>ENA-OQCJ01000062-OQCJ01000062.1-human-gut-metagenome-genome-assembly--contig:-NODE-62-length-13577-cov-1.155465_pt1 | contig 13577 bp, 10 predicted proteins | sample MGYA00242501_ERZ504584 | MGnify/ENA primary metagenome ERZ504584 (study PRJEB26092, sample SAMD00036341) | human gut metagenome | host: Homo sapiens | study: EMG produced TPA metagenomics assembly of...
TTTACACGTTTCAGCTTCTTCTCGAATCCGGCAATCTTGCCTAAATAGATAAGATGGTCGCCGACACGGGGCACTAACTCGATGTTCTTGCCGGGCAATACGTGAATTTGCTCTATCTGTGCATTCCAAAAAGAATTCTTTTGCAAAAATACACCAAACTTATATAAATCCCTCATGGCAAACGACTTTTCTACATTTCCGGTTACAACGGCGAGGTGTGCAACGCACTTTGCATCGGGGGGCATCACGGTACCTTTGTTGTCCAGATAGTAGTTTTCGCCGTTGGCGCTCATCACGCGCAGGATGGGGGTGCGCTGGGTCACTTCGATGCAGAGCTTGCCGCTCGGGGTTTTGTAGCACTCCACCTGGTCGATGAGGGGATGCTTGGCAAGTTCGCGCTCCAAGGTCTTGGTACGCACGCGTTCCAGGTCTTTCCCAATGGGGCTGATGCCTTTCTTTTCCAGCAGGGTAGCTACTTCCTTCTTCGTGATGAAGCCGGCATATACCGTGTCTTTTATCACCAGTTCCACGTCTTGGCACACCTGCGAGGTGGGCTTGCGGTTGAAAGCTGTGACAGCCACTACCAGGTAAGCAATGACAAGCAACAGAACGATAGAAAGTAGAATCCTTTTAACCATGATATTTTTCTGATAATAGTTGGGTGATTTGGGGCGCATAGTTGTCCAGGTCTCCGGCTCCCAGCACTACCAATACTTCGGTGTGCTTTTGGGCGAGGAGGCTGAGGACGTCTTCTTTCCTACAGATGCATTTCTCGATGCCGGGGCGGAGGTTGTCATAAATCAGCTGACTCGTCACGCCGGGAATCGGTTGCTCGCGGGCAGGGTATATCTCTGTCAGAATCACCTCGTCGGATAGGGAAAGGCTGTCTGCAAAGTCACGGTAGAAGTCGCGAGTACGGGTGTACAAGTGGGGCTGGAAGATGACGGTTATCTTCTTGTCTTGGTACAACTCGCGGACGGACTTCACGCTTTGGGCTATTTCCGCCGGATGGTGGGCATAGTCGCTGAGAAATACAATCCGGTCATTCTTCAGCTTGAAGTCGAAACGGCGGTCCACTCCGCGGAAGCTTGCCATGCCTTGCTTGATTTCTTCGTCGGTGGCACCGCTGAGATGGGCGAGTGCCATGGCGGCAACACCATTCTCGATGTTGATGCTGACGGGAACACCCAACTGAATATCGTTGATGCGGGTGTCAGGCGCCACGAAGTCGATGAAGATTTCACCGTTTCCGATGCGGATATTCTCGGCATGGAAGTCGCCTTCGTTGCGCGAGTAGGTATAGGTGGTGACGCCCGGTTGTACGTCGGCTTGCATTTCCAGTCCTTTGTGCAGAATCAGGGCGCCGCCCGGCTGGATAAGCGTGGTGTAGTGGCGGAAGCTTTCGAGATAGGCTTCTTTGGTGCCGTATATATCCAGGTGGTCGGGGTCGGTGGCAGTAATGACACTCATCCAGGGCGATAGCCAGTGGAAGGAGCGGTCGAACTCATCCGCTTCGATAACGGTATAAGGGCTGGTGGCGGAAAGCAGCAGATTCGTACCGTAGTTCTTCGAAATACCTCCGAGGAAGGCGATGCAGCCACGTGTGACTGGTGCAGCAGGTGGGCAGCCATGGTGCTGGTGGTAGTCTTGCCATGCGTACCTGCCACGCACAGGCCTTTGCTGCTGCGGGTTATAATGCCTAATACTTGGGAGCGCTTATGTATGTCGAAACGTTTTCACGGAAATAGGTCAGTTCTGCATGCTCTTGTGGCACGGCGGGGGTATAGACACGAGCGTGCTTGCCTTGTCTTTGCACTCCTCCGGAATAAGGTTGATATCCTCTTCGTAGTGTATCTGTGCTCCTTCCGTAATCAGACGTTCTGTCAGTTCGCTCGACGTACGGTCGTAGCCCGCTACTGTCTTTCCTTTAGAGAGGAAATAGCGTATCAGAGCGCTCATGCCGATGCCGCCGGCACCGACGAAATAAACGGAGCGAAATGGCTTCAAGCCTCACCCCCTGCCCCTCCCCCGTAGGGAGGGGAGATGAGTTACTATTGCTTATATTTTTATTCATATTCAAATTTTTTCTTCAAACTCTTCTTCCAAAAGTATGATATTATAAAAAGAACGATAGCAGTACTATCTATTCCCCCCTCCCTACGGGGGAGGGACAAGGGGAGAGGCTCTTCAATACCTCCTTCGCAATAATTGTCGCCGAGTCCGGCAACGCTAGCTTGGCGATATTCTTGCTCAAGTCTTGCAGCTTCTCGGGGTTAGCGATTGTCTCCAACGCCACCGGCAGCAGCTTCTCTTTCGCTTCCACATCCTTTACATAGATAGCTGCATCCTTATCCACCAGCGCCAGCGCATTCTTGGTCTGATGGTCTTCGGCCACATTGGGTGAGGGAACCAGGATGACCGGCTTGTGCAGCAGGCAGAACTCGGAGATGGAACCGGCTCCGGCACGTGAAATCACCAGATCGGCAGCGGCATAGGCGTTTGCCATATCCTTAATGAAGTCCGTCACATACAGATTCGGAATGGCACTGATATGCGGGTTACGTACGGCTTCTCCCGTAGTGGCTGTAATGGCTTCTCTGACTTGGTCAATGTATATCTTGCCAGTCTGCCAGATAAACTGTACGTCGGGGTGGGTACGAATGACATCCAGTCCGGCAGTCAATGTCTGGTTGATGGTACGCGCTCCAAGACTGCCGCCCAGAATGAGGATAGTCTTCTTTTCCGGGTTCAATCCGAAGTACTTTACGGCGTCTGCGTGCAGGATGGAATGTCCGAGCAGGTTCTGGCGCACCGGATTACCTGTCATGATTATCTTTTCTGCCGGGAAGAATTTTTCCATACCTTCGTAGGCCACGCAAATCTTGCATGCCTTCTGTGCCAGCAGCTTGTTGGTGACACCGGCGTAGGAATTCTGTTCTTGTATCAGCGTGGGAATACCCATCATGCCCGCCATTTTCAGCGTAGGACCACTGGCATAGCCACCTACACCGACGGCTACTTGCGGGCGGAACTCCTTGATGATGCTCCGTGCTTTCCACTGGCTTCGTATCAGTTTCAGCAGTACGGAGAAGTTCTTCCACAGATGTTTACGGTCGAATCCGGCAACGGGTAAGCCTATAATCCGGTAACCGGCATCTGGAACACGCTGCATTTCCATTCTTCCTTCGGCACCTACGAAGAGAATCTCCGCGTCGGGACACAACTCTTTTATGGCGTTAGCGATGGAGATGGCCGGAAAGATATGTCCTCCGGTACCGCCGCCGCTGATGATAAGCCTCACCCCCTTCCCCGTAGGGAGAGGGGTAGAGTTACTTTTGGTTGTATAGTTGTTCGCCTCTTTACTCATATTCTTGTTCTTTTTTATTTTTGTATTATTGGCATGCTCTCCATTACTCAATTATTCTTTTCTCCCCTCTACGGGGGAGGGGTTGGGGGAGAGGCTGTTATTCAAACTCCGCATCACTGTTCAGTACCTTTGCTGTCGGCTCGGCGGCTGTCTGTGCTTCGCTATCGGCCGGTTGTTCCGGGTTCTCGGCATTTCCGGCATCTATCAGCATCGGCACTTGCGCATCATGCATCCGCTGTTCCTCCAGCTTGGCTGTATAGCGGCTGACACTCAGTATCATGCCGATGTAGGCACAGTTGATGAAAGTGGATGTACCACCCTTGCTGATGAGTGGAAGCGGTTGTCCCGTGACGGGTGCCAGACCTACGGCAACCATCATGTTGAACAGCGCCTGCGTGACGAGCAGCAAGGCTATTCCGGTAATGAGGAAAGCGGGGAAAGTGCGGTCGCATTTTTTGGCGATACGGCCCACTCGCACCAATAGGCAGACATAAAGGAACACAACGACTATTCCGCCTACCAGTCCCAGTTCCTCGATGATGATGGCATAGATGAAATCGGAGAATGCCTGGCTCAGAAAGTCACGCTGTACGGAGTTTCCCGGACCCTTGCCTACAACGTTGCTCGTAGCTACGGCAATACGGGCATGTGCCACTTGCCCGTCGCCGTCGATGTCGAATTTGGCGGCAGGAACTTCCTCCTTGTTGGTAAAGTCTGCAATACGGGATTTTACAGTGGTGAAGCGGTGCCCCATCGGTATATTTTCCAATGTCTTGTCTGGCGTGGCCAGCAGGAAGGCGACAAAGACTGTTACGAATGCCACAATCCCTCCTCCCAGTATCAGCAGTTTCCTGGCAGATACCCGCCCGATGAACATCATCAGGTAGACCGTTCCGAAGAGCAGCATTCCCGTCGAGTAGTTTTCCGGCAGGATAAGGCCACAGACAATGCAGGTAATAATCATGATGCGCTTAAAGGCTTTCGGACTTGCACCGTCTTCATCCTGCCCTTTCGAGAGGATAAAGGCGGTAACGATGACGACGGCCATCTTCGCTATTTCCGACGGCTGGAACTGAATACCCATGAAGGTCATCCAGCGGCTGCGCCGTTTACGCGGTCGCCGGTAATGAGTCCCATCAGCATCACAAAAGCCGGCAGTCCGATGGATATCGGAAGCAGGAATACCGGGAACACCTGAAACCATTTATAGGGGATGTTGTGTACCAGACTACAATGACGGCGCCTACCATCAGGAGGATGCTGTGTTGCGTAATCGGTCCCCAATGGTCGCCACTCTTGTAGGTCAGCGTACTGGCAGCACTGAATACCTCTGTGATGGAGATGAGGCAAAGGAAAAGGAAAATAATCCAAATCACTTTATCGCCTTTGAATATGCTCTTTAATAAATCCAATGCTTCGCAAATTAAAAATTAATAATTAAAGAATTAAAAGTTGCCGTTCTTGTTTAACGGAATTCGTTAATAGGACTGTTACGGCATCTGTATCTTATAGTGCTCTGACACATGCTTTGAACTGATCGCCGCGGTCCTCATAGCTCTTGAAGAGGTCGAAGGAGGCACAGCAAGGACTGAGCAACACGGTTTCACCTTTCTTTGCCAGCTTGAAGGCTGCTTCTACGGCATCCTGCATGCCGGTCTGCACGTCGGCTACGGGCAGTCCCAGACGGTCGAAGAAGGCGTGCAGCTTTTCGTTGTGCAATCCCAAATAGACCAGGGCAGAGCACTTTTCGCGTACGAGGTCTTCGATTTCCGTGTAATCGTTTCCTTTGTCTTTACCGCCGAGGATAAGTACGGTTTTGCCGGTCATGCTTTGTAGGGCATACCAGCAGGAATTTACGTTCGTAGCCTTGGAATCGTTGATGAAGCTCACGCCGCGTACGGTGGCTACTTTCTCCAACCGGTGTTCCACTCCCTTGAAGTCGGACAAGGCTTTGCGGATATATTCTTTCCGGATGCCGGCCAAATTGGCCGAGATGCCGGCGGCTAACGAATTGTATAGGTTGTGTGTGCCGTGCAGCGCCAGCTCCTCTTGCTCCATATTGAAGGCTATCGGTTCGTTGATTTCCACTTCACCGTCTTCCACGTATGCGATGGCCCCGTCTTCCTTCACGGCAGCGAACGGGTAGAGATGGGCGCGCAGGCCATGCTTGTCCAGCTCGCGCTTGATGATGGGGTCGTCGTTCCAGAAGATAAAAGCGTCTTCCGGTGTCTGGTTTTGGGTGATGCGGAATTTGGCGTCCACATATTTCTGCATACAGTGGTCGTAACGGTCCAAGTGGTCTGGTGTGATGTTCATCAGTACGGCAATGTTGGCACGGAAGTTATACATATTGTCCAGCTGGAAGGAACTCAGCTCAATGACGTAGTAATCATGCTGCTCCGTGGCTACCTGCAAGGCCAGGCTGTTGCCGATGTTGCCGGCGAGGCCGACGTTCAGGCCTGCACTCTTGAAGATGTGATAAATGAGCGAGGTGGTTGTAGTCTTTCCGTTCGAGCCGGTGATACAGACCATCTTTGCGTCAGTGTACCGTCCCGCAAACTCTATCTCAGAGATGATGGGCGTACCTTTTTCCTTTAATTTCATAATGAGCGGAGCGTCGTTGGGAATACCGGGGCTTTTCACTACTTCGTCAGCATTCAGAATCAGCTCTTCTGTGTGGTGTCCCTCTTCCCAGGCAATGCCGTATTTATCCAGCAGTTCCTTGTATTTGTCTTTGATGGCGGACATGTCGGAGACGAACGTGTCGAATCCTTTCACTTTGGCCAGTACGGCAGCGCCTGCGCCGCTTTCGCCAGCTCCTAATACTACAATTCTCATAATGTACTAATATGATTAATGTGCCAATGTGCTAATGAGCTGCGCTGTCGTGCCGCATGGCAATTAGCACATTGCACATTAGCATATTGAATAATTATTATCTAATCTTTAATGTTATAATCGTTATCGCTGCCAATACAATCGTCACAATCCAGAAGCGGATGGTGATTTTGGATTCGTGGAACAGCTTGTCCGGTTTGGTGAATACTACGCTGCATCCCGGCTCTATCAGGCTCATGGAAGTGCGGAAGTGGTCGTGTATCGGTGTTCTTTTGAAGAGACGTTGTTTCACGCCTTTCCGCTTGCCTGCCTTGTAATAGAGGCGTTGCAGGATGACCGAAAGGTTCTCCACCAGGAAGATACCGCAAAGGATGGGTATCAGCAGTTCCTTGTGAATAATGATGGCGTATACTGCGATGATTCCTCCAATGGTCAGACTGCCCGTATCGCCCATGAATACCTGGGCCGGATAGGCATTGTACCACAAGAAGCCGATAAGTGCACCGATGAAGGCACAGATAAAGATTACCAGTTCTTCCGAGCCGGGAATGTACATGATATTCAGGTAGCCGGCATATTCAATGTGGCTCGATACGTAGGCGAGTATTCCCAAGGTCAGTCCGATAATGGCAGAGTTCCCTGCCGCCATTCCGTCCATTCCGTCATTCAGGTTGGCTCCGTTGCTGACGGCGGTAACTACGAAAATCGTGATAATCACAAACAGTATCCAACCTGCTGTCTGGGCATGTTCACCCATGAAGCCCACTAGGTCGGCATAGTCGAAGTTGTTGCTCTTGAAGAATGGGATGGTGGTCTGTGTTGCCTTGATTTCCTTGGCGGCATGCACCACTTCTATCTGTCCGTCCGGTTTCTCTATTTCTATGTTCTCGCGGATAACCACCTGCGGACTGAGGTAGAGAGTCAGTCCGACGATAAGTCCCAAGCCTACCTGACCGATGATTTTGAACTTACCGTGCAGGCCTTCCTTGTCCTTCTTGAATATCTTGATGTAGTCGTCGGCAAAGCCCAGCGACCCCAGCCAGATTGTGGTAATCAGCATCAATATCATATAAATATTGCTCAATTTGCCCAGTAGTAGGCAAGGAATGAGTATGGCAAAAATAATGATGACACCGCCCATGCTGGGTACTCCCACCTTGTTTACGCCGAACGGGTCGATGCTGGCATCACGTTGCGTTTCAGTAATCTGCTTGCGTTTCAGTAGATTGATGAACTTATCTCCCCAGATACTCGAAATGAGCAATGCCAGAATGATTGCCATCAACGAACGGAAGGATGTATAGCCAAACATGCCCGCACCGGGGAAGTCATATTTGTCTAACCATTGAAATAAATAGTATAACATGATGTTAATTATTTAATTGTTTAATGTGCTAATGTGCCAATATGCTAATTGATAGTCTGGTATATCTGCTGGTAAAGGAATGAATATCCTACATGCCGCATGGCAATTAGCACATTGGCATATCAGCACATTATCTCATTTAATATCTCTTTGTCGTCAAAATGGTGTTTCACGCCTTTAATCTCCTGATAATTCTCATGCCCCTTGCCTGCAACGAGAATCACGTCTCCCGGCTGTGCCAGCATGCAGGCTGTCTTGATGGCTTCGCGGCGGTCGGTGATGCTGATGGTTTTCTGCATGTCGTCTTTATCCAGTCCCGCCAGCATGTCGTTGATGATGTCCTGCGGCTCTTCAAAGCGCGGGTTATCGGAGGTGATGATGACCCGGTCGCTCAAGCGGGCGGATTCTTTGGCCATGATGGGACGCTTGCCTTTGTCGCGGTTGCCGCCGGCGCCCACAACGGTAATCACTTTCCCTTTTCCTTCCAGCACTCCGTGAATGGCGTTCAATACATTGACCAGGGCGTCTGGAGTATGCGCATAGTCCACAATGGCGGTGTAGCCTTTCGGTGAACGGATGGCATCGAAGCGGCCGGTTACCGGATGCAGCGTGCTGAGGGCAACCAGTACATCCTCTTCTTTCTTGCCAAGCAATACGGCAGTACCGAATACCGCCAGCAGGTTGTAGGCATTGAACTTTCCGATGAAACGTACTGCCAGTTCGTGATTGTTGAAGTCGAGCAACATTCCCTCGAAATGAGACTCCAAGACTTTGCCTTTGAAGTCGCTAAGACTACGCAAAGAGTAGGTATATACCTTCGAACGGGTATTCTGCGTCATCACAAGTCCGTTCTTGTCATCCAGGTTGGTCAGGCTGAAAGCTCCTTTTGGCAGTTCGTCGAAGAACTTTTTCTTGGCTTTGAGGTAGTTCTCCACCGTTTTATGATAATCCAGATGGTCGCGGGTCAGATTAGTGAAAATACCGCCGGCAAACTTCAGACCGCTGATGCGCTTTTGGGCAATGGAATGGGAACTGACTTCCATGAAGGCATACTTGCAGCCGGAATCGGCCATTTCGCCAAGCAGGCGGTTCAGGGTTATCGGGTCCGGGGTGGTGTGTTCGGTCGGTACGGGCAGGTCGTCGATGTAATTGCATACAGTGGAAACCAGTCCGACCTTGTAGCCGAAATAGCGGAAAGTATTATATAATAAGGTGGCAACGGTTGTTTTTCCGTTGGTTCCGGTCACGCCGATGAGTTCCATCTTGGATGTAGGGTCGCCATAGAAAGTGGTAGCCACTTTCCCTACGGCATCTTCACTGTCTTTCACCTGAATGTAGGTGATGCCGGCCTTAAGCTCTTCCGGCAATTCTTCACACAATACTGCAACAGCCCCTTTATCGATGGCAGCCGGAATATAGGCATGCCCGTCGGTCTGCGTACCACGCATGGCCATGAACAGATGTCCGGTTCCTATCAGGCGGGAATCTATATTCACCCCCGTTATCTCCATGCTTGTACTTCCGGTAATCCGGACCGGCTGTATTGTTTGCAACAAATCACTTAATCTCATACCTTATTATATATAGTGTATATCCAAATCTTGTTTATTCTCATGTTAACGTAGTGTCAGGGCTATGGTTTGTCCTTTCACTATCCGGCTACCGCTTGCTATGGACTGGTTCCTCACCCGTCCTACGCCGTTTAGCCTTACTTTCAGCCCTTTACTCTCTAAAAGGTAGACAGCATCTTTCGCTCCCATACCTACCACGCTGGGCACGGTGCCCGAGGCCGGTTCCTGGTCTTGCAGGATGACTGCCGACGGAGCTGCTTGTGTATGCCCCCACTGTTCCTTTTTCTTTTGTCCGGCGAACTGTTTCTGAACGGGCACTTTCAAATCATTCAGTACAAGGAGTGCTTCGTTCATCTCTCCGGCTTTCACGGGAGGAATCACATTGGTGGTACTGTCTATGGCACTGCGTATGTCAAAACGCAGGTCTTTGGCATAAACTCTTTCTGCTATTTTCCCGAAGACACTACCTGCCATCAGACCGCCTGAAGCTGGTAACCCAGGCTTCTGAATGGAAACGATGCAACTGTATTTGGGTGCTTCCGAGGGGAAATATCCGCAGAAACTTACAAGGTAATTCACCCGTCCCGACTTATATCCGGCGGCTCCTTGTGAAATCTGTGCCGTACCCGTCTTGCCCGATACGGAGAATTGCTTGCTGCCGGCGGGTTTTGCCAGACCTTGCGATACCACTTTCCGAAGGATTTCGCGGATCTGTGTCAGGGTATGGTCGGAACATATCTTGGGATTGATTACTTCCGTAGGATATTCTTTCACTACCTCACCGTCCTTTACCGCTGCTTTCACAAACTTGGGGCGTACCATGACCCCGTTGTTGGCTATGGCATTGTAGAAGGTCAGTATGTTCATAGGAGGTACCTGAGTCTCGTAGCCGATACTCATCCACGGCAAAGTCGTTTTGGCAAAATAACGCTCTTTGGGTCCTTTGATGTTGGGCTTCCCTTCACCGGGTATTTGCAGATGAAGCGGCTGGTCGATGCTCATGCGCTTCAAACCGTCCACGAACTTCTGCGGATTATCCTTGTAGTGCTTGTCGATGAGGTAGGAGACGCCACATTGGAAGAAACTTCCAGAATACGTGTCACATCTATCTTTCCATAACCTCCCCGGTGCCAGTTGTGGTCTCTCATCTTGCTGCCGTACATATTCATAATACCGTTGCCCGTGTCTACCTCGGTATCCGGGGTTATCTTGCCATCTTCCAGTGCCACCATAATGGAGGCTGTCTTGAAGGTGGAGCCCGGTTCCAACATATCGCTGATGGCATTACTGTTCATTTCGTAGTAATTGCCGTCTCCGGCTTTCATCATGTTGACAATGGCCTTTACTTCTCCGGTAGCCACTTCCATCAGTACGGCTACCCCGACGTTGGCATTGATTTCCTTCAACTTGTCCACCAGGCTTTTTCGCAGATGTCCTGCATGCCTACGTCGAGGGTGGATATGATGTCACAACCGTCTACCGGGGGAAGGTCTACGATATTCAGGTATTTGTTCATCACCTTCTGACGGTGGGTAATACCGTTCCGTCCTTTCAGCAGGGTGTCGAAGGCCAGTTCAATGCCGTTACGGGCTCCCATGGCTGTATCGGCATAGAGACGGCCCAGGGTTTGGGCTGCCAAAGAACCGAACGGCTTTTTACGCTGGTTGTATATCTGTTCGTGGAACCCCCCTCTGTACTTGTTCATCTTGAATACGGGTAACCGCTTGGCTTCCTTATACTGAATGTAAGAGATGCGCCGGTTGCGGTTGGGAAGAATGTTGTAGTTCCGGCTCTTCATCTCCCGCCCCTTGCGCAGATGGCTTTTGAAGGTGGCGGCGCTGATGTCCGGAAAAATCTGATGAAGCCCGATACAGATGGAATCGAAATTGGCTTTCCAGATAGAATCCTTGCGCTGCTGATCCTTTTTGCGGCGCTTCTCGTCCCTTTCGCCGGACATGAAGTCCATATATATTTTATATTCCGGCAGCGAACTTGCCATCAGTTTGCCATCCGAGGACAGGATATTTCCCCGGTTGGGCTTCACCGTTACATTCTCTTTTACGAAGCGGTCGGCTACATCGTGCCAGTACTGTCGCTCGGCAAACATAATCATGGCGCCTTTCACAACAATAGCTATCCCCACCAGCCCCATGAGTAGGACGACGAAGAAGTAACGGGTCATTATGTTTTTTTTATTTACAGCCAATGTTATTTACGATTTAACGATTTACGATGTACTATTGAAATTACTTTAATCCTCAATTCTCCATTATTTTAGTAAGTACGGTGGATTAGTGGAAGTCTGCAAATCGCTTTCTTTGGTGGCGATGTATTCCTCGATGCGCGATTGGCGGCTCCGCTCCATCAATTCCGAACTGCGTGTCAGGGCATCGTACTTGATGTCTATCAGCTCTTTTTTAAGATTGTCTATCTCTATCAGTTGCAGTTGGCATTCGTAACGGTTGTTGATGTAAATAATGATAAGCACCATGATAAGGAACAACAATCCGGCTTGGCGGCGGAAGAAGTCTGTGGCCAGAATGTCGCCTCCGATGATGTTCTTCAGTGAGGTGCGTTTTTTCACCTTTTCCGTATTCTTTTCTTCTTGCTTCTTTTCCATTGCTAGTCACTAATCATTCATTACTCTTTCTGCAATTCTCAGCTTGGCGCTGCGCGAACGCGGATTGCGCTCTATCTCTTCCTCGTCCGGTACAATCACTTTGTTGTTGACTAGCCGGAACGGGGTCAATACGTTCCCGAAAAAATCTTTTTCGGCCTTGCCTTCCACGTTGCCGGTTTTCATGATATTCTTCACCATACGGTCTTCCAGGGAGTGATAGGTTATCACCACCAGGCGGCCTCCCGGCTTTAGCGCTTCTGTTGCCGCATACAGCATTTCTTTCAGTGCTTCCATTTCCTGGTTTACCTCAATGCGCAATGCCTGGAATACTTTTGCCAGTTCTTTCTTCTCGCGTTCGCGGCCGAAGAGTGGTTTGACGATTTCCAGAAATTCGCCGATGGTGGCAATTCTCTGCGTAGCCCGTGCCTTAACGATGACAGATGCCAGTTTCCGGCTGTTCTTCAGCTCGCCGTACAGATAAAAAATATCGGCCAGCTTTTCTTCTTCGTAGGTATTCACGATGTCGGCAGCGGTTAGGCCGGCACGCTTGTTCATACGCATATCCAGTGCCCCGTCGAAGCGGAAGGAGAATCCCCGTTCGCTGTCATCAAAGTGATGGGAAGATACGCCGAGGTCGGCAAGTATGGCATCCACTTTTTCGATGCCGTGATAGCGTAGGAAGTTGTGCAGGTAGCGGAAGTTGCTGCGTACGAATGTAAAATGCGGGTTGTTCACAATGTTACGTTCCGCATCCTCGTCCTGGTCGAAGCTCAGCAGCCGGCCGCCGTCTTCCAGGCGGGACAGTATCTCGCGCGAATGTCCTCCTCCACCAAACGTTACGTCTACATACGTGCCGTCCGGACGGATGTTCATTGCATCTACGCTCGGCATCAGCAATACGGGGATGTGATATGTTGTTTCTTCTTTCATCATCTGTTGTTTATAGCTTATTTTCGTCACAACAAATATTTTCGTCTCCCAGCAGTTCTTCAAGAGCCTCGCTGAACTCGTCGGGGTTCATGAATGGTTGGTCGGCACGTTCCTTAGCCAGATTTCTATTGTGTTGTCCACACCAATGAAGCGGACATCACTTTGTATACCCGCCATTTGCAGGTAACGTTTTGGGAGCAGGATGCGTCCGTTCCCGTCAGGGGTCATGACTTCCGCGTCACTTACGAACTGGCGGAAAATCATTTGTTGTTTGGCGTTCCATTTATTCAGCCGGCAGCGAAGTTGGTTTTGAGTGGCAAACCATACACTTTCCGGGTAGAGCACCAGGCAATCCTGATACACGTCCTTACGCAACACGAGTCTTTCTTCAGAAGCGGCTTGCAGCTGTTTCCGGAAGGTGGCCGGGATGAAAACTCTTCCTTTTGCATCCGCCTTAGCCTCGATATTACCTAAAAATTGTATCATTTCTCACCTTATTATAATAAGCGACGGTAAAAGTACACATTTCCCACAATTCCCACAATCGTTTAACTAAAATCTTATTTAGAAGTTTTCAACAGCTTGTTGATTACTTATTCTGTTGAAAATGAACAATGTGTTGTATTGCTTGTTTGGTGGAGGAATTGCGTGCTTCCCGAGTAAACACATGGTCTGTCGACCGCAAACGTACGGTCTGTTTGATGGAAATACATGGTGTATTTTGGGCGAACGGATAGTGTATTTGGGATAAAACAATGTTTGTTCATATCCCCTTCACCTTTCACTATGCCCTGCTGGTGGCGCTTGACGGGGTGAACCCTGTAATTTATGGCAGGCTTATAAAAAAAGGAATGTGTGTCAAAGCAAAAATTCGCTCATTATTTG
>ENA-OQCJ01000063-OQCJ01000063.1-human-gut-metagenome-genome-assembly--contig:-NODE-63-length-13570-cov-1.072677_pt1 | contig 13570 bp, 13 predicted proteins | sample MGYA00242501_ERZ504584 | MGnify/ENA primary metagenome ERZ504584 (study PRJEB26092, sample SAMD00036341) | human gut metagenome | host: Homo sapiens | study: EMG produced TPA metagenomics assembly of...
AAAGGACGGCACCAAAGAAGAATTCGACGCGCAGAAGATCGTCCGTGCCGTAAATAAATCCGCACAGAGAATCCTGTATACCTTCTCACAGCAGGAGATTGACTTTATCTGTAAGTTCGCAACCGAGCACGTATATTCCCTTGGAAAGACCGAAATTCCGATCAGCGATATGCACAATATCGTGGAGGGAGCACTCGAAAAAGTAAACCCGGCTGTGGCAAAAAGCTACCGCGATTACCGCAATTACAAAACTGATTTTATCCATATGATGGACGAGGTCTACACGAAGAGCCAGTCCATCCGCTACATCGGCGACAAGAGCAATGCCAACACCGACAGCGCCCTCGTTGCAACGAAGCGAAGCCTGATTTTCAACGAGCTGAACAAAGAGCTGTACCGCAAGTTCTTCATGAACCGCAACGAGCTGCAGGCCTGTAAGGACGGTTACATCTACATCCACGACCAGTCCGCACGTCTCGATACCATGAACTGCTGTCTGTTCGATGTCGGAAACGTTTTAAAAGGCGGTTTCGAGATGGGAAATGTCTGGTACAACGAGCCGAAGACACTCGACACCGCATTTGATGTCATGGGCGATATCGTCCTCAGCACCGCTGCACAGCAGTACGGCGGCTTTACCGTGCCGGAGGTGGACAAGATCCTTGCTCCGTACGCACAGAAGAGCTACGATTACTACGTAAAAGAGTTCCTGAAATATACCGACGCATCCTGGGAGGGTGCACAGGAGAAAGCCATCGAGTATGCGATCGACAAAGTAAGAAGAGAGTGCGATCAGGGATGGCAGGGAATTGAGTATAAACTGAACACTGTTGGATCTTCCCGCGGTGATTATCCGTTCGTTACCGTGACCCTCGGCCTTGGAACGAGCATGTTCGAGAAGATGATTTCCATCTCCCTTCTCGAGGTCCACAAAAACGGACAGGGCAAGAAGGGCCACAAAAAGCCGGTGCTCTTCCCGAAAATTGTCTTCTTATATGACAAGGCAATTCACGGAGAGGGCGGCATCGCAGAAGATGTCTTTGAGGCAGGACTTGACTGTTCCTCTAAAACCATGTATCCGGACTGGCTGTCGATGAGCGGCGAGGGCTACATCGCCGAGATGTACAAGAAATACAAGAGAGTCATCAGCCCGATGGGATGCCGTGCTTTCCTTAGCCCGTGGTACGAGCGCGGAGGCATGGAGCCGGCAGATGAGAACGACAAACCGGTCTTTGTCGGACGTTTCAACATCGGAGCCGTTTCCCTTCATCTTCCGATGATCCTGGCAAAATCCCGTTCCGAGAACCGCGATTTCCATGAAGTGCTCGACTTCTACCTCGAGATGATCCGCGATCTGCACAAACGGACCTACGATTACCTCGGCGAGATGCGTGCATCCACGAACCCGCTGGCTTACTGCGAGGGAGGTTTCTACGGCGGCCACTTAAAACCGTCCGACAAGATCCGCCCGCTGTTAAAGCCGATGACCGCATCGTTCGGTATCACGGCGCTGAACGAGCTGCAGGAGCTGTACAACGGAAAATCTCTTGTTGAGGACGGACAGTTCGCACTCGACACGCTGAAATATATCAACGACAAGGTTGCCGAGTTTAAGAAAGAGGACGGCATCCTCTATGCGATCTACGGCACACCGGCAGAATCCCTGTGCGGCCTGCAGATAGAGCAGTTCCGCAAACAGTACGGCATCGTCCGCAACGTTTCGGACCGCCCGTATGTGAGCAACAGTTTCCACTGCCACGTAACCGAGGACATCACCCCGATCCAGAAACAGGATCTCGAGGGACGTTTCTGGGAGCTCTGCAACGGCGGAAAAATCCAGTACGTGCGCTATCCGGTCGGCTACAACAAAGGCGCGATCAAGACCCTGATCGAGCGTGCAATGGAGCTCGGCTACTACGAGGGCGTCAACCTGTCCCTGGCTTACTGCGATGACTGCGGCCACCAGGAACTCGACATGGATGTCTGCCCGGTCTGCGGTTCCAAGAACCTGACAAAGATCGACCGTATGAACGGCTATCTTTCCTACAGCCGTGTCCATGGCGACACCCGTCTGAACGAGGCGAAGATGGCAGAAATTGCGGAAAGAAAATCCATGTAATCGTCCATGAAATAATCAATGGAACAATCAATGGAATAATCAAAAGCCTCTGAGAAAAGTCCGGTGTGAATGTGACTTTCCTCAGAGGCTTTTTGGGTATTGCATCCGGTGGAAGCTGCCGGCGGCAGGGACTGCAGATGATGTGAGAATTAATCTTCGACATCGCGGGTAATATTGCGAACCCAGATGTACTTTTTTATAATGATGATAAACGGCAGGAAGCTTTACAATTTCATCGAGATTTACAATGCAGTAAACCACCATAACCGGAAGCTTCAGCCAGAATGCGGCAAGAAAGCCAAGCGGTACAGAAAAGCACCACATAGCGCCGATGTTTCCCTGCATATCAAATTTCGCATCGCCTCCGGCACAAAAGATACCGTCGAGAACGGTGGTGTTGACCGATTGTGCCATCAGGTTCAGACCGCAGAAGAGAAGCATGTACTGCAGGTACTCGGCTGCGATATCGGAAAGTGGGGCAAAATGAACGATGGCTGGGGAAATGAGCATCAGCAGGCCGCCGGTCACAATGCCGATGGCAATGGAGAGATGGCTTAAACGTCCTCCATACTCGCGGGCTTTTTCCAGCTCGTTCGCGCCGAGCAGATTTCCGATCAGAACACCGGCACCGCCGCTCACACCGCGGATCAGGCAGGAGAGGAGGCTCTTTGCAATCGAGGTAATCGAGTTTGCTGCAACAGCATCGCTTCCCATGTGGCCCATGATAACGGAGTACAGAACGTAGGCAATTCCCCAGACGAGGGAGGCCGCAAGCACGGGAAGCGTGTAGCGCCAGAAGTCTTCTGAAAGTATTTTCCCTGCGGAAGAGAAGATGCGGTTCCAGAGAATCCGTACACGCTCCGGTTTCTTTGTCTCGAGATAAGCCCAGATCAGTTCCACAACGCGGGCAGCTACCGTTGCATAAGCTGCTCCGCGGATCCCAAGTGCCGGAGCACCGCAAAGACCGTAGATGAGGATGGCATTTAAAATGATGTTCAGTACAACCGCAGTGGAACTGATGCGGGAGCTGACTGCTGCATGACCGGTGTTTTTCAGCAGGATCAGATAGACCTGCGAAATACCGCAGAGTACGTAGGAGAGTGCAACAGCGCGTAAATACTGGCTTCCGCTTGCAACCAGGGCCGCATCATTTGTAAAGATGTGCATCAGCATTTCGGGACAGAAACCGGCAAGGATGGTAAACAGGCCGGAGAACAGCAGGTTGGTGCGAAGTGCGATCGGAATCACTTTTTCGATCGAAGCGGCATCCTGTTTCCCCCAGTACTGCGCTGCCATAATACCGGCGCCCGCCGCGATGCCTGAGATAAAAAGGCTCAAAACAAACTGCACCTGTCCGGCCAGTGAAACAGCAGACAACGAAGTCTGATCAATCCAGCCCAGCATGATCGCATCCGTTGCGCTGACGAGAGCCAGCATAAAAATTCTGGATCGCAATCGGAAGGACGAGGAGTTTTAGTTTCTGGTAAAATTCATCCTTAAAATTCATTCGTGTTTTCATAAAAAATTCCCCCAAAGTATAAATAGTAGTTTTTGCTGTATTATAGCGGAAAGAAAATGGGAAAACAATGGCTAAAACAAGCTATTTTCTGGTCATTTTTGACATTCCCTGTATAATATAGAAGAAAAAGAACTTTTCCGGTGCCCGTGTCCGGTACGCCGGAAAGTGGAGAAGAAGTTTGATCAGAAAATCAGGTTTCCTTCAGCAGAAACTCCAGGATTTCTGCTATCAGAATAAATATGCCGGCAGCGGCTGTCTTTATAAAATCCAGAAATCCATGCAGGAGCTGGAGAAGCTTTTGAAAAAGAAAGATAAGAAACGGAAGTAGGTTCGGCTGCCATTGGAGCCGTCATCGAAACAAACGGAAATATACGAAAAAATTGTGAAATTTAATAGAATTATAAGACCTGTTTTCGCTGTTTTTAACAAAAGTAAAGAAACAGTGAAAAAAAGGTTGCTTTTTTCGGCAGAATCCTTTATAATCTTATTTGTATTCAGCGAGTGGAACATTCAATGAAACACAGAAAAACAAAAGTAAGCGCCTTTAGCTCAGTTGGTAGAGCAGTAGACTCTTAATCTATTTGTCCAGGGTTCGAGTCCCTGAAGGCGCATCGAAAGCACTGTTTTTGCAGACCTGAGAGCTGCGGGGACGGTGTTTTTCTTGTTTTACGCACAAAAAAACGACAGCGGAGAGATCTTAAAAAAATAGATCTTTTCACTGTCGGTTTTGCATTCCAAGTAAAAAATGTCAATAGTTCTTCAGCTCGCTCGCCGAATCAATAATAATCTGGCAGCCCGGCTGAACATTTTTCAGAATCGTAATCATCTGGTCTTCCGGAACAGAAATGCATCCGCCGGGAAATTCCAGGCTTTCGGCGTTGTCTTCGTCGTGACGAACTGATTGTAGTATCTGGAATTTACATCATCGACCCAGTAATACGTATCATCCACCTGGGTATAGGAAAGTTCCGTTCCGGGATTCGGGAGAATGCCGAAGGCATACGTAAAGCTGAACTGTCCGCGCGGTGTTTTGCGGTTCCATTCGGTAGTTTCGCTTACACCGCCGTATCCGACATAGCTGCTTGTACAAAGATCCTCGTTCCAGGTGCCGTCCGCATCTTTCGTTACCATGGCCACTGTCGCACTGGTGCCGCCAGAACTTTTCTTTTCGTTTTCAAATCCCCCTTACATGCAGAAATGTTTTTTACAGAAACCGTGCCTCCATCTTACAGATCGGGTTTCCGATTGAGGAAAACTTCTCCTCATATTCCGTCATTACATTTCCTTCTGAGAGAACCACATCGTGGTGCAGATCGTATGTGAATGCAGTGAGTTCCCATCCCTCTGCATTTTTCATCTCTTTAAGAGAGAAGTCAAACAGATCTTTATTATCGGTTTTGAATTCCAGTGTTCCGTCCTTCTTTAAAATCTTCTCGTACCGTGCAAGAAACTCATGCGATGTCAGTCTCCGTTTCGCATGGCGGTCTTTCGGCCACGGATCGGAGAAGTTGAGGTAAATGCGGTCTACCTCGCCCTCAGCAAACACTTCCGGAAGCTGGCGTGCATCCATGCGGATAAAAAAACAGGTTTTTTGATTTCCGTCTCCAGTTTTTCCCGTTTCTGTACTGCGCGGAGCAGCACGCTGTCGTACATTTCAATGCCGACGTAGTTGATTTCCGGATGCAGAACCGCCATATCCATCAAAAAGCGGCCCTTTCCCATACCGACCTCAATATGAATCGGATTTTCATTTCCAAAAATTTCAGCCCACCGTCCCCGGCAGCTCTCCGGCTCCTGCACAACGAACGGACAGGAAGCAATCACATCTTTTGATCCTCTGATATTTCTAAGGCGCATATGCGTAAAATTCCTTTCTTAAGTGATAAATATTAGAATAAAAGCCAATCATATCCAGTATATCATAGCTCCCGAAAAAAGCAAAAACAGAAAAAATCCCCGTTTTCAAAATTTTTCAAAGTTTTTCAAAAATACTATATACAATATCAACCTGCACATAGCATTTCTTATCAGCAATATGACAATCGGATTGGAACCATATCGAAATCATATGAGGGACCATCTTTTGGCTATTGAGATTGGAAGAAAAAAATATGACCCATTGTCTATTTTTAATCAAAAAGTCGATCGAAATTCCACTTTTTTTTACGATTTCAATATGTCAACTTTGGAAAAAAGGTGTAGAATACTAACAGCAAAGATGCGGGGAGTTTTCCTCGTCTTTGTTGTCTTTTAAATAAATAAGGAGGGAAAGCGATGCTATGGAATCTGTAATTAACAAACTTGCAGAGATCGAAACGGCTGCTACCAAGATTATGCAGGCTGCCGAGAATCAGAAGAAGCTCCAGGATGAGCAGCAGGAAGAGCGGATTGCAAAATTCGATGCAGATCTGGAAGCGGAAACGGCAAAGCGGATTGAAGAGATCACAACAAAACTTCATTCTACTACAGATGCGGATCAGAAAAAGCAGCGGGACTCTGCCGCCGAACTTCTATCTTCACTGGACGCTTATTACGAACAGAATCACGGAACACTGTCCACGCAGATTTACGAAAACATTATAAGGAAGTGAAACGATGAGCGGTCTATTATCCTACAGCGGCCTTACCACAAAGATAAGAGCCATGCAGAGCCATCTTTTAAACGACCAGAATTTTCGGGAAATCGTGGAATTGGAGAGTGTACCGCAGGCAGTTTCTTACCTCAAGCAGCATAAAGGCTATGAGGATCTGTTTGAGGGCTACAACGAAGCTGACCTTCACCGAGGTCAGATCGAGAAAATGCTGCGCCTGACGGTATACCGGGATTTTTCCAAGCTGTACCGTTTTGCAAATGTGGAGCAGAGAAAGTTCCTTGCGCTCTACTTTAAACGATACGAAGTGTCCGTTATCAAAGAATGCCTGAACACGGTATTTGATCACCGTGATGTGGTATTGAACCTGTCCATATTCGACGAGTTCTTTAACAAGCATTCCCAGCTGGACATCAATCTTCTGGCGTCCTCCAGGACGATCGAAGAACTGATTGCGAACCTGAAAGGGACAGAATATTATGCCCCGTTGTCGCAGCTCGCGGATATCGAGCGTCCGACCCTGTTCGACTATGAGATGACCCTGGATCTGTATTACTTTGCACAGATGTGGAAAGACAGATCAAAAGTAGTGACAAAGCGGGATCTGGAAGAGCTGACCGCTGCATGGGGAAGCAAGTTTGACATGCTGAACCTTCAGTGGATCTACCGTTCCAAACGCTATTATCACATGACCAGCGCACAAATCTACGCCCTGCTGATTCCGGTTCATCACCGGCTGAAAAAGGATGTGGTAAAGGCACTGGTAGAAGCCGAGAATATGAGTGCATTTTCCCAGCTGCTGGAACAAACCTATTATGCGAAACGGTATGATTCCTTCAAGGTCGATACGCTGGAATCCATGTATGCAGCCATTATGAAGCACATACTTTCCAGTGAATCCAGACAGGATCCTTATTCCGTTGCCACAATATACTCATACCTCTATCACAAAGAGCACGAGGTAAACCGGCTTATTATTGCACTCGAGTGCGTACGTTACCGTATCAGCGCTGACGAGGCAATGCAGCATATCGCAAAAACTTAATACACGGGGAGGTGTACTCATTGATTGTCAAGATGAAATTTTTGAGCATCACCGGGCCGAAAGCCGACATTGACCGTGTGGTCAACACTTATCTCTCAAAATATGAGATACATCTGGAAAACGCTCTGACGGAGCTGTCTACGATGCAGAATATCACACCGTATATCCAGATCAACCCATACAAAGAGACCTAAAACAGGCGGAAGATTTTACAGCACTTTCTGCCGGAAGAGAAGCGTACCACCACGAAAAGACTTTCCCTGGAAGATGCCATCAACTGTGTCCATGGTTTGGATCACACCCTTGGCCAGTTGAACCAGGAGCGTACAGAACTGGAAGCAAAAAAGAAAGACTTGATGGAAAAAGCACAGAAAATCGAGCCGTTTCAGGATCTGCACTGCAATCTTTCCTCCATTCTGGATTTCCACTTTATTAAATTCAGATTCGGAAAGATCACAAAAGAGTATTACAACAAATTTGAGAGCTACTGCTATGAGAACAGCGATACGGTATTCTACCGCTGCCATTCCGATGAGCAGTATGTATGGGGCATTTACTTCTGCCCAAGAGATCAGGTCACGAAAGTGGACGCCGTATTCTCATCCCTGCACTTCGAAAGAATCTACGTTCCGGACGAGTACAGCGGAACGCCGGAGGATGCTTACGCAGCACTTCAGGCAGAAATCAAAAAGACAGACGATGCACTCAGCGAGTGCTCACGGAAACTGGCAAAATGCCTTTCGGATTCCGCAGAGGATCTGGTTGCAGCAAAAGAGCAGTTAGAGCAGCTCTCCGGCAACTTTGATGTCCGTCGCCTGGCAGCCTGCACGAAATCCAAGAAGGAAACCTTCTATATTCTGTGCGGCTGGATGTCGGAAAAAGATGCCGATTCCTTCCAGAAGGACATCGAAAACGACACAAATCTCTTCTGCTTTATCGAGGATGATGCAAACAACGTTCTGCGTCAGCCGCCGACAAAGCTGAAAAACCCGAAAATCTTCCGTCCGTTTGAGATGTACGTGAAGATGTACGGACTGCCAAATTACAATGAAATTGACCCTACGATTATCGTAGGACTTACCTATGCATTTATTTTCGGAATCATGTTTGCCGATGTAGGACAGGGACTGTGTCTGCTGATTGGCGGCGCACTGCTGTACCACTACAAGAAGATGGATCTGGCAGCGATCATGAGTACCTGCGCGGTATTCTCTGTGATCTTCGGATTCTTGTTCGGCAGCTTCTTCGGATTTGAGAATGTCATACCGGCCCTCTGGCTGCATCCGAAGGAAGCGATGACAACGCTTCCGTTCATCGGTTCGATGAACACCGTATTTGTCGCAGCGGTTGCATTTGGTATGTTCATGATTCTGACAGGAATGGTTCTGCATATGATCAATGCAGCAAGAAACCATAAGCTCGGCGAGCTTCTGTTCAGCCAGAACTCCCTGGCAGGCTTCATTTTCTACGGAGCCCTTGCCGTTACACTCGTTCTCCTGTTCAGCGGCCATAAAGCTCCGGCTGTCGGCGTGATGGTAGTCATGTTCGGTATTCCGCTTCTTGCGATTTTCTTAAAAGAGCCACTGGAGCGTATGGTAGAGAAGAAGGGCAATGCATTTCCGGAGACCGGAAAGGGAATGTTCTTTGTACAGGCATTCTTCGAACTCTTCGATGTGCTTTTGAGCTACTTCTCCAACACAATTTCCTTTGTCCGTGTCGGCGCATATGCAGTCAGCCATGCGGCTATGATGGAGGTTGTCCTGATGCTCGGCGGAGCAACAGGCGGCGGCAGCATCAGCTGGCCGGTTATTGTTCTCGGAAATGTCTTCGTTGCCTGCCTTGAGGCACTGCTGGTAGCGATCCAGGTACTGCGTCTGGAGTATTACGAGATGTTCAGCCGGTTCTATGAAGGAGACGGAAAACCGTTTGTTCCGTTTTTGAAAAAAGGCGAGAAATAAAAGAGGATTCAGAGCCATGCAAAATGGAAGCGAATATGGCGGGAAGCTGTATCGGGAAAAAGTGAAAATGGCTCCGGATCGCAGCAAAGAGTAAATTTAATGAATTAACTTCAGGAGGAAAACTATTATGAACTCAGCATTTGTACAGGTACTTACTGCAATCGCAATGGTATTAACCATCGTTGTTCCTATGACTTATTACTTCAAAGGTGAGCACAACAAAAATCGTTACAAAAAAATCTCTGGCAGCCAATGTAAGCGGCTTCTTCGGCCTTCTGCTGATCGCAACCGTTGTTTCCTTCGCAGGCGCAACAACTGCATCTGCTGCAACAGAAGCAGGCGCTGGTCTTGCAACCGGTCTTGGTTACATCGGTGCAGCTCTTGTTACAGGTCTTTCCGGTATTGGTTCCGGTATCGCCGTTGCATCTTCCGCAAGCGCAGCTCTTGGAGCAATCAGCGAAGACGGCAGCATCTTTGGTAAATCCATGATCTTCGTAGCTATGGCCGAAGGTATCGCTCTGTATGGTCTGATCATCTCCTTCATGATTCTTGGTAAACTTTGATTCCAAAACCGGAAGGTATTGATCTTCACCTTAAGTTGGAGGAATCATAAATGAAAATGTTCTTGATCAGTGATAACGTAGACACTCAGACGGGCATGCGCCTGGCCGGAGTGGAAGGCGTTGTCGTTCATGAGCGCGAGGAGCTTTATGATACACTGCAGAAAACACTGGCAGACAAAGAGATCGGAATTATTCTCCTTACAGAAAAGTTCGGGAAGGAATTCCCGGACATTCTGGAGGATGTCCGCCTCAACCATAAGCTTCCGCTGCTCATTGAAATTCCGGACCGTCACGGTACCGGAAGAGCGCCGGACTTTATCACTTCCTTTGTAAATGAATCTATTGGATTAAAACTGTAAGAATGCCCTGGAGGTGACACACATTGACTACTGAGGAAAAACTTCAGAATTTTTATAATCATTCCCTGGACAGTGCAAACCGTGAAGCAGAACGTGTGATCGGCGATCACCAGAAAGCTCTGGATAAGATCTTCGAGGAGCATAAAGCAACTGCAAGACGTCAGGCAGAAGAAGAAGTTGCTGCCGAGACCGAGAAAGCAAAACGTGATGTCAACAAGACACTGTCAGCGGATCAGCTCATATCAGACGGAAGCTGTCCCGTAAAAATCTGGAATTAAAAGAAAAACTGTTTAAAGAAGTTCGTGAAAAACTTACCGCTTATAAAAAAGGATCCATCCTATGAGGAGTATCTGGAGCGCAAAATCCGCGAAGCCGTTACGTTTGCCGGAAATGACAAACTGACCTTATATCTGGATCCGTCAGACGAAGCTCATAAGGCTTCCCTGGAGCAGAAACTCTCCGTAACCCTTACCATTTCGGCCATGCCGTTCCTTGGCGGCGTGCGCGCGGTCATTCCGGAGAAAAATATTCTGATCGATAATTCCTTCGAGACCCTTCTGAACGAAGAGCGGGAGAATTTCATCTTTCACGGAGGTGTAGAGCATGAATAAAACCGGAGTTATCTATGGAATCAACGGTCCGGTCGTATATCTGAAAGGAAACACCGGATTTAAAATGTCCGAGATGGTTTACGTTGGTAAAGAACGTCTGGTCGGCGAGGTTATTGCCCTGACAAAGGATACCACTACAGTACAGGTTTTCGAGGAAACCACAGGACTGAAACCAGGCGAAACAGTTACCGCATCCGGAGATGCCCTCTCTGTTACACTGGGACCTGGAATCCTGAACAACATTTTTGACGGTATTGAGCGTCCGCTGTCTGAGATTGCAAAGCAGTCCGGTAAATATATCAGCCGCGGTCTTACCGTAGATTCTCTGGATACAGAGAAAAAATGGGATGTCCATGTAACTGTTTCAGAAGGCGAAGAGCTGATGGGCGGCGCAATCATTGCAGAGACACAGGAGACCCGTTCCATCGTACACAAATCGATGGTTCCGCCGGATGTCAACGGCACGGTTATCTGGGCTGCCAAAGACGGAAAGTACACCATCCTTGACCCGATTGTAAAACTGAAACTGGAAGACGGCACCGAAAAAGAGATCACACTGGCACAGAAATGGCCGATTCGTGTACCGCGTCCAACCCTGAAAAGATATCCGGCATCCGTTCCGCTGATCACAGGACAGCGTATCCTGGATACGATGTTCCCGATCGCAAAAGGCGGCACAGCAGCCATCCCTGGCGGATTCGGTACCGGAAAAACCATGACCCAGCACCAGATCGCAAAATGGTCTGATGCCGATATCATCATCTATATCGGATGTGGAGAGCGTGGAAACGAGATGACACAGGTTCTGGAGGAGTTCCAGGAACTGATCGACCCGAAGAGCGGCAACCCGCTGATGGACCGTACTACCCTGATCGCCAACACATCCAACATGCCTGTTGCAGCCCGTGAGGCATCTCTGTATTCCGGACTGACACTGGCTGAGTATTACCGCGATATGGGCTATGATGTAGCAATCATGGCAGACTCCACATCCCGTTGGGCAGAGGCACTCCGTGAGCTGTCCGGCCGTCTGGAGGAAATGCCTGCCGAGGAAGGTTTCCCGGCATATCTGGCATCCCGTCTGTCCGCTTTCTATGAGCGTGCCGGCATGATGCAGACCCTTTGCGGCGCAGAGGGAAGCGTATCCATCATCGGAGCTGTATCTCCGCAGGGTGGTGACTTCTCCGAGCCTGTTACCATGAACACCAAACGTTTCGTCCGCTGCTTCTGGGGACTGGACAAATCTCTGGCTTACGCCCGTCATTTCCCGGCGATCCACTGGCTGACCAGCTACAGTGAATACCTGCAGGATCTGTCGCCGTGGTACAAAGATCACGTAAACAAAAACTTTGTAGATATGCGGAACCAGTTAATGGGAATCCTGAACTCCGAGAGCTCCCTGATGGAAATTGTAAAACTGATCGGTAGCGATGTTCTTCCGGATGACCAGAAGCTGACCCTGGAAATCGCCAGAGTTATTCGACTGGGCTTCCTGCAGCAGAACGCATTCCATCCGGATGACACCTGCGTATCTCTGGAAAAACAGTACAAGATGATGGAAGTTATTCTTTATCTGTACAAGAAATCCAAAGCGCTTGTGACGATGGGCATGCCAATGTCCGTACTGAAAGAGGACAAGATCTTCGACCGCGTCGTTTCTATTAAATACGATGTACCGAATGACCGTCTGGATCTGTTTGACACATACAAAAAAGATATCGACACCTTCTACGATAAGGTACTCGAGAAGAATGGTTAAGGAGGGAATTCATCATGGCAATTGAATATTTAGGCTTAAGCGAAATAAACGGACCTCTGGTGGTCCTGGAAGGCGTCAAGAATGCCTCCTATGAGGAAATCGTAGAATTTCACATGGATGACGGGACTCGCAAGATCGGCCGTATTATTGAGATTTATGAGGACAAGGCTGTTATCCAGGTTTTTGAAGGAACAGACGGTATGTCCTTAGGCAACACCCATACCCGGCTGACCGGACGTCCCATGGAAATCGGGCTTTCCCCGGAAATCCTCGGACGAACCTTTAACGGTATCGGACAGCCCATCGACGGTCTGGGGGACATCACCCCAGATGTAAAATTAAACATCAATGGTCTGCCGCTGAACCCGGTAGCACGTGAATATCCCAGAAACTATATCAACACCGGTATTTCCGCAATCGACGGACTGACCACCCTGATCCGAGGACAGAAGCTTCCGATCTTTTCCGGAAATGGTCTTCCACACGACAAGCTGGCTGCACAGATCGTACAGCAGGCTTCTCTGGGAGAGGACTCTGATGAAGATTTTGCCATTGTTTTCGCGGCAATGGGTGTCAAATATGACGTAGCGGAATTTTTCCGCCGTACCTTCGAGGAAAGCGGTGCTGCAGACCATGTAGTTATGTTCCTGAATCTTGCAAATGATCCGGTTGTTGAACGTCTTCTTACACCGAAGATCGCCCTCACTGCCGCAGAGTATCTTGCTTTTGAAAAAGGAATGCACATCCTGGTCATCCTGACAGACATCACATCCTTCTGCGAGGCCATGCGAGAGGTTTCCTCCTCCAAAGGTGAAATTCCTTCCCGAAAAGGTTATCCCGGATATCTGTACAGTGAGCTTGCAACTCTTTACGAGCGTGCGGGAATCGTCCGTGGCGGCACCGGTTCTGTAACCCAGATCCGATCCTGACCATGCCAAACGACGACATCACACACCCGATCCCAGACCTTACCGGATATATCACAGAAGGCCAGATCGTACTGGACCGCCAGCTTCACGGTCAGGCGATCTATCCGCCGATCAATG
>ENA-OQCJ01000064-OQCJ01000064.1-human-gut-metagenome-genome-assembly--contig:-NODE-64-length-13435-cov-1.279005_pt1 | contig 13435 bp, 13 predicted proteins | sample MGYA00242501_ERZ504584 | MGnify/ENA primary metagenome ERZ504584 (study PRJEB26092, sample SAMD00036341) | human gut metagenome | host: Homo sapiens | study: EMG produced TPA metagenomics assembly of...
CCAGATGGGTGAAGGTGGTGGCAGGGGCCGGGTCGGTCAGGTCGTCGGCGGGAACGTAGACAGCCTGCACCGAGGTGATGGAACCTTGCGGGTGGAGGTGATGCGCTCCTGCAGAGCGCCCATCTCAGTGGCCAGGGTGGGCTGGTAACCCACGGCAGAGGGCATACGGCCCAGCAGAGCCGAAACCTCAGAGCCTGCCTGCGTGAAACGGAAGATGTTGTCGATGAAGAGCAGCACGTCCTGATTCTTCACATCGCGGAAGTACTCCGCCATGGTCAGGCCGGACAGTGCCACGCGCATACGGGCTCCCGGGGGCTCGTTCATCTGGCCGTAGACCAGCGCGGTCTTGTTGATAACGCCGCTCTCGGTCATTTCGCCGTACAGGTCGTTGCCCTCGCGGGTGCGCTCGCCAACGCCGGTGAACACCGAGTAGCCGTTGTGCTCGGTGGCAATGTTATAGATCAGCTCCTGGATCAGGACGGTCTTGCCGACACCGGCACCGCCGAACAGACCGATCTTGCCGCCCTTTGCGTAGGGGCAGATCAGGTCAACGACCTTGATGCCGGTCTCCAGGATCTCTGTGGTGGACTGCTGCTCCTCATAGCTGGGGGCAGGGCGGTGGATGGGCCAGTAGGCCTCCGGGGTGGGGGCAGGCTTATTGTCCACCGGCTCACCCAGCAGGTTGAACACGCGGCCCAGGCACTGGTCACCCACAGGCACCCGGATAGACTCGCCGGTGTCCACGGCATCCGTGCCGCGCACCAGGCCATCGGTGCTGCTCATGGCAATGCAGCGGGCCACATTGTCGCCGGTGAGCTGAGCGACCTCCACCACCAGCTTCCGGCCGTGGTTGTCGATCTCAATGGCGTTGAGCAGGTCCGGCAGCTCGCCATCCTTGAACTGGATGTCCAGCACCGGGCCGATGACCTGGATCACCTTGCCGATGTGTTTTTCGGACATAGGCTACAACTCCTTTTTTAGATTTCTGCGCCTGCCACGATCTCGGTGATCTCCTGCGTGATGGCAGCCTGACGGGCGCGGTTGTAATACAGATTCAGATGGTCGATCATTTCGCCCGCGTTCTTGGTGGCGGCATCCATGGCGGTGCGGCGGGCGGCCAGCTCACTGGCCACGCTCTCGCACACGGCACCATAAACGATACCGGCCACATACTCGGGGATGATGGCGCGGAACACTTCCTCGCTGCTGGGCTTGTACAGGATCTGACTGCGGCGGGCAGCGGCCTTCTGCTCCTCGGTGGGCTCAATGGTCAGGGGCAGCACCTCCATGGTGACAGCGGTCTGGGTCATCATCGAGTCGAACCGGGTGTAGCAGAGCTTCACTGCGTCGTAATCGCCCTTCAGGTAGCCCTCGGTGATCTTCCGGGAGAGGGCAAAGCACTCACCCACCGAGACATCCGCCGCCAGCAGCACCTCTTCGGTGAACAGGTCAGCCCCGTGGTGGGCAAAGTACTCCTGACTTCTTTTGCCAATGGGCAGCACCGTGACCGGGCCCTGCTGGGCCTCCGCCTGTTTGAGCACGTTGGAGTTGTATCCACCGGCCAGGCCGCGGTCGCCTGCAATAACAACCAGCAGGGTGCGTTTGATCTCTGCCCGGCGCAGGTAGGGGCTGCGGGCCCGGGGGTCTGCAGCCGCAATGCCGGTCAGCGTGTCGTGCAGCGTTTCAAAGTAGGGGCGGCTGTGTTCCACCCGCTCCTTGGCACGGCGCATTTTGGAGGAAGCCACCAGCTCCATGGCCTTGGTGATCTGCATGGTGCTCTCTACGCTTTTGATGCGCAGCTTGATGTCCTTCATGGAACCAGCCATGCGTTACGCCTCCTTCCCTCAGTGCGCCTTGACGAAGCTCTCGGTGTAAGCGGACAGAACGCCCTTGAGTGCTTCCTCGGTGTCCTTGTCCAGATTGCCGGTGGTGCGGATGGTCTCCATCACAGCGGCACCGGCGGCATCATTCTCGAGATATTCGTACAGACCCTTTTCGTATTCGGCCACATCAGCACCTTGACCTTGACCAGAAGATCATGGATGGTGGCATACAGGATCGCCACCTGCTTTTCCACGGGCACGGGGGCCGAGCGGTTCTGCTTGAGCACTTCCACAATGCGTTCGCCCTGTGCCAGGCGGGCCTTGGTGTCCGCGTCCAGATCGGAACCGAACTGGGCAAAGGACTGCAGCTCGCGGTACTGGGAGTAGATCAGCTTCAGGGTGCCGGCCACCTTCTTCATGGCCTTGATCTGGGCGTTGCCGCCAACACGGGACACCGAGATGCCGGGGTTGACAGCGGGCATAACGCCCGAGTGGAACAGCTCCGTTTCCAGGAAGATCTGACCATCGGTGATGGAGATGACGTTGGTGGGGATGTAGGCCGAAACGTCACCCGCCTGGGTCTCGATGATGGGCAGAGCCGTCAGGCTGCCGCCGCCCAGCTCATTGGAGAGCTTGGCCGCGCGCTCCAGCAGACGGGAGTGCAGGTAGAAAACATCGCCGGGGTAAGCCTCACGTCCCGGGGGACGGCGGATCAGCAGCGACAGGGCACGGTAGGCCACCGCGTGCTTAGAAAGGTCATCGTAGATGATGAGGACGTGCTTGCCCTGGTGCATGAAATATTCGCCCATGGCACAGCCGGAATAGGGGGCGATATACTGCAGGGGGGACAGCTCGGAGGCCGTGGCGGACACCACGATGGTGTAGCTCATGGCACCGGCCTCGGTCAGGCTCTGCACCAGGTTTGCCACGGTGGAGCGCTTCTGGCCGATGGCAACATAGATGCAGATGACATCCTTGCCCTTCTGGTTGATGATGGTATCCGATGCAATGGTGGTCTTGCCGGTCTGGCGGTCGCCGATGATCAGCTCACGCTGGCCGCGGCCGATGGGGATCATGGAGTCGATGGCCTTGATGCCGGTCTGCAGGGGTTCCTTGACCGGCTGGCGGTCGATGATGCCGGGGGCCGGGCTCTCGATGGCCCGGAACTCGGTGGTCTCAATGGGGCCTGCGCCGTCGATGGGCTGGCCCAGTGCATTGACCACGCGGCCGATCATTGCCTCGCCCACGGGCACGGAAACGACCTTGCCGGTGCGCTTGACGGTGCTGCCTTCCTTGATGCCGACATCGGAGCCCAGCAGAACGATGGAGACCCGTGTTTTCCTCCAGGTTCTGGGCCATACCGTATTCGCCGTTGTCAAACTGAAGCAGCTCACCTGCCATGCACTTTTCCAGGCCGCTGGCCCGGGCGATGCCGTCGCCTACCATGATGACCGTGCCGACTTCGCTCTGCTCGATGACATTCTCGTAGTGCTTGATCTGGGCACGGATGATCTTGGAGATCTCTTCAGGTTTCAGTTGCATTGTCTTGTATTCACCACTCAATTCTTAAAATCTTTCGGGTGGAAATTCGATGGATCACAGTGTCACGGAAGCGATATCCCTGCGCAGCGCCGCCAGACGGTTCTGAACCGTGCCGTCCAGCTCGGTGCCCTCGATATCCAGCCGGATGCCGCCCAGCACAGCCGGATCGACCTTTGTTTTCAGATCGATGGTCTTGCCGGTAAGCTTTTCCAGCTTTTCGTGCAGGCTCTTCACCTGCTGCTCCGTCATTGCCACTGCAGTGGTTGCCGCTGCTTCCAGAATACCGTGTGCCTGATTGTAGCGCACCCGGTAGGCCCGGGCGCAGCCGGGCAGCTCCCGCAGGGTGCCCTTCTCGCACAGGATCTTCAAAAAGTTCAGCACATAGAGGTGGACCCGATCCCGCAGCGCTTCGTCCAGCAGGCCGCAGCGCTCCTTTTTGGGGATGCTGGGGGTGCTGAGCAGATGCAGGTACTCCGGGCTTGCCTTAAAAAGCGCCACGGCCTCGTCCAGCTCGCCCAGAATGCGGGTCTCCAGCCCTTCCTCCGCTGCCAGGTCATACAGGCTTCCGCCGTACATCCTTGCTGTCTCGGTCATGATGCTTCACCCACGTTTTTGATAAATTCGTCGATCAGGTCCTTGTGGTCGGCTTCCTTGATCTCACGCTCGACCACCTTGGAGGCGATCTCCATGGCCATGCCGCCGATCTCGTCCTTTGCCTCGTTCACGGCCTTCTTGCGTTCCTGCGCAATGTCAGCCTCCGCCTTCTGCTTCAGGGCAGCGGCCTGTGCACGGGCCTCGCCCACGATCTCTTCACCGCGGGCGGTGGCCGTTTTCTGGGCACGGGCAACGATCTGGTTGGCCTCGGCGCGGGCATTCTGCAGGTTCTGCTCGTACTCCGCCTTCATGGCCTCAGCCTCCGTGCGCAGCTTCTGCGCATCTGCGATCTGGCTGTCGGCTTTTGCCTTGCGCTCGGCGATCACCTTTTTGACCGGATTCAGCAGGAACTTTTTGAAGATGAGCAGCTGGATCATCAGGTTGCAGATCTGGGCCAGAAAGGTCCAGCCGTCCAGCGTGATCAACGCCTGGTACAGTTCCATAAGCGTCTCCTTTCGTTCTTTTGTAAAAGGTTCCGCTTATGCCAGGAACTTCATAAACATGCCGGGTGCCAGGAAGATCAGCAGCAGGCCGGTAACAAAGCCGTAAATACCGGTGGTCTCGGAAAGTGCAACGCCCAGGATCAGGGTGCTGGTCACGTCGCTCTTGCACTCAGGCTGGCGGCCCACGGCCTCACAGGCAGCGGCGGCAGCGTTGCCTTCGCCGATACCGGGGCCGATACCTGCGATCAGTGCGCAGCCTGCGCCGATGCCGCAGCCTGCCAGGGCGATACCACGAGCAAGGTACTGAAAGTCAGTCATAAGTTTTGTCCTCCAAAAAAGTTTTTGTTTTGGGAGATGCCGTTGTGAGGGCTTAGTCCTCACCGGCAGCACGTTTGATGAAAATTGCGGTCAGGGTACAGAAGATGAACGCCTGAATGCAGCCGCCGAACCAGTCGAAATACAGGCCCGTAAAGGCCGGTATGCCGATCTGGAACAGCTGGATCTGGCTCAGGAAGCCGGGCAGCCAGCCGAAGATGACATGGCTCAGGCTTGCCAGCGCCCAGTACAGCAGTGTGGAAATGACAGTACCGGACAGGATGTTGCCAAAGTGACGGAACGCCATGCTGACGGGGGTCGAGATCTCCGACAGCACATTGATGGGTGCCATGATGAAGATCGGGTCCAGCAGGCCCTTCAGGTAGGAAAGGATGCCGTTGGTCTTGATCTTGTAGTACATGATCAGCACAAACACCACAATGGCCCACGCAGCCTCGGTGTTCAGGTCGGCCGTGGGGCTCCACAGGCCAATGACACTGATGAGGTTGCAGCCGATGCTCAGAGCGAAGATCGAGCCGATCAGGGGGATATACTTGTCAAAGTGATACCCCATGTTGTCGTGCACGAACTGATCCAGCCGCTCCACGATGAACTCGGCCGCGGCCTGCCGCTTTGAGACATTTTCCAGCTTGAGGTTGCTGCCCAGCCAGATGGCCAGGCCCGAAAGCAGCGCCATGACGATCCAGGTAGTGACTAGGGTCTGGGTGATCTTGAGATCGCCCAGCAGGGGGATATCGGTATGGATGGTATACAGGATCTTTGCGCCGTTCAGTTCCATTTGTTACGTTTCACCCCCTTCGTCACGGGGTTCAGCCTCCGGCTCCGGGGCGGGTTCGGGGTCGTCCTCCACAGAGACATCCACCGAGGGCCCGGCCGGTGCAAGGGGCTTGTACTTGCCGGTTATTTGCAGGTAGTAGATCGTAACACGCGGGAACAGCAAGGGCAGAACGCTGGCAAAGGGCTGGAAGCAGGGTGCCCCGATGGACACGATGATCCACACCGCCTGCAAAAGCATTCTGACGTTGTAGGAAGCTTGTAATGTGGCTTTGCGCCGCTTCTCATCCTGCTCGTCGATGACCTTCTGACACACGATGCAGATGCCCGCAAAGTTGCCGATGGCCACGGCCGCGCCGATGAGACTGCCCAGAACGACAGTATAATCAAATTTCACCCAGCCAACCAGGTGCAGCGCTGCAAAGGCCACCCACAGGGCAGCGGTGCAGATGGCCGTGCCGCAGGCGATGCGCGTCAGCTCCTTTTTGGATTCCGGCTGTAGTTTCATAAAGGGGAACCTCCTGTGATGTTTACTGATGTGAGTTGAACCCCACCCGCTTCGGTTTTTTCCTTTTTTGGCGCGGTCCAGGTGCTCCTTGGCAAAATACCAGAAGTTCTGCGCCCCGGAGGCAAGGCCCAGCAGGATGGCCGGCAGGAACACCCATTCCGGCCAGCTCCAGCTGTTCACCGCCCACCAGGCACCGCCCAGGCACATGACCAGCGGCAGCAGCATATTCAGGCCCAGCTGGGTCAGCCAGACAAGATCTTCCAGCGCCTTGTACCAGCCCTTCATGCGGTGTCGCCCTCCCTCTGTGCGCAGGCCCGAAACAGCAGCCCGCCGCACCCTTTCGCAATGGTTTCGCTCCGGTTAAGAAGCTTATATGGATAGTATAATTCAATCCACTGAACTTTTCAATCAATTTTCCACCGATTTTTGGTAAAACTTCATAGTTCGTTCACACTAACGCCATAATTGTACGTCCACGGTGGAGTATGTCCGTCTCCGGCAGCATCAATACCAAAAATATGATATGTTTCTTGTGCAAAACACAAAAAACCGCCCAGCTCATTTGAGAGCCGGGCGGCGTTATCATGGAAGTGCGGGGGTCAGCTGTCCTTGCGCTTGATCCACACCTGTGTGCCGTAGAAGGGATTGGCAGTGCCAAGGCACAGGCCCTGGTCGGTGGTGGCGAATACCCGCAGACCATGGTTGTAGGGGTCTCCAAAACCGTCCACGGTGATGGTCTGGAAGTTCACGCCGTCCTCCGAAACATACAGGTCAAAGCCCTGCTTTGCCTTGCGCATGTAGTTGAGCAGCCGGATGGCACTGGCGATGTTGCCGATCGTGATGTTTTTGAACACGAATTTGTAGGAAAACTTGATAGTCTGGGCCAGGGTGTCGGGGTTCCCGTTGCCGTCGGGGTCCGTCTCCTGCAGTGCCTTCATCAGGGTCTTGAGGTATTCCCACTGGGTCTTCCACTGCGCGGGGGTGCGCGTCAGCAGGTTGCCGTTGACGAACTGACCAATGCACTCCAGCATACTGCTGGTGTCAAAGGTGCCCACATACAGCTTGCCGTCGTACACCTGCATCCGCCAGATGTACTGGTTCTCGCTGCGCCCAAAGCCGGACCCCAGCCCGGACAGGCTGCCGTTGGGGAACATCCTGGTGGCATTGCCCACCACAAGCTCCATGTTCTCGTCCCTGTCCATGCGGTACAGGTTCACCGACTGCTCCAGATTGGCGTTGATGAATCGGCAGTCCAGTCCGCCGCCAAACTGACCGTCGGCGTTCTTGCCGGTCTTGGCGAAAAGGATGCGCTCCAGTGCGATTTCTTCATCGTTGTACTCACCAATATAGAGGTGGTCGTTGTACACGATCAGGTTCGCCGCACCGGAGCGGGTGCGCTCCGGGTCGATGCCGAAGGTGTAGCGGGCACCATCTTTTTCCTGATCGCCTGCCACGGGTGTCCATGTGAAGGTGCCGTCAGGGTTCTGGTCGCCCCGCACCAGTGCAAAGGACTGCATGGTGTTGTCGTCCGGCATATTGTCCTCGGTGCCGGTGCAGACGGACACATACAGCCGGCCGTTGAACTCAGCCATATCCCAGATGCTGCCGCCGTAGATGCTGTCGGCGTAGTGATAGGCGGGGTAGTTGAACAGGCTGTCGGAATCCGCGATCTGGGTAAAGCCCTTTTCCGGGTCGGAGGAGATCAGCAGGGCGGCGCTGCTCTTGCCGGTGGCGGCATCCATGGTCACGTTGCTGACGACCAGCTGATCCTTGTAGACGCACATCCCGCGGATGCCCACGGAGATGCCCTGCTGGTAGGCTGCGGCATAATCCTGCACACTGTTCAGACCGATATACACCGGCTTGCACTCGTCGGTGGCCGGGTCTACCTGCCAGATGCTGGGCAGAAAGCCGATGCCGCCGCCACCCACACTGCCGCAGAAGTATAGCTTGCCGTTATACTCCAATGCGTTGCGGAACAGGGGTGTGTAACCGTTATAGGAGCCGGACATCAACAGCTTGGTCTCGCCGGTCTTGGTGTTGATCTTCACCAGCACGCCCTTGGGCCGGCCGCCATCCTCCTCGGTCAGAAAGAAAGTGCCGTTGTAAAGGGCATCGAAGGTGGCGGCAAGCACCTTGTCGTCGTATTCGTCGCCCAGACTGCTCTTCATCAGGGAGAGGGTGTTGCCGATGGCGGCGTAGCAGGTGCCCACATACAGCCAGTCGCCGTAGCCGACCGCTGACCATGCGTAGTTCTGACCCCGGTCACCGGCGTTGTAGGCGGCATCCTCCGGGTCAGTCACAACCGCCACCGCACCGTCTCCCAGATAGTCCACGATGCCGTCTGCGGTTTTGACATCCTTTTCCGGGTGGGTGATCTTCTCAAACGTCTGGTCGTCCTTGCTGTAAAAGAAAGCGTTGCATTCGTCGAGAGGTTCCGGAGTGGTCAGTTCCTGCCAGCCATCGGCCTGCCCGACCGCCTCCGTGCCTTCCGCCGACACCGGAAGCTGCACCGGCAGAGCGAACAACATCGCTGCTGCCAGCACGCCGCTGATGACACGTTTCCAGTTCATATCGTTCTCCTTATCTACTCTGCCATTTCTTCAAAAACAGGAAAGAGCTGTCAATGTTCTTCATTGTAGCACAGTCCTGCCGGAAGTGCAAAGGTGCCTTGCTGCTTTTTGCGGATGATCCTTGTAAAATCTGTGTAGAAGTCCGCAAAAAAGCCGCCCGGCTCCTGCGAGCCGGGCGGCAAAAGGCAGACTTTTGAGAATGATTTACCAGAGGTTTGCGGTCTCGTTATACAGGCCCTCGTAGCTCTTGGCGGAGAGGTCCCAGCTGAAATCGCATTCCATATCGTGCTTGACGAGGTTGTGCCAGTCCTCTTTGTTGTAGTAGCGATCCTGTGCACGGCAGCAGGCATCGTACAGCTCATGGGCGCTGTAACCGGCAAAGGTAAAGCCATTGCCCTCGCCCAGCGTGCAGTCATGGATGGAATCCCGCAGGCCGCCGGTCTCGCGGACGATGGGAGGCGTGCCGTAGCGGCAGGCCACCATCTGTGCCAGGCCGCAGGGCTCGCTCTTGGAAGGCATGATGAACACGTCTGCACCGGCGTAGATCTCCTGAGACAGGGCGGGCTCAAAGCCGATGTAGGTGCCCACGCGGCCCGGGTGACGGGCGCACAGGTCAGAGAAGAGGTCTCGTACTGGTTCTCGCCGCTGCCCAGAATAACCAGCTCGATGCCGCGGTCCACCAGACCATCGGCAACGCTCTGCACCAGGTCAAAGCCCTTCATGCCGACCATGCGGCTGACCATGGCAAAGACGGGGCTGCCGTCCTTGTGCAGGCCAAACTTGTTCTGCAGGGCCTCCTTGCACTTCGCCTTGCCCTCTTCAAAGTTGGTCACATCGTAGTTGAAGGGGATCTTGGGGTCGGTGGCGGGGTTGTTGGCCTCCATATCAATGCCGTTCAGAATGCCGCAGAGCTTATACTGCTTTTCCCGCAGCAGGGCATCCAGACCGTAGCTGAACCAGGGGTCCAGGATCTCCTGTGCGTAGGTGGGGCTGACGGTGGTGATCTTATCTGCCGTCTCAAAGGCACCCTTCATAAAGTTGGCGCAGCCATCGTATTCCACAATGTGCTGGTCACGATGGCCGATGCCGCAGGTGTCCTCCAGGATATCGGTGCCGTACTTGCCCTGATATGCGATGTTGTGGATGGTGAAGATGGTCTTGATCCGGTTGAACTTATCCAGATGGCGGTAGTACAGGTTCAGGTAAACGGGAACCAGTGCGGTCTGCCAGTCGTTGCAGTTGATGATATCGGGGGTGAAGTCGATGTAGAACAGGGTCTCCAGCACAGCGCGGGAGAAGAAGGCAAAACGCTCGCCGTCATCGTAGAAGCCGTACAGGCCGCGGCGCTTGAAGTAATACTCGTTGTCCAGGAAGTAGTAGGTCACGCCGTTGACCTCAGCCTTGAACAGGCCGCAGTACTGGCTGCGCCAGCCCACGGGCACCGAGTAGTTGGTGACATACTCCAGCTTGTCGCGCATTTTCAGGTCGCCGTACAGCGGCATGATGACGCGGGCATCCACGCCGTCCTTGACCAGAGCCTTGGGCAGGGAGCCTGCCACATCGGCCAGACCGCCGGACTTGGCAAAGGGGGTCGCTTCCGAAGCGGCATACAGGATCTTCATAGTATTTCTCCTTTCCAGAAAAAAGGGCGGATACGCAAAGAGCGGGCGGGGGCGCAAAGGCCCCCGCCCCTCTTTGAGAGGGGCTACCGGGGAGGGGAGCCGCCCCTGTGAAAGTTTCAATGTGTCAGGCTCAGACGGTGTGGTTCTTCTGAACATAGACCGGGAAGCTCTCGGTACCGGAGAGCTTCTTGCCGGCGGTGATCTTCACGTTCTTGTCGGTGACAACGCAGTCCAGCTGAGCGCCTGGTTCCACAACGGTATCCTGCATCAGGACACAGTTTCTGACCACAGCACCCTTCTTGACGCGAACACCGCGGAACAGCACGCAGTTCTCCACGGTGCCCTCAATGACACAGCCATCGGCCAGCAGGGAATTGCTGACGGAAGAGCCGTTGACGTAGCGCACGGGGTTGTCGTCACGGATCTTGGTGTAAACAGGGCTCTCCTTGGGGAACAGAGCGTTCAGGTTCTTCTCATCGATGAGCTTGAGGTTCTCATCAAAGTAGCTCTTCATATCGCAGACATGGGCCACATAGCCGGTGTACTCCAAAGCACGGATGTTCAGGATGTTGACGTTGTGGGCCAGAATGTCACGCTCAAAGTAGATCAGGCCGCGGGAGGTCGCATCCTTGACCAGCTTGATCAGGGTCTCGCGCTCCAGAACGTAGATGTTCAGGTCCAGGTTCTGGACACCAGAGCGGTAATCGTTGAACAGCAGCTCGGTCACACGGCCATCGGCATCCACAGTCAGGGTATAGTTGTCGTTCTTGCGGCCCTCGGGGATCTCGGTCTTCTGGTAGGCGACGGTCACATCCGCGCCGCTTGCCTGATGGGCAGCCAGCAGGGCATTGAAATCGTAGTTGATGGCGATGTTGGCATCGCTCATCACAACGTACTTCTCCTTCTGGTTCTCCAGGTAGCTCAGGATGGAGCCCAGAGCCTCCACACGGCCGGAATAGATGCGCACGCCCTTTTCTGCAAAGGGAGGCACGATGTTCAGGCCGCCGTGACGGCGGGCCATATCCCATTCGCGGCCGGTGCCAGATGATCCATCAGGGAGTGGTAGTTCTTGCGCACCACGATGGAGACATTGGAGATGCCGCAGTTTGCCATGCTGGACAGCATAAAGTCCACCATGCGGTAACGGCCTGCAAAGGGGATCGAAGCCATGGTGCGCTCAGCCACAAGCTCCGGTACGGTGTTATCATAGCTGTTGGGGAAAATGATGCCCAACGCATTGTTGTTCTGGCTCAGCATACTTCCTCGCCCTCCTTGACGGAATCAAATACTTTGGCACCCTCTTTTACGGTAGCGCCTGCGCCAACGGTAAGGCCGGTACCCACATGTGCAATGGGGCCCTCGCCGCCGATCTTGGCACCGGCACCCACCACAACGTCCTCAGCCAGGATGCAGCGCTTGACCACAGCACCTGCCTTGACCACAACGCCATCCATCAGGACAGCATCCTCAACGGTAGCGCCCTCTTCCACGGTAACGCCTGCGCTCAGGACAGAGTGCTGGACGCGGCCATAGATCTGGCAGCCCTCGGTGATGAGGGAATCCTGCACCACGGCGCGGGGGCCGATCTTCTGGGCGGGCAGCACGGGGTTGCGGCTGTAGATCTTCCACTTCTTGTCGAAGATATCAATGCCGGAGTTCTCGGGGTCCAGCACTTCCATGTTGGCTTCCCACAGGCTGTCGATGGTGCCCACGTCACGCCAGTAGCCGTTGAAGTGGTAAGCATACATCTTGCGGCCATCCCGCAGCAGAGCGGGGATGATGTTCATGCCAAAGTCGTTCTTGGAGTTGGGATCAGCCTCGTCCTCTTCCAGGTACTTCTTCAGCACATCCCAGTTGAAGATGTAGATGCCCATGGAAGCCAGGTTGGACTTGGGAACCGGGGGCTTCTCCTGGAACTCGGTGATCTTATCGTTCTCGTCTGCCACCATCAGGCCGAAGCGGGAAGCTTCCTTCCAATCGACCTCCATGACAGCCACGGAGAACTCCGCGCCCTTTTCCTTGTGGAAGCGCAGGAAGTCGGCGTAGTCCTGCTTGCAGATCTGGTCACCGGACAGGATGATGACGTACTCCGGATCATAGCTGTCGATGAAGCTGATGTTCTGGTAGATGGCGTTTGCAGTGCCCTTGTACCAGTCGGTGCCCTTTGCCTGCTCGTAGGGGGGCAGGGTGTGCACGCCGCCGTACAGGCGGTCCAGATCCCAAGGCTGGCCGTTGCCGATGTACTCGTTCAGCTTCTGGGGCTGATACTGGGTCGCGATGCCCACAGTATCAATGTTGGAGTTGACGCAGTTGGACAGCGGGAAGTCCACGATGCGGTATTTGCCGCCGAACCCCACTGCAGGTTTTGCCGTTTTCTGTGTCAGCGCGTACAAGCGCGAGCCACGTCCGCCGGCAAGGATCATTGCCACAATTTCTTTTGCCATAGCTTTATTCTCCCCTTTAGCATTTCCTTTTTGGAATGATAGTCAACAGATCAGAATGTTCGTGCGTGCATCCGTGTGGGCATCCTTATTCCTTGGGTACTTTTGCTTTGCGGGTGCGCTTTGCGGGTTTGGTTTCTGCTTCGGTCTCAGTTTTTGCTTTTGCCGCGGTCTTTGCCTTGGCGGCGGTTTTCTTTACCGGCTTGTCCGCTGCGGCCTCGGGTTTTGCTTTGGACTTGGCAGCGGTCTTTTTTGCTTTTTCCGGTTTTTCATCCGCCGTTTTGGCGGCCTTGGCCTTGGTGGTGCGGGTCTTTTTTACCGGCTTGTCGGCGTCCTTGACGGTGGCCTTTTTGGCGGTCTTTTTTTGCCGGCTTGTCCGCGCTGTCCTCTGCTGCCTTGCGGGTGCGCTTTGTGGGCACCTCAAAGTACAAAGTGCTCATGGGCGGCAGGGTGACGGTAATGCTCTGCTCAAAGCCGTGCTGCGGCTTTTTGTGGGTACGCACCGGCTTGTTGTGCACGGTGCCGGAGCCGCCGAAAGCGGCATCGTCGCTGTTCAGGATCTCTTTATAGGTGCCGGACACCGGTGCACCGAGGGTGTAGCCCTCGCGCAGGACGGGGTTGAAGTTGCAGATGACAAGGATCTGCTTACCGGCGGCATCCTTGCGCAGGAAGGCGATGACGCTCTGCTGCGAGTCGTCCGGTACGATCCACTGGAAGCC
>ENA-OQCJ01000065-OQCJ01000065.1-human-gut-metagenome-genome-assembly--contig:-NODE-65-length-13433-cov-1.428228_pt1 | contig 13433 bp, 15 predicted proteins | sample MGYA00242501_ERZ504584 | MGnify/ENA primary metagenome ERZ504584 (study PRJEB26092, sample SAMD00036341) | human gut metagenome | host: Homo sapiens | study: EMG produced TPA metagenomics assembly of...
ATCGCTAATAGTTGTTGTATTTGCTCTTGAAAACAGCGCAAAGATTTATTATAATAAGATAAATGGTTGTATCTTGCGCAAAGGAGCTGTGAAGAATGAATCAGAACTACCGCCGTAAAACAGAAAAGGTTTACCATGGGCTACGAGGGCTGATCCCTGTATGCGTGAAGTCTCTGCCTATGTCACCCAGCAATTCAACCGCTACGTGATGGGCGTAGAAAGCCTGGATACCTTTGACCAGTTTTATCGGCAGCTGAAAGAAATGGGGATCGAAACCGTATTGGAAAATCATCAAGAAGCCTACGACCTTATGTACCAAAAATAAAAATCAACCTGCATTTTGCATCCGTTCCGGGAGTTTATGCTTTGGCAAAATCCGCGTCTTTTCATCTGAACACCCACCCTCCCACCTTTTTCAGAACTTGGGGCTGGCTCTCTTGCGCTGAGCCCTTTTGGGGTGCACGGGGCTGGCTTCACGCTATTTTATAAAGTTCCACCAAACACACAAAGCCGGTACAGACCCGCGTCGATGGCGACGGGCTTCTGTACCGGCTTTTTCAGGGAGAAGAAGCAAATGTAAGGAGAAGTGTTTGTGATAATGCTCGTATTTTGTTTGGGAGAGAATTAGAGTTTTGTGTCTGCGTGTTGAGAAGAAATCCAGGAAGCCAGGTGCTATTTCAAGTTCAACTCAAGTCGCACCAACACTGGAAAAGATCTCGTACTGCACAATGGGGTAAACGTCACGCTCCAGCCCCCTGCTGTTAGTGTCTGCGGTTTAGAGAAAATCCGTCCGCTGCGGAGTAAAGATGTCCAGAATTACGCCCTCTTCCAGGGCCACTGCACCGTGAAGCAGATCGGGAGCAACATAATAGCTGTCGCCTTTGTGCAGGATGTACTTCTGACCTTCTACTTCGTATTCAAAGCAGCCGGACAGAATATAACTCACCTGCTCATGGGGATGACGATGTGCTTCGCCCACAGCACCTTTCTGAAAGCTCGCTTCCACCCCCATCATCCCGCCGCCATGGGCAAGGATCCGGCGGGTGATCCCCGGAGCCGGGCAGGTGGGCTGAATGTCCTCATATTTCAATACCATAGGGAACCCCCTGTTTCTAGTTTTTCAGCCTGAAGCCTTAGATGAATGCCTGGCCGCCGTTGATCTGGATCACTTCGCCAGTGATAAAGGAAGCCTTCTCCGATGCCAGGAAGACGATCACATCCGCCACTTCGCGGGGTCGCCCAGCCGCTTCATCAGGATGCTGTCCTTCCAGCTCTCCACCAGGGCGCGGTCAGTCGCAGCGTGGAAGGCAGTGTCGATGGTACCGGGAGAGACCATGTTGGCGCGGATGCCGAACTCGGCCAGATCCTTTGCCAGAGCACGAGTGTAGCTCTGGACAGCGCCCTTGGAAGCTGCATAGATGGAAGCGCCGATGCCGGCACCACTGGTCACGGCGATGGTGCTGAAGTTGACAATCGAGGCGTCCTTGCCCTTCTTCAGCAGGGGCAGGGCGGCCCGAGTGTTGAAGAACACGCTGTCAAAGTTCAGAGCCATGACCTTCCGCATAAAGCCGGTCTCCATCTCGGACACACGCTGCCGGCCGCCCAGGCCGCCTACGTTGTTGACCAGCAGATCCAGAGAACCAAACTCCTCGCCGATCTTGGCGAAGGTCTCGTTCACCTGCTCCTCGTTGGTAGCATCGCAGGCATAGAAGTGGACCTTGATGCCCTGGCTCTCCAGCTTATCGATCACCTTTTTGCCAGCCTCAATGTCGATGCCGGTAATGATCACCTCATAGCCTGCCCGGCCCAGAGCCTCTGCGGTTGCGCCGCCAATACCGCCGGTTGCACCAGTAATAACCGCTCTCATAATAAAACCTCCTAAATAAAATAAAAAGTTAAAAATATTGTAACCTTAAACGGTTAACTGCATTTTGATACGGTAGCTTTGTCCCCCACGCTCCGGATCAAAACCGTGTTCCGAATCCGATTCACCGGGTTATCCTTGGTTTTCAGCAGGAACAGTTCCTGCCCTTCCTGGAGATTGACCCGAACCTGCATCGACTCTGCCCCCAGCTGAGCCCGCAGAACCACAGCGTTCTGATCTGTTTTAACTTTCTTGGTTTCCAGAACGTGCTGATAGCCGTTCTCCGAGAAGCCCAGGTCCGCCGCTTCCGTCGGCAGGTCGCAGGACAGCTCAATCCCCGGCTCAAAGTGGAAGGTATAATCGTAAACGCCGGTTTTGCCCTCCACCTGGAAGCGATCCAGAACGGAATTCTCGGTGATCTTCAGCTCTCTTGTGTAGTCGATGCCCTCATAAACGTTCTCGGCCTTGCAGCGCACCTGGTCGTTCTCAAACAGCAGGCATTTGCCCGGTTCGACCGAGGTAATGTCGGTTCCGTTCCAGCACACTGTGTTGTGTGCCAGGGTTTTACGGTGCCACTCGTTGCACAGCCGCGACTGATAGCCCGCGTTGGACAGATCCCGAGACAGGCGAAGCTTTTTGTACATTACCTCAATGTTCATGATGTCCGGGTGGGCATGAGAACGCCCATTCAGGCCGTACTTCAAGAACACATTCCAGGAATCGTTCCGTAGCATAGCAAAGTTGGAAGTGGGGAAAGTCATCGAGCGGTGGGGGACGGGCTTGTAGTCCGCATAATTGAAATCGATGTTGAACAGCAGCCGCTCCAGGCAGATGGTTCCGCAGCAGTAATAGGGTTCCGACAGCGGCAAAGTGGTTCTCGGCGCGGGATCTGCCTCAATGATTTTGAGGATGTTTCCTACCGGGCTGTACTCGCCAAAGGCCCGGGCTGCCGTATGATAAACATAGCTGAAGGTCTTCAGATTCAGATCCGGCCAGCCATCGTTGGGATTCGGCAGATAGAGATTGTCAAAAGCGTACTGGTACGCTTGCACAAACATCCGCTCCAAAATAGCGGTGCTTTCCTGACCAAAATCGTAATCGTAAATTTTGCTGAACAGGAACAGATAGGAAACGCCCTCCAAGAGGAAGAAGTTGTAGTGAATTGACCCTTCGTACCAGAAGCCGTCCTTGGTGACGCCCTTTTTCAGCTGCTCGTGCATATTGAACTGGCTCTTGAAGGCGTAGTCGATCATTTCCTGATCGTGCATGGCCAAGCCCATAACACCGATTGCAGAGAGCGACCAGCAGCTGATGTTGTGGATGGCAACCGCCTGCGGAGCCATCAAGCGGAACATCTCGCGGAACAGTTTCTGGTGGATACGCTCCAACCAGGCCGAATCCAGCTCATCTCGCAGAATCTCGATGGTCTGGATAAACCGGATGGCTACGATTGCCTCATTGAGACCCTGGGGCATCATCTTACCGCAGCCCCACACCATGTTGTCGTAACTTTCGCAGAGGACATTTTCTTTGTTGTGCAGCTGGAACTCCTGATAATGCTCTGCGTAGAATTCCATGACCCGGACCGCATAATCCCGGTACTTGGTCTCGCCGGTAGCCTTGTAGATCAGGGCAGAAACCAGAGTCATCACAACAGCCCGGTTGCGATAGAAGGTAATCCAAACGCCGTTCTGCGTCTCGTCCCGATAGACTTTCCCACAGACAACACAGCGGTGTTCCTTCGGCGAGTTCAGGTCAAAGATCAGGCGGCCGCCATCGTCGTCGCAGAAGTAATGGTGACCCCATCGGCTCAGCTTCTCCGGGGAATCGGAAAAGCCGGGCATAAATGCATCGACATCTTTCTTCATGACTTCAAGCGCCTTCTGGTTCATCTCCAGCCCCATCAGCTCTTGAAACCGATCGTTTACATAATTCACAAAAGCCCTCCTATTGGCGATGGATACCCCTTTTTACAAGGAATATTCCTGTTTCGTCTTGGATTGACATACCACTTGAATCGGTGTAGTGTTGGATGCGGAATCACAGTATCCAACCTTTACCTCATAGGAACAACCACCGCACTCCAGGAAAAGAGACCGCCCCGTGTGCTGAACTTTCACAGGATCATCCGAGAAGGTAAAGCACTCAAAAAAGACTTGTTCTTTTTCCGGCGCAGAAGAGCAGGTTGCCAGGGTCTGGATCTCTGTCCGGCATTTTTTGTCCTGCTCCTGGGTGGTCATGACGCTCTCCACCTGCTGCTGATACTGCTTTTGGCAGACAGGCCGGTCCGAATAGACATGGTAAGACAGTTCTTCGCCCATCAGCGGGTATACGGCCGTTTGTCCATCCAACTGCGCCCTTCGGTCCGTATTGCAGATCAGAGAATAGGTGTGGGACTGTGTGCTGCGCAGCAGATCTACAAACACCCAGAACCGCAGCCCGTCGGTGATCAGCGCCCGGCTGACTTCCTGCATTTCCTGTTTGGCAGGGTACACGCCGGCCGTCTCGCCGCGATAGAGCACCAGGCTGCCCTCTGTCTGGAATTTGGTCACCCGCCCTGCATACTGTTCGGGGCAGAAGGGCTCGCCCGCCACCAGACGCTGCCGGACGCTGCTCATATACGCATCGTTTACATCTACGGCATCGGTGTAAAGGCCATCCACCAACAGAACATTGTGGTTGTCCGGCATCAGGTTGCGGTTATATCCATCCTCACAGGTGAAATAATCGCTCCCGCGGGTAAAGATGTAGGAGAGGTTATCCGGATGATGATGGGACAGGGAGAACAATTCGATCCCCTCTTCGTTCCGGATCTTCCAGCCTTCTCTCCACTGCTTGATACCGCCCGGCGGACTGCACTTGATAGTCAGGACTTTGGCATCTCGTTCCCAACTGCTGCGAACCGTCAGTAGACCCAGATCATCGAAGTAGCGCACCAGCGGCAGGTTGGAGAGATCTTTTTCCGGTACATCGGGTGCATACCACAAGAACTCGAACACCGCTTCCGGCAGAATCCCGGGTTTCACCTTGCTGTTCTGAGCCTCCTCCATCAAAAACTCATCGACCACCAGGTTGCCCAGCTTTTGTGCGTAGCCATCGCCATATTCTGCGGCGGCCTTATAATACACACAGGCTGTATGAGAACTGTCACCGGTCATGGCAGTCTCCGTAGTTCAGTTGGCGTTTCAGATCCGCACAGGCTGATAAAGCCGGTAGTAGAAGGTATTTTTGAGATATTCGCTCTTCTGGAACCAGTCTTCGCCCTCCTGTACTTTCAGCAGATGGGCATAGACAAACAGCCACATCCCGCCATAGCGCCAGTAGGTCGCACCCTCATAGTTCGACCCGTCCTCCGGCATCAGCGCGAACACCCGCGCAAAGTCCTCTTTGGCTTCCTGAATGTACTGTGCAGCGGTTTCATCTTCCCCTTGCAGGGCGTAACCCGCAGCGGCGAGACCTGTCATATTGATCCAGTTATGGTTCTGGTAGAAGTTGGTGGACCAACCCTTGCCGTAGGTCTCGCGCCGGTAATCCAGCATGATCTGTGCGTGATGCCGGATTTTGGCCGACACTTTTTTCTGCTCCTCGCTGGAAAGCCAGGGCTTGAGCCAGTCGTACCCAAGTGACAGCCCGAACAGGATCCAGGAAGCAGACAGATCAACATTCACCAAATGTGCGTTGCCCCATTTTTCATAGGAAAGCACGGTGCGGATAAATCGCTTTGCCTGGTGCAGATATTCCTCGTCACCGCTGAGGCAATAGGCCAGCGCCAGATTGGGGATCGCAATGCCCATATAAGTTGTGCTTTCTTTGGGATGTTCCTCAGGCAGGACCATCGTTTTATAGCGATCGGCCTGCTCAAGAAGCCTTTGATACTGTTTTTTTCGTTTTCCGGAAATCTCTTTGCGGTAGGGTTCCAAGTCTCCGATAAAAATCAAATGGCTCGCCTCATTTCACTCTTTTGCCTCTTTTTTCTTTTTGCGGTCCCGCAGCTTTGCAGCCAGTTCCGAAAGGACCGTATAGAACAGCAGATACAGTGTTGCAAAGCCAAACGGTTCTCCTGGAATCAGAACCGTTTCAACCGGGAGTTCCAGCATCTGATTGAGCAGCAAATTCAGGTTCTGATAGGTCAGGTAAACCAAAATTACTGTAATCATGCTGGCGGCTATTTCCACCAAATTCCGAGCTGCTTTTTTTGCACCAGAAATGTTGCGATAGGTGTGGTTTAAAATCTCTCCATTCCGGGTCAGCCGGAATACATTGTAGGCAATCGGGTTATAGACCACGATTGTCACCAGGCCGATCCCGACTCCTAAAAAGAAGATGAAATCAATCGGACTGGAATATCCGCCTACTTGTGTTCCAAAGCCGATCATGAAGTAGCACATTCCCACCAGCCACCAACGCATCAGCCCGGCTTTCCGATTGTCCGTGAACCAATTCTTCAGGAACTTCTTCATACCTTTTCGCTCCCAAAATAACGTTTGACTGCATCGATCATCAGCAAAATCCCTGCTGCTCCAAAAGCGGTCATCAGGCCCGCACTGAACAGAATTGCTTTTTGTACCACTGCGACATCCAAGCTGCTCTGAATTTGGATCGCCTGCTGGTAGATACCAACCAGCTGCATCCCCAGAGCGATAGTGCCCATACAGAGCAGCGCGGTCAATACCTCTTCTCGGATTCTTTCTCCGTGGATCTGGGTAGCTTCAAACAGAGTTACAAGACCCAGCAATACAAACAGGAACATGATGAACCCGCAAATTTGATCCTCCAGAAGCAGCAGGGCGTTGGTGTGGACATAGGTGAAAATCAGATGCACAATTGCCGCTGCAGCCACCAGCAATTTTGCGGTGATCTGGATCTTAGAGGTTTCTTTACGCATGATTTTCCTCCACCTCTCTGCACAACAGACTCCTGGTTGTCTCTCCATCAAAGAAATGTGCCTTGTCCATGGAGAGACTGACGTAAAACTCCGGATTGATCTTTACGTCGGAAGGGACGCTCAGGACCAGTGAACTGCCTCCAACCATGGCATGAACAATCTGGTACCGGCCCATATACTCCACTTCCTCCAGACGCACCGGGATGGTATTCTCCTGGATACTCTCCGAGACTGCCAGTGCCTCCGGGCGCAAGCCAGGATAACCTCTTTCCCGATCGAAGAGCGGAGCTTGGCTTTCAGCGCGTCCGGCAGCGAAAGCCGGAAGCTTTCATTTTCAAAGCCGGTTTCACTCAGCTTGCCAGGAATAAAGTTCATCTGTGGTGTGCCGATAAAGCTGGCCACAAAGAGGTTGACCGGAGCGGCGTAAATCTCCTGCGGGGTACCCACCTGTTGGATCACACCCTCTTTCATGACAACGATCCGGTCCGCCATGGTCATGGCTTCGGTCTGATCATGGGTAACATAGATGGTTGTCACTCCAAGGCGCTGCTGCAGCCGTACAATCTCGATTCGGGTGGAATTTCGCAGCTTGGCATCCAGGTTCGACAAGGGCTCGTCCATCAGAAACGCTTTCGGCTTGCGGACAATGGCACGGGCCAGTGCCACCCGCTGCTTTTGGCCGCCGGACAGCTGCTTGGGCAGACGGTTCAGATATTCGGTAATTTCAACCGTATCCGCAGCTTCCAGCACTTTATCCAGGATAACCGTATCCTTTTCGTGCTGGACTTTCATGCTGATGCCCACATTCTCGTAGACCGACATGTTGCTATACAGGGCGTAATCCTGAAAGACGATCGCAATATCACGCTCTACCGGGGGGCATTTGTTAACGACTTTTCCATCCAGGATCACTTCTCCCGAACTGATTTGCTCCAGACCGCCCAGCATTCGGAGAACCGTGGATTTGCCGCACCCGGAGGGGCCGACAAACACGATAAATTCCCCTTCATCAATGGTAAGGTTAAAGTCGTGAATGGCATGGAAGCCATTTGGGTAAATTTTATTAACGTTTTTGAATTGAATTTTTCCCATTTGCTCTACACGCCTCCGATTTTATGAACCAATACACTCGAGCTTCTGCCGGAGGGCCTGGCGTTTTTTCGCCTTGGCTGTGCCGGTCACTCCTGCGATGATTAAGAGAACGGATCCGATCAGGTTGGAAACAAGCAGAATCGTCTCGTGTGCATAGGGCTGGAGAAATACCGGCACGATCAAGAACTGCCTCACAAGGAAGTACACCCCAACGGCCAGTGTGATCACGGCCCATCGCGAACTGTACACATTGATCTTCACTGCACAGGTAAATACCAGAAACAGCACGAAGATATTCATGATGACCGTTAAACCCATCCAGAAATTAACGGGCATCGAATCCAAAATCGTGGTGACATATACAAACTCGGCAATGATCGCCAGGAGCGTCAGGGTGTAAGAATAGCCGTTCGTTTTATAAAGCGTCACATAAGTTTTCTTTTCTTCGGGAGGAATGGATTTCAGCATACTCAAACACCCTCCTTTTTCAAGCGGACAAATGTCAAATGGCTCGCAGTCAAATCGATCGCCAATGCGCCGCACACCAAGATGTAAAGTGCGTTAAACACCACTCCAAGCCGGAATGTTGTAAACCGCAGCTGATAGTTTTCAAGCCCCTCCAGAGACAGGTACTGAAAATCCAATCCCTGATAGTAAACAGAAATTGCTTGTAAATTCATGATCGAGTTGGCTGCGCCATAACAGCAGGCAACCATCAGCAGCAACATTACAACCAATGCAAAACGATCCGGAACACAAGACAGAATCTCCAGAAAAACGATCAGAGCAATCCCGATCACACCCACCAGCGACCAGGCAAAAATCTGGCGGTTAAACGTCTGAAGGATCACGTCGTGGAACATTGCGATTTCTTGGTTCTGCGGCAGTTTCAGTCCAAACAAATCATTATATTCCGTCATAAAAGGCCAGGGCAAACAGAAACATTCCGATGGAAGCCAGAATATACAGCACAGAAAGGATCCGCTGCCCTTTGAAAAGTTTTCTCATAAGTTCCTCCTATTCTGTATTCCAAAGGCCCTGCCCCGAATACAGTTTGCAGAGTTCAGTTTGCGGCCTGCATCGCTGCATAGGCCTGCTGGTAGGCCACAACATAGTCCGCGAGATTGCGCGCCTCGAACTGTGCCAGATACTCCTCATAATTGGCCGGAATCGTAATTCCCTGCGGGGGATTGTTGCGGGTCTTGTACCGTACGATGTTAAACATCTTTTCCACGACGTCATCATCATCCATGGCAGTGGTTTCAGAGATCGTCTCTTTCTGCCGGAGCGTCAGGGAGAAGACCGGCGGAATCATCTTGTAATAATTGGGGTTGTCGCCCTTGGGGCCCTCGCCGGCGTAGGTTGCAAAGGTCGTGGTGGAACCCTGGAGCAGCACCCAGCCCTCAAAGCCGCGCTCGGAAGTATACTGGTACTCAAAGCCGATGTCTTTCTGGTATCCAATGGGGATCAGGCTGCCCATCCAGTCCCGCATAAAGGTGGACAAATCGCCCTTGGCCACCGCATTGCAGGTGTCCACCATCCACTGGTTAAACTTGGGATAGGAGGTCCCATCCGGACCCTGGTAGCTGCCGTTCTCCTCCAAGTTCATCGGCAGGCCGTAGTTCTGGAGCGTGGAACCCTCTTCGGTGAAGAAGTAGTCAAACAGAGCGCAGGCGCGGCGCAGAGTCTTTTCGTCCGTGCAGCCCGCTGCCGAAATTGCCCAGCCGTCGGGTTTGATGGCGCGGCCGTTGTCGATGAAGTACTGCCACACGCCGTTCACCTTGGCGACCGGCGGCAGAATCACCACAACATCGCTGTTCAGCGAGTCCGCAGTGGAGGATGCCTGCCAGTCGAAGGTGATAAAGCCAAAGGAAGGCGCGTCACTGGAATCCGTTCCCCACAGAGTGCTGCGGAAGTTGGTCTTGTTGGTCAGGTCATAGCAATCGGAGTAGATCAGACCCTCGGCCTCCATATCAGACAGATAGCACAGCACATTGTACATGCCCTCGGTGGAGTAGGTGTATTGCACATTATTATCTGCATCAATGTACCAGCGAGCGGTGTAGGAGTCCGCACTGTGTGCTTTCACGCCGTCAAAATAGGTGCTAAGGCGCAGCAGATCCTCCCGATAGCTGGACTGACGGGTGAACATGGGCCAGACCGTATCCGCTCTTCCGTCGGTCAGGTAGCCGGGGTTTGCCTTGATGCAGCGCATCAGGGCCACCAGCTCGTCGATGTCGTAGGCGGCCTTCTCGCCCAGGAACAGCTCGGAGGGAGAAGCGTAGTCGTAGTTGTCCTTGATGTACTGGACGAAGGTCCTGGTCAGAGTTTCGCCGTTTTTCACCGAGAGGGCGTTCTGCAACTCCACAATGTTCTGATCGGTCTTTTTGGTAATGGTGACGCCTTCCATGGGAGACACGCTGCCGCCGTTAGCACCATAGCGGGCATTGGCCCCGGCATAGAACCCCTTATAATAGCAGGTCAACTCTGTGTCGGTGTCGTAAGCGGCATCATCCACATCCAGCAGCATCACGACCCAGCTCTGGCGGGCGCAGAACGAGCGAGCAAAGTTATTCAGTTCTGCAATGTAGGGGATGTGATAAATGTTGCCGTCATATGCGGTGATTGCACGTCGAACGTCAGGATTCTCGTCCAAATAATTCTGGAAATTGGCAGGTAACCTGATCCATCATCTGGCTCAGATTGACAAATTTGCCCTCGGTGCCATAGTACATCAGATCATCTGCGATGGAGTTACCGCCAAAAATATTTGCCTCTGCAAAGTTGGTGGTGGAGGCGGTATCGATCATCTCGGTAGCCTTCTGGTCCTGGGTGGTGACATCGGTGACGGTCACATTCAGCACCTGCTGCAGGTGGCTCCACACCGGCTTGAGCATACCGGCGGTGACATTGGTGCCGTCGGGCAGATTCAAGGGAGACTCCTGGTTATAGGTGATGGTCCGGGATTTGTTGCCCGCAGCATAGTTGATTTTCAGGGCGATGTTCTCGCTGAGATCCAGCTCAGCCGCCGGGGCGGACCCGCTGCTGGCCTGGGAATTGGCCGTGCTCTGGGCCGCCTTTTCTACGACAGACGAGCCGCAGCCCGCCAGAACTGCCGAAGCAGCGGTCACAGACATGAGCTTTAAAAAATCACTCCGTTTGATTTTCATGTTTTTCTCCTTTTCTTCTACAAAAGTGTTATTCTTTAAAAAGTTATCCTTTTACGCCGCCGACGTTGACGCCCTTGGCAAAATATTTCTGGATATAGGGATAAATGACCAAACCGGATGATAGAGCAGACGATGATTGCATAGGCCAGGCTGTCTGCTGAATAGGAAAGAACTACCGGGGATTCGTCGTACAGTTTCTGGTAGTTTTCGATCAACTGCCGCAGATAAACCTGGAGGGGCTGCTGGTTCGGATCGGCCAGGAGCATTCTCGACCAATAGTAACCGTTCCAGCGGCTGATGGCATAGAACAGGGTCACCGTTGCAATACTGGCCGTGGACATGGGCACATAGATCCGGGAGAACAGCTGGAATTCGGTAGCGCCGTCCACCAGGGCAGCCTCTTCAATCTCCTTGGGGATGCTGTCAAAATAGTTCCGCAGAAGGATGATATTGTAGGCCTGCACGCCAAAGGCAATGATCATGCCCCAGCGGTTGTCCACGTTCATGCTCTTATAGTTCAGATAAAGCGGAATCATGCCTGCGCTGAACCACATGGTGAACACCAGCAAAAAGTTCCATTGACGGCGGAACTTGAGCTTTTTCTTTTGCAGGGCGTAGGCACCGGTCAGAGAGATAAACATACTCCACGCCGTGCCAACCACCGTATAGAACAGGGTGTTTGCATAGGCAATCCAGAAACCCTTGCTGTGGAGCACCATGTCGTAAGCCTGCAGGGTCACATCCTTGGGCAGGAGCACGATGCTCCCGCTCTCGTAGGCCACCCGGCCGCTGATGGAGACGCTGAACGCATACACGATCGGGTAGAGCGTCACGGCTGCAAAGGCGATTACCAGCAGATACGCACATACTTTAAATATTTTTTCGCTTCGGTTGAGAAGGTCCATCTTTCTTTTCCTCCTTTACCACAAAGATGTATCCGAAATATTCCGGCTAATTGTGTTTGCCCCAATCACCAGCGCAAAGGCGATGAGAGAGTTAAACAAGCTAACCGACGCACCAACGCCATAGTTGGCCGAAAGGATACCGATGCGTTGTTCAAAGGTAGACAGAACGTCTGCGGTCACATAGATGTTGGAGTTGTACATCAGCAGGACGCGCTCATAACCGATAGACAGCATGTTGCCGATTCGCATAATCACCATGATAATCAAGGTCGGTGCCATGCCTGGGATCGTGACATACCGCAGCTCCTGGAGCTTATTTGCGCCGTCCACCTTCATAGCTTCATACAAGGTGGGCGAAATACCCATGATGGCGGCAAAATACACAATCGAGCTGTAGCCGCTCTCTTTCCAGATTCCAACAGCAATGTACAGTGGACGGAAATAGTTCGCGTTGGAAAGCAGCGAAACGCCCGGTTCAATGAGGTCCAGCCTCTGGAACAATGCCGCCAGAACGCCTGTAGAGTTTACGCCGCTGTACACCAGCATGATGGTAATGCTGGTGATGGTAACCTCAGACAAAAGTGGGGCAGATAGGTCGCCGTCTGGGTCAATTTCCGGACAAAACTGTTGCCAATCTCCGCAAACAGGATAGCCAGGATAATCGGCACAGGGAAACCAAATACCAAGCTGTATGCGTTAATTACAAAGGTATTCCGGAACGCCTGCCAAAACTGTGTCTGGTAGACACCCGATACCAGGGTCATAAAGTTTGCAATGCCTTTAAAGTCGCTGTTCCATACGCCCAGGCTGGAGTCAAATCGTTTAAAGGCGATGAGCAAACCGCCCATCGGCTTATAGGCCCACAGTGCAAACCAGATCACCACCGGCAACAGCAGCACATAAATCTGCCAATCACTGGCCAAAGACTGCAAGAGCTTTTTGCCGTGCGGCTGTCGCATCTTAATTTCAAGTTGATCCATTCTTTGTGTCGTCCTCCTTGTCGTGCGCCCAGAAATACCGCTTGCAATCCGTTTGCGCCAGGCATTTCGGGCAAATTTTTGCTGGGATCCCGCTATCTTACAGTGTCACCGCCTTTCTTCTGTACTGCATTCAACTTTGGCATCAGACTCATTCAAGTACTGAGTAGTTGCTTCATCCAGCCTGCTCCATATTCTTTGTGCAGCACCGCCGCAGCGACCACCAAAGCAAGCAGACCAGTCATGCCGTTGCTGATCATCATCACCAAACCCATCGCCTGACCGCCCGCAAGCGTTGTACAATGCTGGAAGAACAGGAGAATCGGAATCCGGAAAACAAAGAGTCTTGCGAAATTTACATAGAAGGACAATTTGGTATATCCAAAGGCATACAACAGTGCCATAACTGCCGAATGGATCGCCAAAAATACGTTTGAGATCATTTCGAGAGTAAAGATCTGTGCAATCAGTTCTGCAAAGGCCACATCCCCTTTGGAGAAACTCGCAAGGATCGGATCCAGAAACACCAAGTCAAATATC
>ENA-OQCJ01000067-OQCJ01000067.1-human-gut-metagenome-genome-assembly--contig:-NODE-67-length-13374-cov-1.606477_pt1 | contig 13374 bp, 15 predicted proteins | sample MGYA00242501_ERZ504584 | MGnify/ENA primary metagenome ERZ504584 (study PRJEB26092, sample SAMD00036341) | human gut metagenome | host: Homo sapiens | study: EMG produced TPA metagenomics assembly of...
ATACAAGCTATTGAAACGAAAGTCAATGAATAATATTCATTCATTTATATGAAAAGACTTGCACTTCATTCATATATACGAAATGCAAGTCTTTCATCATACTATTTTACAATCTTCCAGTTACTATCTTTTTCCAGCGTCAAATCAAACTGTGAAATCTGTGTTGCCTTTGTCCTCTGGTCGAGATATTTCACTGATACGGACACTTTCACCTGTTCACCATCTTGTGTAAAGATAGGATTTACCAGCTCCGAGAACACATACTCACAGTTTACAGGTTCCAGCACATTCCCCGATACATAGTAGGCAAGTTCTTTTTCTGTTGCGGTAGGATAGAGCTTAAAGAATGTTTCCAAGAACTCTGTCACTTCCTCCATAGTGGCAGCGTCCACCGTTCCGTCTGATTCCTTGACTTTTGGTTCATAGCTGGATTTTGTCGGTATGCTGCTGATGGTCGGATTCTGCGTGATAACCATGTTTCCGTCACCATCTACATGAACCACCACCATATAAGCGGAAGTGTAACCGATAGAAGTTTCGCCCTCCGTTACCGTCTGATCTACCGAGTAGACAACGGTAAAGTCGTCCGTTCCAGCCGCTTCAACCTCCCAAATCTTAACGTCCGTCACCGTAGAGCTTGTGGGTATATCCTGTCGTACCGTATCAACATTCAAATCCTGCAAGCTCTTTGTCAGATATTGGTTGATGGCTGCGGTTCGTTTCTCAATGGATTCCTGCGTGTTGCTCCAAGAATAGTAGGACTTCGCAAATGCCTTGACGAAATTCTCTATCTTGTTGGTATCAACAATACGCTGCTCAATGACTTCTTTCTCATGTACCGTGTGCATATCAATGGCGGTGAAATTCTTATACACCCCAAAGCTGACGCTTGCAATCAGCACCAGCCATAAGGCAATCACGGTTTTCTTGTGTGTGCCGACTTTCATCACAGGCACTTTTTTCTCTTTCTTTGGTTTCGATTCCTTATCCTTTTTCTTAAATAGCATAGCACCATTCCTTTCTAATTGGTTTTCACCCGTCCGGCACCAATCAAGTGTTGCTGCCAGTACGAGCTTGTTAAATCTGCATATCCGATAGGGTCGCCAGCATGATACATTCTGTTGTTTCCAGCATAGATTCCTACATGAGTGACGTATGTTCCAGCGTTATAGGTTGAGTGGAAGAATACCAAATCACCAGCTTTTGCCTGTGACAGCGGTATGTGCTGCGTAGCGTCATACTGTGCCTGTGCGGTACGGGGTAAGCTGATACCAGCCTTTCCGTAGCACCACTGAACCAATCCCGAACAGTCAAAAGAAGTGTTGGGATTGCTACCGCCATACACATACTTCCAGCCTTGATACGTCAACGCTTCATTGAAGATTGCCTGTGCGGTAGCGTCACTGAAACTAGGCACAGCCAAATACTGGCTGACTAATTTTACATAGAACATATTCCCGTACTTGTAACGCCAGCCGCCATTTTCTTTTATGGAAATGTCATTCTTATAGGTGACTTTGACACCGCCGGATTTACCCTTTGCGAAGCTGACCGCCAGCTCAAAGGTGTACTTCTTTCCGTGTTTTGCTACATAATCAATGAAGCCGCCACCATAGTTATAGGACTGTACACTGTGTTGATGTCACAGCCTTTCGCTTCTGCGGATTTCAAAAGCTCCGAGAAGTATTTACACCCTTGTTTGATGGAATCCTCCACAGACAAGGAATTAAGCGGTAGACCAAGTGATTCACTGGCTTGCATAACGTCTGTCGTGCCAGTGCCGCCGGATTCCACCTGCATAATCGCAAGCAGGTAATTCACATAGTCAGAAATCCCGTATTCCTTTGCGTATTTTTCTACCGTAGGCTGATGTTTCAAGACTTCTGCTGACAGGTTCAGTCCAGAAAAATCCAAGCTGGAAGAGCCACTTTCTTCATCATCTGCGGTCACGATAAACAGGAACAGAAGCAGACAGATAATCACTGTGAAAATCCCACCGAACACAGCAAAATGCCTTAGCTTCATTTCTTGCCGCCTTTCTTACTTGTAAATTTCTTCATTGTTGATTGATTTGTGGTCTTTTTCTGAACCGTCTTTGTCTGCTTCTGACGTTGTACCGTTTGCCTTGAAATATCTGTGGTAGCTTGTGAATGTTTATTTACTGCTGATGAAGCCTGTTTATCTGCCGGACGGGATTCTCTGACAACCTGTGTTCTTACATTCTCCTGTGATTTTGTCACAGGCTCTTTACTCTTGCTTGATTGCGGCTGCTCCTTTGTCACTGTGCCAGGACGCTCTTTGACATTCTGCTCCGGCTTTAAAGCTGCCGCCTGTGAATCCGATTTTACAGGAACAGGCGTTGTGGCTGGTCGCTCATGCACCGGGGCAGCTCTCTTTGTCGCTGATCCGGTGACCTGTCGCTCTTTATCCTTTGATTTCAGCTTGTCCTGTTCCTTATCCACACTCGGACGCTGTGGATTCTGTTTCTCTGACTGCGGCTGTTTCGATACCGATTTTTTATCCACGATTCCACGCTTTGAGGTAGACTGTGATTCCTGCGTATTGCTCTGTGAATTATGTACGGTCTGTGAGGAATCCGTCTGACTTTTCTTATCCGGCAATGCAAGCGGCTTCTGTGATTTGGAATCCGGCAGAGCTGGCGGCTTGCTGTTACCTCCACTGGAAGAAGCAGAAGTATTGTGATTTGCTCTGGTATGCGTATTACCTGTCTGTTTGGTATTGTCTGCCTTTTTCGTAGAAGCAGAAGCCGCCGCAGCACCAGCTACACCGCCAGCAGCACCAGCCGCCATTGTCCTACCGATTTTACGCTCCAAGCGTCTTGCCCTGCGGTTGAGGAACATATACGGGTGTCGCATGATTCGTCTGCTGACTTGCTGTGTATCGGAGGATTGCAGGCTGAACATTGCCATCAAGTCACCTAATTTAAAATAGATTCCGGCAAAGGTGACTATCTGTAGAAATGCCACCATGAAAAACGGATAGCCGGAGGAAATAGAATAAAACATAGTCGAGATACTAAAGGCTGTGGTAATAATCAGTGTGATTCCGGCTCTCATCATAATGGTATTGAACAGCTTCGTAAGAGCCTTTTTTGCCATGCCCTCATAAGTCGGTATCATGGAGAGGATAAAACTAATCGGCAGGAACATGGCGTAAATGATGAATAGCACCTGCGAGAAAATCATCATGCCGGTAAGCAGAAAGACAAATGCCGAGATACCAATATTGAAGATAAACAGGAACACTACCATACCTAAACGGGTCATGGTCTTTGTGACGCTCAAATAGTCATTGTCCTTATCCTCGATTTCCTCAATCACAACGTCCTCTCTGTCGTCCGTGTCTGGACTTTCCGATAACAGGCTTTCCACACGGTCAGAACCGAGCGTTTCTATATCCGATTCCCCGTACTGTAAAAGCAGCCACGGTTGTTTCACCTGTATGGAAAACAGGCTGTCTCTTATTAAATCTACGCTGTCTTTTCCTTTGCTGTTGGAATCGGGCAGCACGATTTTTGTACCGAGCGATAATGCCGAGCTGCTTATATCTGCGGAAAAGTCATTGATTTTGCTGATATAATTGGGGGCGTATGCAATAAAAGAAGCTGACAGGATAAACACCACAAGGAAGTTAATCACCGCATGAACTGCTTTTGTGGTTTCCCTCTTGATAAGTCCTGTGTATGCCACATAGATACCCATTACCAGAATAAGGATAAGCAGAAATCCCACATAAAATCCCTCACTGGAAAAACCGCTGGAAGTGATACCAGCCAACGTCTGAATGTTCTTTCCGATAGAGCTTGCGGTATCAGAGATAAAGTCCAGCTTGTAGGCTTCCTGTACCACATATCCCGTCGCATTGGAAATGTATAAGCTCACCGTCCAGGCAAAGTTTGTGATGGCATATAGTCCGTACTGAATACTTTTGCCGATACCGTCAAGCCAGTTCCACGGCAGCCAATCCCAACTTGAATCCACATAGAAATCAAGCTGGTAGTTTTCCAGCGGATATTTGGAATAGGTGTTAGCGTCACTCACCGTATTGTCTACCAGACCAGCCGCATGAGCTACCGTACCCGTGATAGATAAAAATACCAGCACACCGAGAATCACCGAAAGCGTGATAAGCAGATAACGGACTATTTTTCTCTTGTCCATAGGCTTCACCTCATTTCTTCCGTCTGCACTGGCGGTCTGGTATCAAAGGCATGGAACAGGTCAGAGAATACAGGGTGAATCTGGATAACGCCCACACGCCCGTACAAGTCTTGAAACAGGCATTGCCCGTTTTCCAAATCCCTAAGTCGTTTCTGGTTTCCCTCGTCCTGCTTATCCACGCCGAAAAATTCAAGGGTATTCTTGATTTCCTTTATGTCTGTGCTACGAAAAGCAAACTTCAAGCCGATATTGTTCTTCATTTTTTCGTCGTCCACATCACCAGAGTTTTGCGTGACGAAGTAAACAGCGGCGTTCATGGAACGTCCGGCACGAATCAGCTTGTTAGAAAGTGCTTTCCCCTGTGCCACCTGTAAGAACGTCCACGCTTCGTCCAAATCCACCATCTTAAAAATGCTCCTGTCGGAATGGATAAAATCAAGGGCAAAGGTACTGATAACGATAAGCATTGCCACAGAAAGCAGCTCCATTGTGGTGTATTCTTCAAACTTCGTGTCCTTATCCGGCAACACAAGGTCTGCCACCTGTATGATGTTGAGCTGCCTGTTTAAACTGATGGACTGCTCCACATCACCGTCCGAGAATAAAAGGTGTGCAAAGTCATAATCGGTCATGCTCTCGATATGGTCTGCGATATTTTCTGCCACAGGAGAACCGTCTTTCCTTAATTTATCAATGACACGGAGCAGTCCTCGTTTTTTGCTCTGTGTCACGGAACGGATTGCACGCCTTAATACAGGGAACTTCTCACCGTCACGGGACGAAATACCTGTAAGGAATGTCAGAATGTCGATTGCCAGACTTTCAGCGTCCTTTGTTCGCTTCATAATCACATACGGGTCAAGAAGTCCTCTGTTTTTGTCCTCACTGGTGAGATTAACTATCTTGATTTCCTGTGCAATGTCGGGTATCGTTTCCTGCCAGTTACCACGCTCTGATTTTGGGTCTACAATGACCGCTTTTCCTCCAAACAGCACCGCATAATAGATGATAAGGTTGTTACAGAAAGACTTCCCACCACCGAGCGAACCGAGAAAAGCAGCCGCAAGAGCATTTGTCACAGAACCTTTTACGCCCTGTGCTGCAAGGCTAGGTTTTAGATAGACGTTCTTTCCTGTATCAAGGTTATAGCCGATATAGATACCGTCCGTTTCCCCAAGCTGCTGTGTCGCACCGAAGCCAAGTCCGGCGAGAAAGTCCGAAGTGACGTATTGGATATAATCATTGATATATCTTTTGCTGGACGGGATAAACTCACCATGCAACCCCAACATATCACCGAATGGGCGAACCAGCTTGACGTTCAAATCATCATAGAAATCTTTGACTTCATCACAGCGGCGTTTCAATTCTTCCAGAGTGTCAGCCGCCACACGGATAACGTAGGATAATTTATACATGGATTCTTTGGACTGGTCTAAATTTGTTTCCAGTTCATTCACCGAATCCAGAGCGTCCATGACGTTACTTCCCGTTTCGTTGTTGGATTCCCAAGCATGATTATCCAAGTCTTTCAGCTCTTTCTTTTTGTTCCTAACAGTCGTCAGAGCCTTTTTGTTGGTGACGATTTCCACATTCATAGAAGTGGAAACGGGGAACGTGAATTGCTGTTGCTGATAATAAAATATCTCGCTTGACGGAAAATCCAGCTCACCCACGATATTGTTAATCGTGAAGTAGGCAACAAAAGTTGTCTGATCTTCACGCTCAATCTTTAGGTATCGCTGGTTTTCTTCAATCATGCAGCGTGTCGGACGGATAAGGTCATATCGCTTCACCAGTGTTTCACGCTTTGACTTTTTTATCGGGAGGTCATAACTGTAATCACTGTAGGTAACGCCGGTATTCCCGTAGATATGTTCCAAGAGGTAGCCGAAGTCGTTCTTATCTAGTCTGCGGAACTGAAAGCGGCGTGAGATTTTGCTTTCCAAGAGTTTTTCCATCTTTAGGAAACGGTTGATTTCATCATTACTCATGGAAACGAAGTCACCCATCAGCTTGTGATTGACTTCATAGATAAAATCCGCAAAGGTCATAGCTGCTGATTTTCGCATACCCTTGAAGCTGATTTCTTCCTCATTTACCAGCAGCTTGAAGCCAAGAAAAAAGCGGTAGTCAATCTGATTTTCACCAATCATCTCAACCAACGCTTCTGTCTGTTCATCTACCTTTTTACAGGCAATCTCTTTTAATCTGCCTGTGATTCCCTTTTTGGAACGCTCCTGTACTGCACGCAGGCTGTCCTCTGTGGCAATCTGTAGGGCATGGATTTTTCCGTCACGGTTCTGGGCGATAAGCTGACGGAAGTTGTCATGCACCATGTATTTTTCTTCTGGTGACAGGAACGAATAATTGTAAGGTGTCAGCTCATAGTAGGCAAAGCACTCACCGTCATGGTTGAACACCAGATTGTTTTCTATGTACTTAATCGGGAACATACATCACACTCCTAACTGCGGTCACGCTTGTATTGAATTTCTGATTTTTCAGTTTGATAGCTTTTCCTGCATAGGTCACTTTTGGTCGGAGGAAAAAGCTCACACAGGATTTTAGGAATCCAAAAGGCTTTTTTCCGTCAAAGGTCTTTTGCGATACAAACCAAGTGAACGCCACAGGGATTCCAAAGTATTTGAGAAATGCACCGTCAATCATGTTAAAGGGCGGTAGCTCCCCAAAGAGAATAACCACAAACAGCGACACCACGAACCAAGCCATCTGACTGAATGTGAGCGGGAACGGGAGTTGAAAGTCGTTGATTGCATAAATGACTTTTTCCACGCTCCATATGCTTGTATAGCTTTTGATTTTCTTCAATTTTCACAGCTCCTTTCTGTTCTAAAATGGAAACAGCAGCCTATGTTTCAAAGCTGCTGCAAAAAAATAACCAGTGTCATTTCACTGGCAGATAAAAAATATTCAGTTGTAATTGTTAATACGGACATTCAAACACGCCATGATTGGTGACGACAAAACGCCCCTCTAAATCAAGGTCACGCCCGTAGGCTTCATAGTCTATGTAACTGCGGATTCTGTCTGGTATCTCACCCAGACTTTGACATTCATCTATGAAGTAATAGGCAACGTCTGTCATATCGTCACAATCGGGATAATGGATAATATCGTCTGCATGTTCGCACAAATCTTCCAAGCTACTGTAATAGCCTAGCAGTTCCGATAATTCGTCCTGTATGTCTTCTGGTAAGTCCTCCACCATTTCACACAGGCGGTTGACTTCCTCAATGGGTGTGTACTCGTCAATCTCAAAGGGTAGCTCATAATCATGGATTGCGTATTCTTCGTATCTGTCATTCAAGCCGATACGTTCTGCCATCTCGTCATAATCAACGGGCGGCGTAAACCACGCACCCACAAGCTCACCCTCGTTGTATTTCCCAAGATTGGCGATATAGATTCGCATTTCTTCGATACCACATCACCCCTTTACTGATAGCGGAATACGCCGCTTGTGGTAAATAAGTATCTGTCGTCCATTTCCAGCTCACTACCATAGGAGTGATAGTCGATATGTTTCAACAGTTCGTGAGGAATCTCACCAAAAACATATTCTTCACGGATAAGGTATTCTGCCAGAGCTGCACCGTCACCCACATCATAGTAGCGTATCTCGTCCTTGTGGTCGATAAATTCCTCGAAGCTGGAAAACCATTTCTGCTGAATGGCTTTCATTTCATTGCCGATAGGCGTACCCTCCAATTCCAGCACCATGCGGCAGTTGGCGTTGATTTCCCAAAGTGGCATATCACTGTGTAAGTCAAAGGGCAGCTCATAGTCTGCAATTTCAATCTGTTCTTCATGCTCCACACCGATTTTTTCTCGGACTTCCTCAAAGTCCACAGGGCAGTTGAACCAAGCACCGGAATATTCTTCGTCACCCTCACGATACGGTTTTGTATTGTTTAACAGGTAGATTCGCATTTCCTGCATGGTCTGTCACTTCCTTTCATCATATCCAGTATTCCCATTATAACAGCATAATCTACACCGAACACATAATGAGAGAATTTTTCTAACTGTTCTTTAGGATATTTAAGCGGTAGCTGTCGTTTGATTTCTTCCCACACTTCACGCTTGCGGTAAGGCAGGTCGGAAACATCATTGCAGCCGATACAGTCTTTCATATCCTCAAAAATATCTGTTTTCATGTTGTCCTCCATTTCCGATTATCAGAGCATTACGCCCCGATAATCTTATTGAATAACTGCAACAGTACGTCTTTCACGCCAGAAGCATTGAAGACCAAGCCGACAGCGATTAAAGCAATCACCAAGAATCCGATAAGTTTGGAAAACTCACGCTTGAATCCAAGATACACGCCGATAACAGCGATTGCCATGAGTACCAAGCTCTGTGCGTTAGATAAAAACCAGTTGTATAAGTTCTGTCCGAAATTCATTATTTTCTGCTCCTTTCCATCATTTCAATTTCTCTTTCTGCAGCTGCTCCAAGTGAGAACAGGAATAAATCAAATAAGATATGCTTCATGTTGTCATTCCTCCGTTTCTGTAATCATTTCCTCTGTGGAAGTTGTCTGCTGTTCAATCAGCTTTTTATGACGCTCGGTGAGCTTCGCATGGTCTAAAATGTCTTTGAGATAAGTTGTGCCATTGGTACTGTCAATCTTCTGTAAGACTTTCCAAGTGGGAGCTACCTGTCTGCTTATCCAGTTCAGCGTCCGAGTGAGCGTATAAGGCTCTGGTTTGGTCGTCAATTTCAAACGCCCACGATCAGCGCCGATAAAGTACGCCCATTTCTCATTGGTCTGCCATTCGCTGCGTCTTTTCTCCACCTCCTTGTCAGCGAACCGCATATAACGGTTGATAATGTCAAAAGCGGTACGCTCTGCGTCATGGTAGGTCAGCAGGTCACGCACCGCATAATAGGCTCGCTCATTTTTCAGCCGGATTTCAAAACGGTTCTTGATTTTCGCATCTTCAATCGGAATATCGTATTTCACATACTGCTCATAGTCCTTTTCATAGATACAGAAATAAACCTCTGATTTGAGCGAACCGATATAAAGCGTATTTCCCATTCCGTATCTGTCCTGTTCATTGCTTCTCACCAGCTCACCGCTGCGGTAACTCTTGAAGCTGCGGAATACGGAAATACATTCTTCACGGTTGCATTTCTCTGTCAGCTCTGGAATATCCAAGATTCCTGCCATATCGTTGATGGCAAGGTCAAGACGTTTCATCACACCTCCTTCCACCAGAGCGTCCATGAGAAAGTCATACCAGCTCCTATGCTGTGCCAGCAGATAACTTTCCATCTGCCGACAGCCTTTGCCTTTCAGTTCCAGCAGTGTGCCTTTCTCTTTATCGGGTGATGTCAGCACGAACACATCACCAAGTATATAATATTCCGCATAGGAGTAGAATCCGTAGTCCTCATGTATCATTACATCCAGCTTTAATTGCAGAATATCTTCAACAACGTGCCGAACGTCCTGTGTGGGGAATCGGATTCTGACGTAATCCAAGACCATTTCCAACGGATTCTCTGGATTCAGCTTTTCCAGAGCGTCCGTGAATTTCCCCTTGATTTCTTCTGTCAAGGCTACTTTTCCAGATTCAATCCTGCTGACATACTCACGACTGATACCAGCCATGACCGCAAGACGATTCTGGGAAACGCCGTACTGCGTCCGTTTTTCCTTAAAATTGTTTATCCAATCGGTATCATTCAGTTTCAATCCCTCCAATCGAAAAAGGAATGTGACAGTTACCGATTTTGTCACACTCCTTTGAATGTTTGAAAAGTCCTCTGTTTTCAAGGACTTTTTGATATGTAATTGACTGTTTCCAGATAATTTGTGCCCCCCTGTTAGATAACGGGGGCAGATGGTTGGGGCGGCTTACGCCACCCCAACACAGGCTAGTCCGTACCTGCGTCTTTCGCTCCGCACGCCGCCTGTCCGTCCTGCCTGTTTTGTGACAATCTTCCTATCTCTTTTAAAAAGTCATGTCCTTTGGGTACAAGGGGAGTGTAAAACTCGGATATGACACTGTTTCCCGTATCAACATAGCCACGCCCCTTAATCTGCTTCAAGAAAAAGTCCTTGTCTACTTCACCGAACATCATACTGTATCCAAGCTCCGACATACGCCCAAGAGCCACACGGAAATTGAACTGGTCACGGATTCCATCACCGAGATACTTTGCGTCTGGACGCTGACAGGCGAGAATGAGAAAATATCCTGCCTGTCGTCCGAGCATGACTATCTGTTTCAGCTTGTTAAGGACAGCAGCATTTTCCTTTGTGGTGAGCATTTCCATGAACGCCACATATTCATCAAAGATAAGGAAGTGGGGCGATAGTCCTAAATAGGCATAGTTTTCACCTGTCCTGTAATTCTCCATGAGCTTCATTGCTTCACTTCTTGCCATCATACCGTCATAGAACCTGTCAATACAGGCGGTTATATCGTCTTTCTTGTACCAGACTTCCGACATGACAACGGACAAATCCGCAAGGTCGGCGTTCTTTGGGTCTAAAATATACATGACCGCATTGCTGCGGAGCAGAGCTTCAATGATAGTAAGGATAAAGTAGGTTTTACCACCACCAGTGCCGCCAGCAATTAGCATATGTGGGAGCTTGTCATACTCCCACCAGACATTTTTCATCAGACGCAAGCTGCTATGTTCAGCCTGTACCTCATTGATAGTGATTCTGTTCGCAATCGTATCATAGAGCAGCACATATTCCACATAGCTGTCTTTCAATTCTTTGGAAACCAGCTCACAGTATAAGCCTGTTTCCAGCTTCTTTTCCAAGTGTAAAAGCTGGTCTTGATATTTCCCTAATGTAATTTCCGTACGGATATATAAAAGTCCATGCTCCATATGGTAATACAGTTTTGGAAAATAGGTGATTTTCTCTTTTTTAGTAGTAACTGGCAAGTCCTTGAAGAATCCGCTATCCTGTGTGGATTCCGATTCATACCAGCCATTTTCCAACAGCATACGAGCCAGCTTTTGACGGTGAAAGAGCTGTTTCACTCTGTCATACTGGAATCTGCGATAGAAAAGGGTAGCCAGTACACAGACCAAAGCTGCCAAAACGATAGTCATTATCCTATATGGTGTGACCGTCAGATGGACACTGCCATCTTGAAAAAGCGAGATTACTTTCCAGTCCGTAGTGATGATTGTTTTTAGGTTCAGCAGCATAACCACCGCAAGGAACAGCAGGAGCAACGAACCAGCCGAGAAACGAAAAACCAGCGATTTGTCACTGGCTCTGATACGATTCCCACGTTTATTGAATTGTGGCATAGGCTAAATCCTTTCCTTATTTTTTATGCTGTGGCTGCTGCGGATTGTTGGGAGCGTGGTTATTTCCGGCTGGCTGACCGTTCTTATTCTTTAAGACAATATCATCTGCTTTGATATACCAGTCAACGTCTGCACCTTGAAATGTAGCGGTTGCCACCGTATCAGCTACAGGATTGATGATTTCCACCTCTGTGTTGTAGTCAAATTCCTTTAACGGAACAGAAGCCGGAATACTCACCTGTATCATGCGTCCTTGCTCCGTACACTTCAAATCGTAGGTACGTTCCTTGATTTCTTGAGAAACCGTACCGTCCTCATTCTGGATATGTACCTCTCGTCTTAATGCGGAGAATTTCAATACTCCGAAAGTCTTTTCCTTGTCAATGATGATTCCGTTTGCTAATCTCATAATGTTTCTACCTCCTTATGCTTTCACCATATCGTCAGCCGATAAGATATAGTTTGTGAATCCTCTTGTACCGATTTTGTAACCCTCTGCGGTGATTTTGGGATTGATAAGTTTTACTTTTTCCTCTGATTCAAAATTCTTCTCACCAGCAGAAGCAGGCAGCACCACGATAATATCATCTGCCCTCTGTACGTCTGAATAAAGGTTGAAGCTGCGGGAAACAACCGTCATACGTCCGTTGATCCTACGCTGTTCCACCTTATTCTCACCTGCAAACTCTAAGTTCCCGAATGTCTTTTCCATGTTTGGGATAACGTGTTTTAATTCCATAAATTGTTTACCTCTTTTCTTTTTGATTTTGATTGATTTGTTATATAGTGTCATTCTGCTATCGGGATAATATCTGTCTGCCTGTGAATTATCAAGGGCAAGCGTTGTGCTGAAAGCGCCCTTGACAATCCCCATTCAGAAAGATAAATCGTAATCAAGCAGAAGTTAGATATAATGTCAGCCACAGACTGACGTTTCCATCATAGGCGGTGAACGGGTTGTTGCTTTCATAAGCTGTTACCTCCCGTATCAGTCAGATTTCTTTACTCTGCGGAATCTCTTATATCCGGCAAAGATAAGACCAGCAGCAGAAATTCCCATCATAGCGAATAATGCGACAGATGGCGTATTATCACCTGTTTTTGGTGAATCGCTTGTCTTTGTTGGTGTGCTAGGTTTTTCTGGTGTCGTAGGGGATTCTGGCTTCTCTTTGATAGTTACCGTCTGCCCCTCGTCCTTGATGTCCTTATGTTCAGCTACTTTGATAGGATTGTCTGGATTGGTTACGTCATATAATTCTTCAAAGGTCACAAGCTCTTTGCCGCCAAGCTCCGAAGCATTGAATATAAATTCAATCTGAACCTCCATTTTAGAATCCTCGGCAGTAAAGGTAAGGTCATTTTCTACACGCTTACCTTTCACTAGAAGTTCTGCATTTTCAGACTTCACCATTTCCCAACCTTTAAGAGTGTATTTCACGCCTTTTTCCAAGCCGTCTAAAGTGACCGTATCAACGATAGTTACTTTGTCGTCTACTTCAATCGTCTTTTCACCTGTTGCCTTATCGGTAGCGATTGTGTGCATAGTGATGATACGTTCCGTAATCGTCACTGTTTGCCCTTCGTCCTCAATGTCCTTGTGTTCTGCCACCTTTGTAGGCTCGTCTGGATTGGATAAATCGTATAATTCCTCGAATGTTACTAGGTCTTTTCCTGCAAGCTCACTGGCATTGAATGTAAAGGCAATCTGGACTTCCATGCTAGAATCTTTTGCAGTAAAGGTATAGTCACTTTCTACAGGTTCACCGCCAATCAAAAGCTGTGCGTTTTTCAGACTTCACCATCTGCCAGCCTTTGAGCTGATAGGTTGTACCTTTTTCCAAGCCATCTAAAGTGACCGCTATCAATGACAGTTACC
>ENA-OQCJ01000068-OQCJ01000068.1-human-gut-metagenome-genome-assembly--contig:-NODE-68-length-13360-cov-1.011486_pt1 | contig 13360 bp, 15 predicted proteins | sample MGYA00242501_ERZ504584 | MGnify/ENA primary metagenome ERZ504584 (study PRJEB26092, sample SAMD00036341) | human gut metagenome | host: Homo sapiens | study: EMG produced TPA metagenomics assembly of...
GTGACGCATTTTTTTTGTGAAATAGCTACAACTCGTAGTGCGTAGCTTGTAACTCGTAACTTAATAGACAACAAGAGAATATGGAAAAGAATTTAAAGAAAGTGCTTGTCTTGGGTTCTGGTGCGCTCAAGATTGGTCAGGCCGGAGAGTTTGACTATTCCGGTTCGCAGGCGCTGAAGGCGTTGCGCGAAGAAGGTATCGGTTCTGTTTTGGTAAACCCGAACATTGCTACTATCCAGACATCGGAAGGTATCGCCGATCAAGTTTATTTCTTGCCGGTAACTCCTTATTTCGTGGAAGAAATCATCAAGAAAGAACGTCCCGACGGCATTTTGCTGGCATTCGGCGGACAGACGGCGCTGAACTGCGGTACGGAACTCTACCAGAACGGAATTCTTCAGAAATATGGCGTGCGCGTGCTGGGTACTTCCGTTGAGGCGATTATGTACACCGAAGACCGTGACCTCTTTGTGAAGAAGCTGGACGAGATTCCGATGAAGACTCCGAAGAGCCACGCTGTGGAGAGCATGGAAGACGCACTGAAGGCAGCCCGCGAGATTGGCTACCCCGTGATGGTGCGCTCGGCTTATGCTCTGGGTGGACTGGGAAGCGGTATTTGTCCGGACGAGGAAGCCTTCATTAAATTGGCCGAAAGCTCTTTCACTTTCTCCAAGCAGATTCTGGTAGAAGAGTCTCTGAAGGGTTGGAAGGAAATTGAATTCGAGGTAATCCGCGATGCCAACGACCACTGCTTCACGGTGGCAAGCATGGAAAACTTCGACCCGCTGGGCATCCATACGGGTGAGTCCATCGTAGTGGCTCCCACTTGCTCATTGACCGACGAGCAGGTGAAAATGTTGCAGGAGCTTTCCACCAAATGTATCCGCCACCTGGGCATCGTGGGCGAATGTAACATCCAGTATGCGTTCAACGCCGAGACAAAACGACTATCGTGTCATCGAGGTGAACGCCCGTCTGTCCCGTTCTTCCGCATTGGCTTCCAAGGCTACCGGTTATCCGCTGGCATTCGTGGCTGCCAAGATTGCGTTGGGCTATACGCTCGACCAAATCGGCGAGATGGGAACTCCCAATTCTGCATATGCTGCTCCGCAACTTGATTACCTGATTTGCAAGATTCCGCGTTGGGACTTGACGAAGTTCGTAGGTGTCAGCCGCGAAATTGGCTCCAGCATGAAGTCGGTAGGCGAAATCATGTCTATCGGACGTTCCTTTGAAGAAATTATCCAGAAGGGCTTGCGTATGATTGGTCAGGGAATGCACGGATTCGTGGGCAATGAGGGAGTGGAGTTCGATGACTTGGATTACGAACTGTCACATCCCACCGACCTGCGCGTCTTTGCCATTGCCGAGGCTCTGGAAAAGGGATATGCCATCGACCGCATCTTTGAGCTGACCAAGATTGACCCTTGGTTCTTGGGCAAGCTGAAGAACATCGTAGACTACAAGCAGAAACTTTCCCAATATAATAAGGTGGAAGACATCCCCGCCGACGTGCTGCGCGAAGCCAAAGTGCTTGGCTTCTCCGACTTCCAGATTGCCCGCTTCGTGCTGAATCCGCAAGGCAATATGGAGAAGGAAAACCTTACCGTACGCGCCCGTCGTAAGGAGCTGGGCATCCTGCCCGCCGTGAAGCGCATCAATACGGTGGCTTCCGAACATCCGGAACTGACGAACTACCTCTACATGACGTATGCCGTTCAGGGTTATGATGTGAACTATTATAAGAATGAAAAATCAGTGGTTGTGCTTGGTTCGGGCGCTTACCGCATCGGTTCGTCTGTAGAGTTCGACTGGTGTTCGGTGAATGCCATCCAGACTGCCCGCAAGCTGGGCTACAAGTCCATCATGATTAACTATAACCCCGAAACCGTTTCTACGGACTACGACATGTGCGACCGTCTCTACTTCGACGAGCTCCTCCTCGAGCGTGTGCTCGACGTTTATCGACCTGGAGCAGCCGCGCGGTGTCATCGTGTCCGTGGGTGGACAGATACCGAACAACCTGGCAATGAAGCTTCACCGCCAGTCAGTTCCCGTGTTGGGTACTTCCCCCCATCTCCATCGACCGTGCCGAAAACCGTAACAAGTTCTCTGCCATGCTCGACCAGCTGGGCATCGACCAACCGGCTTGGCAGGAACTCACTAGCCTGGAAGATGTGAAAGGCTTTGTAGAGAAGGTGGGCTATCCGGTACTGGTGCGTCCGTCTTACGTACTCTCCGGTGCTGCGATGAATGTATGCTACGATGAAGAAGAACTGGAAAACTTCTTGAAGATGGCTGCTGAGGTATCTAAGGAATATCCGGTGGTGGTATCCCAGTTCTTGCAGAACACCAAGGAAATCGAGTTCGACGCTGTTGCCCAAAACGGTGAAGTGGTGGAATACGCCATCTCCGAGCACGTAGAGTTTGCCGGTGTACACTCCGGTGACGCTACGCTGGTATTCCCGGCACAGAAGATTTACTTTGCAACGGCACGCCGCATCAAGAAAATCAGCCGCCAGATTGCGAAGGAACTCAATATTTCCGGTCCTTTCAATATCCAGTTCCTGGCACGCAACAACGAGGTGAAGGTTATCGAGTGTAACCTCCGTGCATCGCGCAGCTTCCCGTTCGTATCCAAGGTGCTGAAGCGTAACTTCATCGAGACTGCTACCCGTATCATGCTGGACGCTCCCTATACACAACCGGACAAGTCGGCATTCGACATCGACCGTATCGGTGTGAAGGCAAGCCAGTTCTCCTTCTCCCGTCTGCACAAGGCAGACCCGGTATTGGGTGTGGACATGTCGTCTACGGGCGAGGTAGGCTGTATTGGCGACGACTTCTCCGAAGCATTGCTGAATGCCATGATTGCTACCGGATTCAGAATCCCCCGTCCCGAGAAGGGCGTGATGTTCTCCTCCGGAGCCATGAAGTCCAAGGTGGATTTGCTGGATGCCAGCCGCATGCTCTTTGCCAAAGGCTATAAGATTTATGCTACGGCAGGTACAGCCGCTTTCCTCAACGCCCATGGCGTGACGACGGAAGCCGTTTACTGGCCGGATGAACGCCCGGATGCGGAAAACAACGTGATGACGATGATTGCCGACCATGCCTTCGACCTGATTGTCAACATTCCGAAGAACCATACGAAACGCGAGCTGACCAATGGCTACAAGATTCGTCGCGGTGCCATCGACCACAACATTCCGTTGATTACCAATGCCCGCCTGGCAAGTGCCTTTATCGAGGCATTCTGCGAAATGAAGCTGGAAGATATCCAGATTAAGAGCTGGCAGGAGTACAAATAAATTGTTTGCTCTATAAACGATTGCAGGAGCGGAAAGCCGAAAGGTTTTCCGCTCTTTTGGTATACTGCGTTTATTTCCGTATTTTTGTTCGGGGCTGAGTCTCTGTATGAATCAAAAGAAGAAATAATATGAATGAAGTGGAAAAAATGCGTAGCTCCCAGTTGGCGGATATGTCCGTTCCGGAGATACAGGTGAAGTTCGAGCATGCCAAGCGCTTGCTGGCAAAAATGCGTGTGATGAGTACTTACGATGAGGATTACCGGAGTTTGCTGGAGGAACTGGTGCCAGGTATTCCCGCTACTTCCATCATCTGCCCGCCCTTCCATTGCGACCACGGGGATGGGATCCGGCTGGGTGAGCATGTCTTTGTCAATGCCAATTGCACTTTCCTGGACGGGGGATATATCACGATTGGTGCCCATACGTTGGTCGGTCCATGCGTACAGATATACACTCCCCATCATCCGATGGATTATATCGAGCGTCGTACGGAAAAGGAATATGCCTATCCGGTGACGATAGGAGAGGATTGCTGGATTGGCGGCGGTGCCATTCTGTGTCCAGGCGTCACCATCGGCGACCGTTGTATCATCGGTGCGGGTAGTGTGGTGACGAAAGATATTCCATCCGATAGCATAGCCGTTGGTAATCCGGCAAAGGTCATCCGGAAAAATGAGACAAAAAAGTGAACGTACTAAATGCTTGAGAAACAGAGCGTGTCGCTAAATGACTAAAAAAATATCGAAAAATATTATGCAAAAGTTTTGGTAATGTCAAAATAAGCTGTACCTTTGCATCGCTTTTGAAACGGAAGTGTACGGGCGTTTAGCTCAGCTGGTTCAGAGCATCTGCCTTACAAGCAGAGGGTCGGCGGTTCGAATCCGTCAACGCCCACTGGAAATTTTCATTCGAAGGTGGTCTTGCAAGTGATTGTAAGGCCATTTTTTATCCGTTAACTTCCTTTTCTTAAAATCTTTATCCTTTATGTCTTGTTACTCAGAAAAAGCATGTAATTTTGCAGTCCGATAATTATCATCATAAATACGACGTATGAAACTTGATTTACTTACCGCAATCTCTCCGATTGACGGTCGATACAGAGGCAAAACGGATGTTTTGGCTGCCTATTTTTCAGAATTTGCACTGATTAAATACCGTGTACAAGTTGAAGTAGAATACTTTATCACGCTGTGTGAGCTGCCTTTGCCGCAGCTGAAAGGGGTGGATAAGGGTGTTTTCGAAACCTTGAGAAACATTTACCGTAACTTTTCCGAAGCCGACGCGCAACGCATTAAGGACATTGAGAGCGTGACGAACCATGATGTGAAGGCTGTGGAGTATTTCTTAAAAGAAGAGTTTGACAAGTTGGGTGGTATGGACGACTATAAGGAGTTCATCCATTTTGGCCTGACTTCACAAGATATCAACAATACGTCTGTTCCTTTGTCTGTAAAGGAGGCGTTGGAGCAGGTGTACTATCCTCAAATAGAGGAACTGATAGCGCAGCTCCGTGCTTATGCGGAAGAGTGGGTCGCTATCCCCATGCTTGCCAAGACACACGGACAACCGGCTTCGCCTACCCGTTTGGGCAAGGAGGTAATGGTGTTTGTCTACCGTCTGGAACGCCAGTTGGCAACGCTGAAGGCTTGTCCGGTGACAGCAAAGTTCGGTGGCGCTACGGGTAATTACAATGCCCATCATGTGGCTTATCCGGAATATGACTGGAAGGCATTCGGCAATAAGTTCGTTTCCGAAAAGCTTGGCTTGGAACGCGAGGAGTATACTACCCAGATATCCAATTACGATAATCTGTCTGCCATCTTTGATGCCATGAAGCGCATCAATACGGTGATGATTGATATGAACCGTGACTTCTGGCAATATATCTCTATGGAATATTTCAAGCAGAAGATTAAAGCCGGTGAGGTGGGCTCCAGCGCGATGCCGCACAAGGTGAACCCGATTGACTTTGAAAATGCGGAAGGAAACCTGGGCATGGCGAATGCTATTCTTGAGCACTTGGCGGTAAAACTGCCGGTTTCCCGTTTGCAGCGTGACTTGACGGACTCTACCGTGCTCCGCAATGTGGGTATGCCGTTCGGGCATATCATTATTGCCATACAAAGTTCTTTGAAGGGTTTGCGTAAGTTGCTGTTGAACGAACCGGCCATCTACCGTGACCTGGACAATTGCTGGAGCGTGGTGGCCGAGGCTATCCAGACCATTCTGCGCCGCGAGGCCTATCCGCATCCTTATGAAGCGTTGAAAGCGTTGACCCGTACCAATCAGGCCATTACGGAAGCGTCTATCAAGGAATTTATAGAGGGACTGAATGTAAGTGAAGAGATAAAGAAAGAATTGCGGGTGATTACCCCCCATACTTATACGGGAATTTAAGCAACCACAGAAGTGTACCGGAGGAATTTCAACTTTTTACTCCGGCAATTGTTATAGAAACATATAAAATTCAAGGTATAATAGAGACAATGAATGGCCGTGAGGCCAAGGTTTAATTTTATTCGAATAAAAAACAATGAGTACAGAAAACGAAACTTGGCGTGATGCTTCTTCCGCAGAGGAGAACTCAGGTGCCGGCCGCGATGGTAACCAATTTAACAAGGAAGGTGGCTACAGCCGTCCGTCTTACAACCGTGATAATGGCGACCGTCCTTATCGCCCCAGATTTAACAGTGAAAACGGGGACCGCCCGCAGCGTCCTTATAACAGTGACCGCCCTTATCGCCCGCGCTTTAATCCTGGTGCGGACAATGGTGACCGTCCGCAGCGTCCTCGTTACAATAACGATAATGGCGACCGTCTCTATCGTCCGCGCTATAACAGCGAGGCGGCGACCGTCCGCAACGCCCTTATGGAAACAATTCGGGTGACCGTCCTTACCGTCCGCGCTATAACAGCGAAGGTGGCGACCGTCCGCAACGCCCTTATAATAGTGACCGTCCGCAGCGCCCGCGTTATGGCAATGAGGGTGGTGACCGTCCGCAACGTCCTTATAACGGCGACCGCTCCTACAACAGCGACCGTTCTTATAATACGGACCGTCCCTATCGTCCGCGCTACAACAGCGAAGATGGCGACCGTCCGCAGCGTCCTCGCTACAATAATGAGGGTGGTGACCGTCCTTATCGTCCACGCTTCAATTCGGGTGGTGGAAGACCTGGCGGATACGGCAACAGAGACAGCTATAGCCGTCCAGTCCGTCGTTCGGCCGATTATGACCCCAATGCTAAGTACAGCAAGAAGAAACAGATAGAATATAAGGAGCAGTTTGTGGACCCGAACGAGCTATCCGCTTGAACAAATTCCTGGCCAATGCCGGTGTTTGCTCCCGTCGCGAGGCTGATGAATTCATCACTGCCGGAGTCGTTTCTGTAAACGGAGAGGTGGTGACGGAATTGGGAACCAAGATTAAGCGCGGTGATGAAGTGAAGTTCCACGACCAGACGGTCAGCATAGAACGTAAGATTTACGTCCTGCTGAACAAGCCGAAGGATACTGTGACTACTTCGGATGACCCCCAAGCACGTCGCACGGTGATGGATTTGGTGAAAGGCGCTTGCAACGAACGCATTTATCCGGTAGGTCGTCTGGACCGTAATACTACAGGTGTGTTGCTGCTGACAAATGATGGTGACCTGGCTTCCAAGCTGACGCATCCCAAGTATCTGAAGAAGAAGATATATCATGTGCATTTGGACAAGAACCTGACAAAAGCCGATATGGAGCAGATTGCAGCCGGCATTCAACTGGATGATGGGGAAATCCATGCAGATGCCATCAGCTATACGGATGACTTCAAGAAAGATGATGTCGGTATTGAAATCCACTCCGGCAAGAATCGTATCGTGCGTCGTATCTTCGAATCGCTGGGATACAAGGTGATGAAACTGGACCGTGTGTATTTTGCCGGTTTAACCAAGAAAGGCCTGCGCCGCGGCGAATGGCGTTACCTCACGGAACAAGAGGTGAACTTCCTGCGCATGGGTTCTTTTGAGTAATATATAATAAGGTATAATAACTGTTTTATGGAAAAGATTAGTAGAACAAAGATTGTTGACCTGCTGAAGCGTGAAGATTTTGGCGCTATGGTCAACGTGAAGGGCTGGGTTCGTACCCGCAGAGGTAGTAAGCAAGTAAACTTTATCGCGCTGAATGACGGTTCTACAATAAATAATGTGCAGATTGTAGTAGACTTGGGTAACTTCGATGAGGAGATGCTGAAAGAGATTACTACCGGTGCTTGTTTGAGCGTAAACGGTGTGCTGACGGAATCTGTCGGTTCCGGTCAGAAGGCCGAAGTGCAGGCCCGCGAAATCGAAGTGCTGGGAACTTGCGATAACACGTATCCGTTGCAGAAGAAAGGTCATTCCATGGAGTTCCTCCGTGAGATAGCCCATCTGCGTCCCCGTACCAATACGTTCGGGGCTGTGTTCCGTATTCGTCATAATATGGCGATTGCCATCCACAAGTTCTTCCATGACAGAGGATTCTTCTATTTTCATACTCCGATTATCACGGCTTCCGACTGCGAAGGCGCAGGCCAGATGTTCCAGGTGACTACGAAGAACCTTTACGACTTGAAGAAAGATGAGAACGGTTCCATTATTTACGATGATGACTTCTTCGGAAAGCAGGCCAGCCTGACTGTTTCCGGACAGTTGGAAGGCGAACTTGCCGCTACTGCATTGGGAGCCATCTATACATTCGGTCCTACGTTCCGTGCCGAGAATTCCAATACTCCCCGCCACTTGGCAGAGTTCTGGATGATTGAGCCGGAAGTGGCGTTCAATGATATTACGGGACAATTATGGACCTGGCGGAAGATTTCATCAAATATTGTGTACAGTGGGCTTTGGACAACTGTGCCGACGATGTGAAGTTCCTCAATGACATGTTTGATAAGGGCTTGATTGAACGTCTGCAAGGTGTCTTGAAAGAAAGCTTCGTGCGCCTGCCTTATACGGAAGGTATCAAGATATTGGAAGAGGCTGTTGCCAAAGGGCATAAGTTTGAATTCCCGGTGTACTGGGGAGTTGACTTGGCTTCCGAACACGAGCGCTATCTGGTGGAAGACCACTTCAAGCGTCCGGTTATCCTGACTGACTATCCGAAGGAAATCAAAGCGTTCTATATGAAGCAGAACGAAGACGGCAAGACCGTGCGTGCCATGGATGTACTCTTCCCGAAGATTGGAGAAATCATTGGCGGTTCCGAACGTGAATCGGATTACAACAAGCTGATGACGCGCATTGACGAACTTCACATCCCGATGAAGGATATGTGGTGGTATCTCGATACCCGTAAGTTCGGTACATGTCCCCACTCCGGGTTCGGTTTGGGCTTTGAGCGCTTGCTGCTGTTCGTTACGGGCATGACGAATATCCGTGATGTCATACCGTTTCCGCGTACGCCGCGCAACGCCGAGTTCTAAGTTTCGGAATATACAAACTGGATAAAATCATCCGCACAAACATTCTGTTGTTTGTGCGTTTTTTTATACCCAAAAATGTTATAATCTCAAAATAAATCTTTATATTTGTGTCTAGCGGAACGACATAACGTTAACCAACATCATACGAATATGAAACGGAACTATTTCTTTACCATGCTGGCAGCGGTGCTGCTTGCGGTAGCGGGAGCCAATGCGCAGGAGAGCGCAGAGTTTAGGCCTGCGGAACTGGCAGGAATTTGGCAGTTATGTCATTATGTGTCCGAAATCCCGGATGTTCCCGGGATATTGAAACCGAGTAATACCTTTAAAGTGCTGAGTGATGACGGCCGCATTGTCAACTTTACAATGATTCCTGGCAAGGATGCCATCATCACGGGGTATGGGACTTATCAGCAGCTGACGGATAATTCCTATAAGGAAAGTATTGAGAAAAACATCCATCTGCCATGTTGGACCACAAAGACAATATATTGGAGTTTGAAATAGGGGACGACGGGGTAATGTACCTGAAGTATTTTATAGCTAAGGACTTGAATGGGAATGAACTGAATACATGGTTCCATGAAACATGGAAGCGGGTGGGCATGCCCGCGAAATTCCCCGAGGACCTTGTCCGTTGATATTTCTTTCTCTTTCCCGTTTCTTTCTCAATGCAGCTTTGAAGGTCTTCTATGATGGCATTGGCCGATGAAGGCCGCATCATAAAGAGTTGTTCTAGCGGAGATTCTTTCGTTTCTCCGCAGGATAACTTTGTCTGTTGTATATCAGCCAAGTGGCTCTCTAAAAAAAAGTGGAAAACTTTTGCCAGTTCTAAGAAAAACCGTACCTTTGCAAGCCGATTATTATCTCAAAAGGATAAGCATTTAATTCATAGCGAGTTAATCTTCCATTGTCCGGGATGACTGGCTTGCGGTGAAGAAAAACATTTTAGTAGTAACATTTTAAAAAACAATTAAGAGTGGATACTTTAAGTTACAAGACCATTTCTGCAAACAAAGCTACAGTGACTAAAGAATGGGTCATTGTTGACGCTACAGACCAGGTATTGGGTCGTCTGGGCGCAAAAGTTGCGAAACTGTTGAGAGGAAAGTATAAACCTAACTTTACTCCTCACGTAGATTGCGGCGATAATGTAATCATTATCAATGCCGACAAAGTAAAATTAACCGGTAACAAGTGGAATGACAAGGTATATCTGTCATACACAGGCTATCCCGGCGGTCAGAGAGAAATCACTCCTGCTCGTTTGCAGGCAAAACCGAACGGTGATGACAAGTTGCTGAGAAAAGTAGTAAAGGGTATGCTGCCTAAAAATAAGTTGGGCGCCAAATTGCTGGGCAATATGTATGTATATGCCGGCAGCGAGCACAAACATGATGCTCAGAACCCGAAAATGATTGATATTAACGTACTTAAATAAGAGATAATGGAAGTAGTAAATGCATTAGGCAGACGTAAAAGTGCAATTGCACGTATTTTCGTAAGCGAAGGTACTGGAAAGATTACTATTAATAAGAGAGACCTCGCAGAGTACTTTCCATCAAGCATTCTTCAGTATGTAGTTAAACAGCCGTTGAATAAGCTGGGTGTTGCTGAAAAGTACGACATCAAAGTTAATCTCTGCGGTGGCGGTTTCACCGGCCAGTCTCAGGCTTTGCGTTTGGCAATTGCCCGCGCACTGGTGAAAATCAATGCTGAGGACAAGGCTGCTCTCCGTTCTGAAGGTTTCATGACTCGTGATCCTCGTTCTGTTGAACGTAAGAAACCGGGACAACCGAAAGCACGTCGTAGATTCCAGTTCAGTAAACGTTAAGAGTTGGAGAACGGTTGGGGCGGACAAGTTGCTTAATTCTCGACTTTCACCTCTCAACTCTCAACTGAAAAAGCGTTTAGTATCTAACTACCGGACGTCTTCTAGATTCAGACTACCCGGCGGTTGGTTTAGAAGAAACAAAAAAGAAAGTAAACGATTAATTTAAAAGAAAATGTCTAGAACAAATTTTGATACATTATTAGAAGCCGGTTGCCACTTCGGTCACTTGAAAAGAAAGTGGAACCCTGCAATGGCTCCTTACATCTTCATGGAGCGCATGGTATTCACATCATTGACCTCAACAAGACGGTTGCTAAAATTGACGAAGCTGCTGAAGCTTTGAAGCAAATCGCTAAATCAGGAAAGAAAGTCCTGTTTGTTGCTACTAAAAAACAAGCTAAGCAGGTGGTTGCCGATAAGGCTGCATCTGTAAATATGCCTTATGTAATCGAGCGTTGGCCGGGTGGTATGTTGACTAACTTCCCGACTATCCGTAAGGCTGTCAAGAAGATGGCTACCATCGACAAGTTGACAAGCGACGGTACCTATTCAAACCTCTCCAAGAGAGAAATTCTTCAGATTTCACGTCAACGTGCAAAGTTGGACAAGACTTTGGGCTCTATCGCTGACCTGACTCGTCTGCCGTCTGCTCTGTTCGTTATCGACGTAATGAAGGAAAACATCGCAGTTCGTGAAGCTAACCGTCTGGGGATTCCCGTATTCGGTATCGTTGATACAAACTCCGATCCTACGAATATCGATTTCGTAATCCCGGCAAATGATGACGCTACTAAGTCAGTAGAAGTTATTCTTGATGCTTGCTGCGCTGCTATGCAGGAAGGTCTGGAAGAACGTAAGGCCGAAAAGGTAGACATGGAAGCTGCCGGTGAAGCTCCTGCCAACAAAGGCAAGAAGAAAGCTACAAAAGCAAGACTCGACAAGTCTGACGAGGAAGCAATCAACGCAGCTAAAGCTGCCGCTTTCATCAAGGAAGACGAAGAGGCTTAATTCATAGTGGAGAGTTGAGAATTGAAAGTTGAGAGTTACTTTACAGCAATTCTCAATTCTCTATTCTCAGCTCTTTTCGTCTTTTAGAACGATATTTATTAACTAAAATATAAAGGAAAGATAGTATGGCTGTAAGTATGGCTGATATAACCAAGCTCCGCAAGATGACCGGTGCTGGTATGATGGATTGCAAAAATGCTTTGACTGAAGCTGAAGGCGATTTCGACAAGGCAATGGAAATTATCCGTAAGAAGGGACAAGCTGTTGCAGCTAAGCGTTCAGACCGCGAGGCTTCTGAAGGCTGTGTGCTGGCTAAGACTACGGGTGACTTTGCCGTTATCATCGCTTTGAAGTGCGAAACTGACTTCGTGGCTCAGAATGCTGATTTCGTGAAACTGACTCAGGATATTCTGGACCTTGCCGTAGCTAACAAGTGCAAGACTCTGGACGAAGTAAAAGCTCTGCCGATGGGCAACGGTACTGTACGGGATGCTGTAACAGACCGTAGCGGTATCACTGGCGAGAAGATGGAGCTGGATGGTTACATGACTGTAGAAGGCGCAAGCACTGTGGTTTATAACCACATGAACAGAAATGGCCTCTGCACTATTGTTGCTTTCAACAAGGCTGTTGAAGAAGGACTGGCTAAGCAGATTGCCATGCAGATTGCTGCCATGAACCCGATTGCAGTAGACGAAGATGGCGTATCTGAAGAAATCAAGCAGAAGGAAATAGATGTTGCTATCGAGAAGACAAAAGCTGAACAGGTACAGAAGGCTGTTGAGGCTGCTTTGAAGAAGGCTGGTATCAACCCGGCTCACGTGGACAGCGAAGACCACATGGAAAGCAACATGGCCAAGGGCTGGATTACTGCTGAAGACGTGGCAAAGGCAAAGGAAATCATTGCTACTGTTTCTGCCGAGAAAGCTGCACATCTGCCTGAACAAATGATTCAGAATATTGCTAAGGGCCGTCTTGGCAAGTTCTTGAAAGAAGTTTGCTTGCTGAACCAGGAAGACATCATGGACGGCAAGAAGACAGTTAGAGAAGTCTTGAAAGAAGCTGATCCTGAATTGAAGGTTGTTGACTTCAAACGTTTTACTTTGCGCGCTGAATAATTCCGCTTAGAAACGATTCTATAAAAAGAAGTGGCCGTATATGGAGTTGAATTCCTAAACGGTCACTTTTTATGCCTTCTACAGTTGCAGTGAGACGGATGATGCGTTTATCCCACGGGCTTGGTTTGCGTGTATCCTTCTGCCTTCAGGAGGTCGATGACACGTTGTTTGAAGTCGCCTTGCACGATGATTTCTCCATCTTTGGCACTTCCGCCTACTCCACATTTACTTTTCAGCAATTTGCCCAGTTCTTTCAGATTATTGTCGGTGCCCACGAAACCTGTGACAAGAGTGACGACTTTGCCACCCCGGTTCTTGCGGTCCAGCTGTACACGCAGGCGTTGTTGTGCAGGGGGGAGGGTAGCTTGCTCCTCATCGTCATTCATCTCATAGTTGTAGTCCGGGTTGGTGGAATAGACTATATTCAACCGTTCTTTCCAATCATTATTCTTCATACTTCTTTCTTTTAAACTTCCCAAAAGTACGATATTATGTGGAATTATGCAATTAGAAATTATGTTAAGCTTTTGTTGCATCCGTGTTACTGATTAGAAAAAAAGCACTACTTTTGCCAATCGCAATATTGAGAACTTAAATAAGAAACTATGAACAGTCCGTTACAGAAAAAAGAAACCATGAA
>ENA-OQCJ01000069-OQCJ01000069.1-human-gut-metagenome-genome-assembly--contig:-NODE-69-length-13258-cov-0.954840_pt1 | contig 13258 bp, 19 predicted proteins | sample MGYA00242501_ERZ504584 | MGnify/ENA primary metagenome ERZ504584 (study PRJEB26092, sample SAMD00036341) | human gut metagenome | host: Homo sapiens | study: EMG produced TPA metagenomics assembly of...
CCGAAGCACCCCTCAGGGCCCTGCGGCCCGAGGCCTCGGATGCCTCCTGGGCCCTGCGCTGGGTGGGCAGCCACCGGAACGTCCATGTCATCCTCTCGGGCATGAGCGCCGAGGATCAGCTCACGGATAACCTGGCCACCTTTGCCCGCTTTGAGCCGCTGACCGCTGCAGAGACCGCCGCGGTGGAGCAGACCGCCGCCTTCCTGCACAGCCGCATCAAGATCGGCTGCACCGGCTGCCGGTACTGTATGCCCTGCCCCATGGGGGTGGACATCCCGGACAACTTCAGCATCTGGAACAAGCTGGGGATGTTCGGCCAGCCCGAGGCCATCAAGCACCAGTGGGAAGCCCGCTTCCCCGATGCCGAAAAGGCCAGCCACTGCGTCCGCTGCGGCAAGTGCGAGGCGGCCTGCCCCCAGCATCTGCCCATCCGCAATGCGCTGGCCCAGCTGCAGCAGGAGCTGGATCAGCTGTAATCTGCATCAGAAAAGCCACCGGCAAAAACCGGTGGCTTTTTTCTCTTATTCGCTCCACTCCATCCCGATCTTATCCAGCATTGCGCGGCGCTCAGGGGTGAGCTTGGGGTCGTGGGCGGTATCCCACTCCCGCATCCGGCGGAGCCAGTCGCCCAGGCAGAAGCCGGTTTCGTCGGATTTGTAGTTGGCGGCGGCGTGGAGGTTGCCGTGGGCCTTGTAGTAGGCCTTGGCCTGCTGATAGGCGGTTCCCCACTTGGCATCCCGGGCATCCCACACCATGCCGATGCTGTTCAGCTTTTTGATGTGGGCGGGCGTGACTGATAGGAATCCGGGCGGTTCTTGCGGGCTGCGCGCAGGTTGGAGATCCACACGCCCAGCCGGACACCATCGCTGTCCACATAGCTGGCGGGAACCAGAAGGTGTTTGTACTTGCGGGCGTAACGGGCGGCACTGCGGAAGTTCCGCTCCCAGTTGGCCTCGCGCACGGTGCCGTGGTCAGCAGCGGGATCACTGGGGCGGCGCTCGCCCTTGAACAGGGTGCGCAGCAGCTTGCGGCGCTCACTGCTCAGGGCGCTGCTGCCGGAGTTCAGGGTCTGCCGCTGGCGGCTGACCCAGCTGCCCAGCCAAACACCGTCCGCGGTCTTGTAGACAGAGGGGATCTCCAGATCGCCGTGCTCTGTCTTGTAGGCCAGAGCCAGATCATAGCGCTCCTGCCAGGGGTCGTACTTTTCCCACACCATGCCCAGCTTGTCCAGCAGGGCCTTGCGCTCAGGGGTGACCCGGGCGCTGGAACGGTCCGGGTTCAGGTAGGCATAGCGCTGGCGCGCCACCCACTTGCCCAGCAGCACTCCGTCCGGCGTGACATACTCCGAGGGGACGTTCAGGTTGCCGTGCTCATGGTAGTAGGCGGCGGCAACATCGTACAGGGACATCCACTTGCGGTCGTTGCGGTTGGTCCAGTCCATGCCCAGAGCGTCCAGCCGCTCCACCTGTTCCTGAGGCAGCTCGCCTGCCTTGTGAGCGGCGCGCTGGGCCCCCAGCCAGACCCCCAGACCGAAGCCGGAGGGCGTTTCGTACTTGATGGGCACTTCCAGATCGCCGTGTTCCAGATAATACTGGGTGGCGGCGGCATAGTTCTGCTCCCACAGGTCGTTGGAGGTGCTCCACACCATGCCGATGGCTTCCAGCCGCTCGATGCGGTTCTGGGTCAGGTTGCCGCCCAGATAGCGCTGGCGGTTGTAGACGATCCATTCGCCCAGTGCAAAATCATTTTTATCGCGGTAGCGCACCGGCACCAGCAGGTCACCGTGCTCGGTGCGGTATTTCTGTGCGGAGGCAAAGCCCTTTTCCCAGGCAGCTTCCAGCCGGTGGTTCCAGCGGATGCCCAGTTTTTCCAGCTTGGCGGCCTGTTCGGCTGTCAGGCGGCCCGGACGCTGCCCGGCCTGTACCTGCCGCTGGAGCTCGAGCCACTTGCCCACGGGCACGCCGCTGTGGATGGTATAACTCCGGGGCAGCTCCAGGGTGCCCTCTTTGGCGGCGGCATCGGCGGCAGCCTGGCACAGCACCTCCCAGCGGGCCTCCATCTCCCGGCGCAGCTTGCCATACAGGCGGTAGGTCTGCTGCATGGGGCGCTCCTGCCGGAAGCCCGGCGTTTTGCTGCCGGCCCTGGTCATGGCCTCAGTGCAGTCACGCTGCAGGGTGCGGCCGTTGCCCAGCCCCTCGAACTGCGCCACAAGGTCAAACACCGGCACGCTGCGGCTGCCTGCAGCCACCAGCGCGCGGCAGAGCATCTGCTTGAAGGTGGACATCAGGCTGGATTGGCGCACCAGAATGACCCCGGCCAGCCCCTCCAGCGGCTGCTGGACTCCCGGCGCGTTGACGCAGAGCAGGACCTTGGGGCCGGGGGCTGTATCGGAGAGGAAGGTCTCCACGGCAGCAGAATCCGCAAAGCAGGCGTGATCCGCGGCGTAAAAGCGGACGGCAAGGTCCACAGTGCGCAGCAGCTGTTCCAGCTCCGCGCCCAGCTTTTCCTGATAGGCGGCGGATTCAAACAGGACCAGATAATGGCCGCTGGTATCGCTGAGCAGGCGGGGCAGCAGAACGGTCAGGTTCTCCACCTGACGCAGAGACCAGCTCAGCTCTTCATATTGAACGCGCAGGGAGGTGTCGCCCTTGGGCATACACAGGTTTTTGATCCGGGCGCGCAGGGTGGCCAGCTCCTCCTCCTGCGGCCAGAGCAGGGCCGCATAGGCTGAGGGCACCGGCATGGTCCCGGCGGCCATGGCCTCGGCCACAGTCATGTGGGAGACGATGCAGTCGGCAAACAGCTCCTGCGCGGCGGCGCAGACGGGGGCACCGGTTGGGCACACCCGAGCCCCAGCACCTTTGCCTGGGGGCACATCCGCAGCAGCTTCTGCACCGACTGTGCCCAACACACGGCGCTCAGCTCATGGTAGCAGTCCAGCACGACGCAGCCGGGTTTCTGCTCCCCCAGCCGCACCCACTGCTCCGGGGTGGCGGCGGCCAGCTTTTCGCAATCACAGAAGCGGACATTGCCGGGCAGGGTGCCGCCGTTGTAGCGTGTCAGCTCTGCCTGCCGCAGGGCCAGACGCTGTGCACCGGCCACCAGCCAGAAGAAGGTGGTCTGGGGGGTGAGCCTCCACCACCTTCCAGGCAATACAGCTTTTGCCGGTGCCGGTGGGATGGAACACAGCGGCCCGGTTCAGGGTCTCCAGAGACTGTACAGCTTTCTGAAAAGCGGCTTCGTTGACGGGATTCAGGGTCATCGACATGGTGGTAGTGTCCTCTCCGAGTTGCATGTTTGACATCGTTGGATACAACGAAAATATTTCATAGGATTAGTTTATCGCAAAAAACATTTTTCTGTCAAGCCCTTTGAAGAGAATTTAGGGCAAAACTCGGGAAAAGGATAAAAATAGTGTGGAATCCATGGCAGAAACTGCGAACTTTGTGCGCAGCAACGGGGATACTGAAAGTGGAAATGCGTCCCGGAGCGGAGAGAAAGTATGACCTATGGCAGGAAGAAGGCTTCTTTTGCACCGGCAGAGCTGCCCGGGCTGCACCGGGGAGATTTGGGCAGGAAGGCTGCTGCGGGGCATCCAAGAAGCATTTCATCTTTGCGGCCGAAAAAATGAAAAATTCCCTCTTGACTTTATGAAAATAAAGCGTATAATGCAATCAACAAACCGATGAGGCGGAAGAGAACCTGCAAGCGCACTTACAGTGAGCCCGAATGGTGAAAACGGGCAGAGAGCGGGGCAGAGTTCGTGGGCCGCCGAGGGCCGGGCGAACAGGGCAGTGCCTTTAGTAGCTTGGGACGGAAGCCTCCGTTACAGGGCAGGGGAGTGTTGGCTCTCCGTTGAGGGGCTCCTGCAGTTTTCCATGGTGGGAAGACGAGCGGAGCAAGCAAGGTGGCACCGCAGATTCGAATTTCTCGACTCTGTCCTTGTGGATGAACACACAGGGACGGGGCCGTTTTTATTTTACCCGTTCCGCAGGTGGAGCGGGTTTTATTTTTTGGGCCGCCCGCTCCGGGAAAGGAGCAACCGCTATGAAAACCATGAACATGATCTCCCGCCGCAGCTTCCTGAAGGCTACCGCCGCAGCCGCTGTCGTATCCGCACTGGGCCTGACCGGCTGCGGCTCCTCCGGCTCTTCTGCCGCGGCATCCAGCACCGCTTCCAGCGCTGCCGGTTCCGCCGCCGCCGCTTCTGAAGCAGGCCAGACCTTTAAGGTGGGCATCGTCAACTATGTGGATCATGCTTCCCTGAACCAGATCGTGGCCTCTGTTGAGAGCCGTTTGGATAAGGTGGGCGCGGAGAAGGGCGTGACCTTCGACTATGCCGATTACTACGCCAACGCCCAGGCTGACCAGTCCAACCTGAACCAGATCGGTGCAGACCTGGTGGCCGACCAGGTAGATGTCATTGTGGCCGTTGCCACCCCCACCGCTGCCACCATGCTGGCCGCTGTGGAAGATACCGACATCCCTGTGGTCTACTCTGCCGTCACCGACCTGTTTCCGCCGGGTTTGATGGTGAGGAGGGCATCACCGGAACCTCCGATGCCCTGAACACCGAGGCCATTATGAACCTCATCACTGCAATCAACCCCGACATCGACACCATCGGCCTGCTGTACGACCTGAGCCAGGATGCCTCCACCCAGGCCATTGCCGATGCCAAGGCGTTCTGCGACAGCAAGGGCATCAAGTACATTGAAAAGAACGGTACCACCACGGCTGAGGTGCAGATGGCTGCCGAGGCCCTTGTGGCCGCCGGTGTCAAGGCAGTGTTCACCCCCACCGACAACACCGTGATGACCGCCGAGCTGTCCATCTATGAGACCTTCCTGGAGGCAGGGATCCAGCACTTCACCGGTGCGGACAGCTTTGCTTTGAACGGTGCCTTTGTGGGCTACGGCGTGGATTACGTCCAGCTGGGCGAGGCCACCGCCGATATGGTGGTGGAGCTGCTCTGCGGCGGCAAGACCCCCGCAGACCTGCCCTACCAGACCTCGACAACGGCATCGTCACCATCAACACCGAGAGCTGTGAGGCACTGGGCCTTGACCTCGACACCGTTAAGGAAGCCTTCAAGCCCTATTGCACCGAAATTGTGGTAGCGACCACGCAGGAGAATTTCTAAAAAGGAGTACATCAACCATGCTGGCGAGTATCTTTTCGCTCAACGTGATCCAGACGGCGCTGGAGCTGGGCTGCATTTACGGTCTGGTGGCGCTGGCGCTGTTTCTGAGCTATTCGATCCTGAACATTGCCGACCTGTCCACCGATGGCTGCTTCACCCTTGGCTGTGCAGTGGCCTGCCAGGTGGCGCTGACAGGCCACCCCATCCTGGCCCTGTTCGCGGCCATGGCAGCGGGTGTGTGTTCGGGCTTCGTCACCGCCTTTTTGCAGACACGTCTGGGCGTTGAGAGCATCATGGCAGGCATCATCGTGAACACCGGCCTGTATACCATCAATCTGGCGGTCATGGGCTTTTCGTCCACGATGTCCCTGGTCAAGACCGATACGGTATTCTCGCTGGCAAAATCCGCGCTGGCCTTTATGGGCGGCTGGTATAAGCTGGTCATCGCGGCGGCGGTCATTGTGATCGCCTGTGCCGCCATGGTGGGTTTCCTGGGCACCCGGCTGGGCCTTTCCATCCGCGCCACCGGCGATAACGCCGCCATGGTGCGGGCCTCCAGCATCAACCCGGCCTTCACCATCACAGTGGGCCTGTGCATCTCGGGCGCGCTGACCGCCCTTTCCGGCGGCCTGCTGGCCCAGTACCAGAAGAGCAGCGACATCAACGTGGGCACCGGCATGGTGACCATCGCGCTGGCTTCCCTTATCATCGGTGAAACGCTGGTGGGCAAGCGCACCATGGTGCGCCGGGTGCTGGGCGTGGTGTTCGGCAGCTGCCTGTATCGCTTTATCGTGGCCGTGGCCCTGCGCTTCAATGTGCCCGCCGCCGCCATGAAACTGGTGAGCGCCCTCATCGTGGCTGTAGCCATCTCGATGCCCGCCATCCGGGCAAAGTTTGCCTTTGAGCAGCGCAAGCACAATGCCCGGAAGGAGGTGCGCTGAGATGGAAATGCTGGAACTGAACAACCTGCACAAGACCTTTAACCCCGGCACCGTCAACGAAAAGGTGGCCCTGAACGGTGTGAGCCTGCACATGGAGGCAGGCGACTTTGCCACCATCGTGGGCTCCAACGGCGCGGGCAAATCCACCATGTTCAACGCCATCACCGGCGGTTTCATTGCCGACGAGGGCAGCATCGTGCTGGGCGGGCAGGACATTACCTTTGCGCCCGAGTATGAGCGCAGCAAGGTCATCGGCCACCTGTTCCAGGACCCCCCTCAAGGGCACGGCCCCCAATATGACCATTGAGGAAAACCTTGCGCTGGCCTATCTCCGGGCAGGAACCGCCCCCCACGCCATCTTCTCCCGCATCTCCCGCAAGGATAAGGAGCTGTTCCGGGAAAAACTTGCCCTGCTGAATATGGGTCTTGAGGACCGGATGAAGCAGCCGGTGGGCCTGCTTTCCGGCGGCCAGCGGCAGGCGCTGACCCTGCTCATGGCCACCCTCGTTACCCCCAAGCTCCTGCTGCTGGACGAGCACACTGCCGCCCTGGACCCTGCCACGGCGGAGAAGGTGTTGGAGCTGACCAAAAGCATCGTGGCCGAGAAAAAGATCACCTGCCTGATGGTCACCCACAACATGCATCAGCCCTCGAGCTGGGCAACCGCACCCTGATGATGGACGGCGGCCGCATCGTGTTCGATGTCAAGGGCGAGGAGCGCAGTAAGATGACCGTGGACGACCTGCTGGAAAAATTCCGCGAGAATGCCGGTAAGGCCCTGGACAATGACCGCATCCTGCTGAGCAAGGTGGAAGCGGGCAACTGAAAAGAAAATCAAAATGCCCTGTCTGGACCCGAAACCGTGTCAGACAGGGTATTTTTGATACAACAAGGAGAAAACGAGATGAAAATAACGATCCGTACCCCGCAAATGCAGGATTATGACCGATTTTCTGCTATTATGGATCAGGTGCAGCAGATGCATGTCGAGTGGCGGCCGGATGTCTACAAACCGGCCAGCCCGTTGATCACAAAGGAACTGTTTGGCGAACTCCTGAAAGGGGACAGCTGGTATATTGCCGAGACGGACGGCATCGTTGTTGGTGTTCTGGAAGTGTTCAAGCGGCATGTGGAAGGCCCGGCGCAGGTAACAAAGGATGTTTTGTTCGTCAGCACCATGGCGGTGGATGAGGCGTATCGCGGGAAGGGCATCGGGCACCAGTTCTTTGATAAGGTGAAGCAGCTCAAGGCGGAAAAGGGATGCGACACCATTGAACTGCAGGTGAACGCTAAAAATAAAATGGCGTATGAGATGTACCGGAACTACGGCTTTACGGAAAAGTCCATCAATATGGAGCTGAAATAGAACGATTGTAATGATCCTTGTATATGTAGTCATAATGTGATACAATGCTTTTGACAGGAGGTGTCACTTATGATGCAGACATTTGTTCGCCCATCCCTGATCTGCGCAACCACTACGCTGAAATTTCAGAGATGTTGAAAGACCACAATCATGTTATTATCACAAATCATGGTCGTGGGGAATCCGTCCTTATCAACATTGAGACTACGCCAAGTATGAGGAGTTCATGCACCAGCGGTATGTTGCCGAGGAGCTTGCCAAGGCAAAACAGCAGGCGGCAGACCCCAACACGCAGTGGACAGAGCATGAAAGCGTATGGGAGACGCTCCACGAACAGTATGACGTATAAGATCAAATACCTGCCCCTTGCTGTACAGGACTTGAATGACATTGCCCGGTATTTGTCCGGCTTCTACCCCCAAACGGCCCGCCGTGTGCTGAAAGAAATGCAGGAAAAGATCACAAAGCTGGGGGATACCCCACGGATGTGTGAAGTCTATGCCCTTGACCCGACCTACCGCAAGCTGGTGGCAGACCAGTATCTGGTGTTTTACCATGTCAATGAGAACGTCAAGGTGGTGGAGATCCACCGTGTACTGCGCGGCTCATGGAATTTGCCGCAGTACCTGGAATAAAACAAAGAGCAGAGCGCTCCAGCCAGCTGGCCAGACGCTCTGCTCTTTTTAATTTAATGCAATATTCTGAAAACTCAGAACTTACTTCACATACTCAACGGTGTATTCGAAACCATACTCTTCCTGCAGTTTCTTGACGGCAGGCTCGCAGTCCTCGATGAAGCTGGGTGCGTAGACGGAAGCACCATTGTGGTCCTTCTTGTAGTCCTCCACGATCTGCTGCAGCTTTGCCCAGCCCTCGTTGGCCTTGGCATTGTCAACAGTGTCGGGGAAGTTGATGATGAATTCACGGTGCTGCGGAATACGAGCTTTCATAAGTGATATCTCCTTGATTGACTATTTGTAGTTTGTTGCTTGATTTATACAGAAGCGTAATGCTTTTGTAGATAACGGATAGGCCCTGCTCTGTCCAACCTGCCCTCTGTGCACGGCTGCTAACGGTTTCAGACGGAGAGGTTATACACCTGACAGGCGTTCTCTGCCGTCTGCCGGAACACCTGCTCCGGTTCCTCACCCTTGACGCTGGCGATATACTCGCCCACATAGCGGATGAGGGAGCTGTCGCAGCGGGTGCCGCGGACAGGTTCCGGGGCCATATAGGGGCAGTCGGTTTCCAGAACGATGCGTTCCAGCGGCAGGGCGGCAATGGCCTTGGCGGCACGCTTGGCACCCTTGAAGGTGCAGGCCCCGCCAAAGCCGATGTAGAGCCCCTGCTCTGCCAGCCAGAGCGCGTCATCGGCGCTGCCGGAATAGCAGTGGACGATGCCCTTGGGCCGGTATTTTTTCAGCAGGGCGTAGACATCGGCGTGGGCGCTGCGGTCGTGCACGATGATGGGCTTGTCCAGTTCCAGCGCCAGCCGGATCTCGGCCTCAAACAGCGCCAGCTGGGTATCCTTGGGCACGGGCCAGTGGTAATCCAGTCCGCACTCCCCAACAGCCACCACCTTGGGGTCCTCGTAATAGGGGGCAAGGGCACGCATCTCTGCGGCCCAGTCGCCGTCGTATACCGAGACAGTAGGGGCGGGGCCTTCCTCACCGCAATCCTCCGGGGCCAGCAGGCTCTCCGGATGGATGCCGACGGCGGCATACACCCAGGGATATTTGTGGGCCAGCTCCAGCACCTTGGGCGCATCGCCCGAATGGGTGGCCTGCTCGCACACGCCCACCACCCCTTTGCCGGGCAGGCTGTCCAGCAGGGCAAAGCGGTCCGCGTCAAAGGCGCGGGCGCTGTAATGGGCGTGGGTGTCAAAGATGGGGTATTCCATATTACCGGGTACGCTCCTTTTTGGCGGGGGCCTTGTTTACCAGCCAGATGCCGATGCAGACCAGCACCAGCGCCCCCAGATACTGCCACCGGAACAGCGGCTCCCCATTGATGAGGGCACTGAGCAGGACGTTCACCACCGGGTTCACGAACCCGAAGATGGCGATCCGGCTGACGGGGTTGTTCTTCATCAGCAGGGCCCAGACGATGTAGCCCGCGCCGCAGATGAAGGCCAGCGCCAGCAGGTCCAGCACGCTGAGCACAGACCAGTGTTCCAGCCGTCCGCCCAGAACAGCGCCCAGCAGGAACAGGGCTGCACCGCCCACGAACAGGTTCACAAAGCAGACGGCAAAGCTGTCTGCCCGGCGGGTGACGGATTTGTTCCAGGGGCCTGCCAGCGTGAAAAGGACGGTGGCAATGAGCATATAGGCTACACCCCGGGCGCTGCCGCCGCCGTGGTTGCCCAACGTGGCGATGAGAACGCCCGCAAAGCCGATGCCGCAGCCCAGCGCCTTGGCCGGGGTCATGCGGTCAGCCCTGCCGTAAAGGAAATGGGCGAAGATGCCACCCAGAAGCTCTGGGTGCTGTTCAGGATGCCCCCAAAGGCACCGGTGAGCAGGGCAACAGCGCTGTAGAAAAAGGCATACTGCGCTGTGGTCTGCCACAGGCCCAATGCACAGCATTCGGCCAGGATCTTCCCCTTGGGCATGGTGGGGAGCCTGCCCTCCAGCAGCAGGCTGCCGCCCAGTACCAGCACACTGCCCAGCATGAACCGCACCCCTGCAAAGCAGAGAATGGAGGCCGTGTCAGCGGTGTCGATGGCAAAGAGCCGGTAACCCAGCTTGATGAAAGGAAAAGCCGAACCCCACATGGCGTTGCAAAGGATGGCAATGATAACGGCAAAGGCCGGTGTGCCGAAAAGCCGGTCCAGCTTCTCGGCGCGGCTCAGCTGTGTTTTCATGGCTCAGTGGATGCGGCTGCCAACTGGGGTGTTGTCGCCGTAGAAGGCGATGGAGCAGCCGCCGTCAGCGGTGTCGGCAGCAAAGATCATGCCCTCGCTGACATACTTGCCCTTCAGCATGGGGCGGGGGGCCAGATTGCAGACGATGCCGATCTTCTTGCCGATCAGATCCTCCGGCTTGAACCACTTGGCAATGCCGGACAGGATGCAGCGCTCACGCTCGCCGTCAAACACGGTCAGGTGGAGCAGCTTCTTGCTCTCCTTCAGGTTTTCGCAGGCACGCACCTCGGCCACGCGCAGCTCCACCTTGCAGAAGGTGTCAAAGTCGATCTCTTCCTCGTGGGTAAAATCAACGGTGCTTTCCTCAGCGGCGGGGGCGGCAGCAGCCTTTTCGGCTTCGGCCTTGGCCTTGTTGGCAGCTTCGGCAGCGGCCTTGCGCTTCTCGTCCTCTTCCTTCAGGTGGGCGATCTCCTTGGCCACGTCAATGCGGGGGAACAGGGCATCGCCCTTGTGGACGGTGTAGGTCTCCTGCACGCCGTAAGCAGCCTTGCTCAGGTCGATGTCGGCAGTGGACAGGCCCAGCTGATCCATCATCTTGGGAGCGGTGGAGGGCAGGTAAGCGTTCAGCAGGATGCCTGCCACACGCAGTGCCTCGCACAGGTGGTAGAGCACGCTCTCCAGACGGGCCTTGTTGGCCTCGTCCTTGGCCAGAGCCCAGGGAGCGGTCTCGTCGATATACTTGTTGGCGCGCTGGATCACGGCAAAGATCTCCATCAGGGCCTGAGGAATGGTCAGGTTATCCATGTCGGCAGTGACCTTGCCCAGCAGCTCGTTGACCATGGTCTCCAGCTCTGTGTCGATGGCCTCGGTGCCGACGGCCTTGTGGACCGTGCCACCGAAGTACTTCTCGCACATGGCAACGGTGCGGCTGAGCAGGTTGCCCAGGTCGTTGGCCAGGTCGCTGTTGATGCGGTTGATCAGGGCCTCGTTGGTGAACATGCCGTCGTTGCCAAAGGGAATCTCACGCAGCAGGAAGTAGCGGATGGAGTCCACGCCGTAGCGGTCGCATAGGACCACGGGGTCCACAACGTTGCCCACGGACTTGGACATCTTGCCGCCGTTCATCAGCAGCCAGCCGTGGCCAAACACGCGCTTGGGCAGCGGCAGATCCAGAGCCATGAGCATGGCGGGCCACAGGATGGTGTGGAAGCGCAGAATCTCCTTGCCCACCATGTGCAGGTCAGCAGGCCAGAACTTGTTGTAATCGTGGTAGGTCTCGTTGCCGTAGCCCAGCGCGGAGATATAGTTGCTCAGCGCATCGACCAGACATACATGGTGTGCTTGGGGTCAAAGGGAACGGGGATGCCCACTTGACAGAGGTGCGGGAAACACAGGTGTCCTGCAGGCCCTGCTTGATAAAGGCGATCATCTCGTTCTTCCGGCTCTCGGGCTGGATGAACTGGGGGTTCTCCTCGTAGTACTTCAGCAGGCGGTCGGCATACTTGCCGGTCTTGAAGAAGTAGGCCTCCTCGTGGGCATCATAGACCTCGCGGCCGCAGTCGGGGCACTTGCCGTCCACCAGCTGGCTGTCGGTCCAGAAGCTCTCGCAGGGCTTGCAGTAGTGGCCGATGTACTCGCCCTTGTAGATATCGCCCTGCTCGTACAGCTTGGTGAAGATCTTCTGGCAGCTTTCCATGTGGTAATCATCTGTGGTGCGGATAAAGCGGTCGTAGCTGACGTCCAGCAGCTTCCACAGATCCTTGACGGTAGCCACGATCTTGTCCACGTACTCCTTGGGGGTGACGCCGGCATCGGCAGCCTTATCCTGAATCTTCTGGCCGTGCTCATCGGTGCCGGTCAGGAACATGACGTCGTAGCCCTGCATCCGCTTGAAACGGGCCAGCGCATCGCAGGCCACGGTGGTGTAGCTGTGGCCGATGTGCAGCTTATCGCTGGGGTAATAGATGGGGGTGGTGATATAAAATGTCTTGTGTTCGCTCGATGGGTTCTATCTTCCTTTCTTTTGGTTCTGCAGCTTCTCCTGCAAGCAAAAAGCGCTCCCGCCCTGCGGTATAACCGGACAAGGACGAGAGCGCTGAACCTTCGTGGTACCACCTTGCTTCGCTGCGCCCTTGCGGACGCAGCCTTTAGCCGGCAAAAACCGGCCTTTACGCGGTAACGGGCGCACCCCGTCGCAGGCTCATTGTTCACCTGCGCGGCTCCAAGACCATCTTCGGCGCCGCGCGGCCTGCCCGGTTCCATCCTTCGGGCTTTCTGTCAGGCGCAGACGGTGCGTACTCTTCTCTTCACAGCCAATTTGACACAATTTTCAGTGTTACCTTTATCATACGCAAAAAGTGCGGGTTTGTCAACAAAAAGATGCAGAATCGCGCCACACAGAGCATCTGCCGCCCGCATTTTGGTGCGCGGGCAACATCCGCCGCAGCGCTCAGCCTCAGACGGCGTAACCCTTGCTCTTGATGACCTCCACGACCTGAGAGACATATTTCTGGCAGGTGTCGTGGTCAGGGGCCTCCACCATCACGCGGACAAGGGGCTCAGTGCCGGACTCACGCACCAGAATACGGCCGGTATCGCCCAGTGCCTCAGCAACCTTAGACACGGCTTCCTGCACAGCAGGATCATTCTGTGCAGCCTTCTTATCGGTCACACGAACATTCTCCAACACCTGCGGATAGATCTTCAGCGGTGCCGCCAACTCGCTCATCGGCTTCTTCTTAGCCAGCATGACTTCCATCATCTTCAAACTGGTTAAGATGCCATCGCCGGTGCTGGCATATTTGGAGAAGATGATATGACACTCTGCTCACCACCGATACGACAGCCGTTCTTCGCCATGTACTCGTATACGTACTTGTCGCCCACAGCAGTCTTGGCGTAACCGATACCTTGCTCATCAAACGCTTTGTACAGACCAAAGTTGGACA
>ENA-OQCJ01000070-OQCJ01000070.1-human-gut-metagenome-genome-assembly--contig:-NODE-70-length-13226-cov-0.996259_pt1 | contig 13226 bp, 13 predicted proteins | sample MGYA00242501_ERZ504584 | MGnify/ENA primary metagenome ERZ504584 (study PRJEB26092, sample SAMD00036341) | human gut metagenome | host: Homo sapiens | study: EMG produced TPA metagenomics assembly of...
CACCGGATTCATAATTGTACACCATCTGTCTGCTATAGGCTCCTGCAATATTCGCATGAATCTCATCCCTTAGCTGTGCTGTGCTTTCATAATTGTTTGTGTACACTGCAACTAACGTTGTCACAACAAGCCCTGCCGCCATGACCGAGCAGACTATAAATGCCACAAGCTTAAGCCACAGATTTCTTGATATTTTTTTCATATCATTCACCTTTCATTTTATTCAGCATCAATTTTGTATCCGCGGCCCCAGATGACCTTTAAGTATCTTGCTCTGCCGGATTTATCTCAATCCTTTTCTCTGAGATGACGGATATGTACCGCCACCGTGTTTTCTGTCCCATATGGCTCATCCTTCCAGACCTTTGCATATATCTGATTCGGCGAATACACCTCGCCGGATGCTCCATGAGAAGCTTCAAAATATCGTACTCTGTACGTGTGAGATTTGCTGCCTCGCCATCAACTGTCACCGTCTTTGATTTGTCATCCAGCTCAATGCCACCGATTACCAGCTTTCCTATGCTTGTATTGCCTGCACCGAGAAGCATGTATCTCCTGATCTGCGACTTCACCCTCGCCTGCAGCTCTACCGGGTTAAACGGTTTCGTCACATAGTCGTCTGCTCCGACCGTGAGCCCGAGTACCTTGTCAGTGTCCTCACTCTTGGCAGTGAGCAGTATGACCGGCACATTAGAGATTTTTCTGATTTCCACCATCGCCTCTATGCCGTCCATGACAGGCATCATGATATCCATCAGGACAAGATGCACATCATTGTGTTTTACTATATCGAGCGCCTCCAGCCCGTTTCGCGCCGGGATTACCTCGTAGCCATCGCTGGTCAAATAAATGCTGATTGCCGATACAATGTCTTTTTCATCATCACATACTAATACTTTATACATAATTGCCTCCGGAAGTTTTATGTTGATCTTATTGTATCAATTGTAACATTAAAATCCAATTATGTAACACATTAAGATTTGTTTAAGAAATAATCTTAATGAAACTCAAAAGAAGCTCCGATTTACTGATATCAAATCGAAGCTTCTTTTCTTAGTTAGTTCATTATATTTGTTATTTACTATATTCGTTAATTTATTATTATGATTAAAGGGGTAAAATACCTTTTGACCCTCATATCATTATAATAACCGGTTGATTTTGTTTACTTCGCCTGGAATTTCTTTGCCAGCACCTTTGTCAGGATGTTGATTAAGAATACGATTACGAGAAGAACAACCGCAATTCCAAATGCCTGGTCGAATTTTCCTTCACTTGTCGCTGCAAGGTAGAGCTTGATGGTAAGTGTTCCACCTGACTGCATTATCTTTGAGAAATATCCGCTTGCAACCTTTGGAAGCATTCCTGCACTTCCTGCTGTAAAAAGGAGTGCTGCTGACTCACCTACTATTCGGCCGATTGCAAGGATAACACCTGTGATAATTCCCGGCATGGCTAACGGCAGCAGGATGGTACGGATGGTGTGCCATTTTCCGGCTCCAAGTCCGACTGCACCGTGTCTGTAGCTGTCCGGTACAGTTTTAAGCGCCTCCTGTGTATTTCTTGTGATGAGAGGCAGCACCATGAGTGTCAGTGTCAGTGAGCCTGTCAGGATACTGTAGCCAAAGCCTATTGTCTGTCCGAAAAACATCATTCCGAAGAGACCGAAGATGATTGACGGTATTCCTGCAAGTGTCTCTGTGGCAAACTCGATTGTGGATACGAGCTTACCCGGCTTTGCATACTCATTCAGGTATACGGCAGCTCCCACTCCGACAGGAGTTGCTATGAGCATGGTGATTATTATAATGTAAAGTGTATTAAGCAGGTTTCCCGCTATTCCGACAGTGCCTCTTAAGACAGATGTCTCGCTGGTCAGAAACTGCAAGTTTACCTGGCCGATTCCCCTGACAAATACATATATGATGATTCCCGCAAGCAGCACTACCGATAATGCTGCACACAGATATATGAAAAAATATACTACATCATCGCCTATTCTGCGGCGTTTTCCATTTATACTAGTCATTTTCCACAGCTCCTTTCTTTTTGAGTTTCATAAGGGTGAGGTTGATTATCATGATAAACACAAAAAGTACAAGGCCTACTGAGAAAAGCACCTGTCTGTGAAGTCCACTTGCGTATCCCATCTCACTGACAAGCTGTGTGGTAAGGAAACGCACTGAGTTGAACGGAAGTGGAAAGCTTACCGTTCCACCGGCTACCATGTTGATAGCCATAGCTTCTCCAAGTGCACGTCCTATTCCGAGCACAATTCCTGTCATGATTCCTGACTTTGCCGCCGGAACCGTCACTTTAAATATTGTCTGTATCTTTGTTGCTCCAAGTGCAAGTGATGCCGCTCTCATCTGCTGCGGTACTGCCTGTATTGATGATACGCTCATGTTGATTACCGTAGGAAGAATCATGATTGCAAGCACTATGATTGCTGCAAGCAGATTTGATCCGCCGGTAAACTGATGTGTTGCCGAGTTTGCAAAAATATGTTTCTCCAGCTTGTATAATACCGGATTAAGTATCATAAGTCCCAAAAGTCCATAGATTACTGATGGAATTGCTGCAAGCAGCTCTACTGCCGGCTGCACTACTGCTGAGAGCTTTTTATTTGCCACCTCAGTAAGAAATACTGCTGTAAGAAGAGCAATTGGTACTCCTATGAGTATAGATACTGCTGTTCCTATGATGGATGTGAGGATTATGTACAATATTCCGTAGCTTGGGTCTGCCGCTGTCGGCGCCCATTTTGTTCCGAATAAGAGGTTTAACACTCCGACCTTGAAAAATGCCGGTGCGCCTTTAAGGAACATATAAATTGTTATTGATAAAACTGCGAATATTGCCACAACCGCACATACCGTGAATATTATTTTGGCAACATTCTCTACTATGGATTTATGTTTCATTTGATACTCCTTGTTTCAAAAAATCCCCCAGGAAACCTGCCATTTCCTGAGGAAACCCTGTATCTTATCGATATGTATTAATACTGATGTCTGTATTTCATATCATTACTATGACTGATAATTTCTACTGAGGGAGGATAAGACCTACCTTCTTGATAACTGCCTGTCCCTCATCTGAGTTTACATAGTCAAACCAAGCCTTAACAATATCGTTCTGCTCGTCAATCTTGCCCTTTGTAGCCATTACAAATGGACGAGAAAGAAGATATTTGCCTGCTACAATGTTTTCCTCTGTTGCCTCTACTCCGTCAATTTTCATTGCTGTTACTGTATCATCAAGCACGTCAAGTGAAACATATCCGATTGCTCCCGGTGTTGAGCATACCTTTGCAAGAACTGCTCCTGTTGAGTCAAGCTCCTGTGCATATTTGCACTGATCCTTTACATCAAGAAGCTCTTCGAAGGCTCCTCTTGTACCTGAAGCTGCCTCACGGCCGATTGCTACGATTGCCTCATCTTTTCCACCAAGGTCTTTCCAGTTTGAAATCTCACCTGTGTAGATTTTCTTTAAGTCATCTGATGTAAGCTCTGTTACTGAGTTGTCCTTGTCTGTGATTACTGCAATTCCGTCGATTGCTACGATGTTTTCCTCAACGCCGTTTGCTTTCTCATCATCTGTAAGTGCTCTTGATGAATCTCCGATATCTACGCTTCCTGCTGTTACTGACTCGATTCCTGAACCAGAGCCTGTATACTCAACTGTTACTGTCACTCCAGGGTTCTTCTCCATGAATGACTCCTTGAGTGCCTCACAAAGCTTCTCCATTGAAGTACTTCCTGCAAGCGAAAGTGAACCGCTTAAGTTCTCATTTGATGTACCTTCATCTGCGCTTGTATCTGCATTGTTGTCTGCTCCGTCTGAGCTTGAGCCACATCCTGTAAATGCTGCTGTCATCATTGTTGCAGCAGTTGCTAAAACTAAAAAGTTTTTTCATACGATTTTTCATTTTAATTTCCTCTTTCATTTCTTTCTTGAATTTGTTTCTTTGTTCGTTACAACTGATATAGTAATGGGGAAATGTAAAATGCAAAATCATTAGTGTGTAAAATGCATGTAAAAAAATATTCATATCCCCTATTTCCTGTCCCTTTCTTAAAGCAAGCCAATACACTAGTACTATTTTTCTGCTTTTTTATTGATAAAGTAATATATTACTTTGATTTTCCAAAAAAACCAAATAAAAAAAACACGCTATACGCGTGTCCTAAAATGAAATAGTCGGTAACTATTCAGATACATTCATAAATAAATCGGCGTGACAAGATTCGAACTTGCGACCACACGCCCCCCCAGACGCGTACTCTACCGGGCTGAGCTACATCCCGAATTGCGGGTGCAAATGTACGGCTTTATTTTAAAATAGCAAATATTTATAGTGCTTTTTTTATTGAATGAACTTATAATTTGCAGTTTCAAGGCTTTCGGCCAACGTGCCCTGCTCTCTTTTACTTGTATGCCTGCTTCGCAAGGCAATGGCTTTGAGCGGGCAGGCATACTTTGAATGAAGTTATTGCAGGTTTAGGCTGTTTCTTACGGAAGTGATAGCCGGACTTTCGGGCGTTACGGATTTCCGGGTACAATAATCGAATTCCGCAGATTTTTCGCCGCTAAATGATTTCCACTTCAGTTTCAATTTAACGGTCTTGCCTTCTGTATCAGGCAGGGCATCCAACTTGAAAGCAACCAGTCCGTCCGCATACCTGCCGTAAATGTCGCCCTTGGCATTGTGGCGGAATTCTACTTCATACGGGTTTTCCGGATTCTCGCTCAGCAGCAGATTGACAAAGTGCTTTGTTTGATAGTCTCCTTGCTGAGTTCTAAAGCGAAGGGTCAGATAACCGTCTTCTGCGATGGTTACCCAATCGTTCACTATTTCCACCGGGTCGGTGCCGTATACGGTATCGTTCTCTTCACCCAAATCCGGGGCGATGGGTTTGGTAAGGATACTGTCTATCCAGTTTATATGTACAGCTTGGGTGTAGATATCGCTGGGCTCGTCCACTTCCTTGTAGTTTACCAAAGCGCGGACTTCCTTCTCGCCGTAGGGAGATTTCGTCATGTTGGTAGGCAGCAGAGTGGTCTTGTCATCCAATTGCAGAAAGACTGTCTGGTCTGCATCGGTCTTTACCGTTACCAGGGCATTGGGGAATCTCATGGCATAATTATCATCGTCGTCCAGGCACGATTGGAGGCTTAAGGAGCTGATGGTTGCAATAGCGATTAAAATTTTCTTGTTAAAGATTGACTTCATTTTCATAGTGTACTCTTTTAAATTAAACATTTGGAATAGGTCTTGCTTTTATAGAAATAGCATATTTGCGAAAACCCTGCATGCAGCATTGTTAATTAATGATAAGAGCCGGAGTAAGCTGGTGCGGAATATTATTCCCCGATACATGAAAGATATTTGTATATCAGGTGGAATATGATTACCTTTGCTGTATGAGATGCACATCTCGCGTGTGTTGAGATGTATGTCTCGAACTGTATGAGATGTGCATCTTGTGCATGTTGGGGAATAGCTGTCCGGCCGTATGGAAACTGGCTTTCTGTTTAGGGGAAGTAACCTTCGGGTGGGTGTCAGCAGTCTGGTTGCAGTAAGAAACATTATGTTCATTGTGAAAAGAGTATGAGTATAGTCTATTTGGTTCGAAAGAAGGTTTTCCGCACGGCAGAAGGGGTGAAGCAACTCTATTATGCTGTGCAGCGTGTGTTACAGCGGCGTGGAGGTGTGACGGCAGAGCTGCTGGCGCAGCGTATGGCATCCAGAAAAGGGATGAGTTCGGGAGACGTGCAGAGTGTATTGATAGATTTGCCGAAGTTTATAGAGGAAGCGCTGATGGAGGGAGAGTCGGTGACCATTAAGGGGCTGGGTTCCTTCCATGTGGCGGTGACGAGTGACGGGTTTGAGCATCCCGACGATGTGATGCCGGGCAAGGTACGCTTATCCCGTGTCTATTTTCGTCCGGATAAGTCGCTGGTGGCGAGGCTGGACAGCGGGATGGATTCTACCGTTATCCGCTTAGCCGATATTTCCCTCACGATATGTTGCGACCGGAAACGCTGCGAAAGGAGTGGGCCGAGGGAAAGACGGGAATTCCGGATGAAGACCCAGTTGGGATGGAAAATGATACGGAGGACTTTTCGGGGGAGGAGTGAGCGATGAATGTGGAAGAATTCAGAGAATACTGTCTCTCCTTGCCGGGAGTGCTATGCTCCCATGCACTCCCTATAAAGTCGAACATCTCGAAGATAGTATCCTTGTCTGCCGTCTGGTTGAGGCAGATGTCACCCACTTCTTTCAATAGGGTGAAGTTGATGACTCCGGCGGTATTCTTCTTGTCATGCTTCATCAGTTCGTACAGCTGGTGGTACTGTTTGCAGTTGAAGGTGAAGCTGCCATAATTCTCTTTGACGAATTGGATGGTCTGGCGCATCTTGTCCTTCGGGAATCCGGTCTTTATATAAGAAAGGTAGAGTTCGCAGACCAGCCCCCATGCCACTGCATAGCCGTGCAGCACCGGACGCCTTTCGGCAAGGGCGAGGCTTTCGAAGGCGTGTCCCACGGTGTGCCCCAGGTTCAGGGCTTTGCGGATGCCATGTTCCTGCGGGTCTTCTTCTACGATGTGTTCCTTTACCTGCACGGAACGTCCTACCATGGACTTCAGCAAGGCATAATCTATCTTCTCCGTATCGAAGGCCAGCAGTTCCGCCAGATGTTCCGGGGTACTGATGAGGCCGTGCTTCAACATCTCCGCATAGCCGGAGAAGAAGTTATGGGCATCGAGGCTGCGCAGGAACTCGGTTTCCAGCAGCACGCAGGCGGCAGGAGCAAAGACGCCGATTTCATTCTTCAGACCGTTGAAGTTGATGCCCGTCTTGCCTCCCACGGAAGCGTCGACCATGGCGAGCAGCGTAGTGGGAACGTTGATGTAGGCGATGCCCCGCTTGAAGGTGGAAGCGGCAAAACCGCCAAGGTCGGTCACCATGCCACCGCCCAGATTGATGAGCAGGGAGTGGCGGCTGGCCCCTTTCTCACTCAGGCTTGCCATACGGCAGCCAGCGTTTCCATATTCTTGTGCACATCTTCTGCCCCGATAATAATCTCTTCCGCTTCTTCCAGGGCGGGGATACCGTCCAGATGCGGGCGGCAGAGGCGGTGGGTATGCTCGTCGGTAAGGATGAAAAGCTTGTCATGGGGACACTTCGCTATGGCATGCGTCAGGCTGTTTGCCAGTCCTTCGCAAAGGATTACTTCTTGTTTACTCATCTTGTTAATTACAAATTACGAATTACCAATTACTGATGTTACGGATTATGAAGGAAAGGGAGCCTTCTTCATTATATTGTGGCACAAAGATAGCTCTTTTTGGCAATAAAACGTTATCTTTGTCCCGTGAAATTCTATGGGTGGCAAGGTGTTTCCGTCATCTGCCTCCCGCTATTTGTAATTAGTAATTTGTAATTGATTGATAGAAATGAGAGCATTACTTCCCGTTTATTGCCGTCCGCTGGGTTATTTCATCATAGCTCTGGCGTTGTTCCTTCCTTTCATATTCCTATTGTGGGGAAAAGTGACAGATGCCAACTTGCTGTTTTACAAGGAATGCTCCAAACTCCTGATGATGATGGGGGCACTGATGATAATCTTTGCCTTGACGAAGAACGAGAATAAGGAGATAGAGCAGGTGCGCAACAAGGCCACGCGCAATGCCATCTTTCTGACCGTTCTTTTTATCTTCGGCGGTATGCTCTACCGGGTGGCGCAGGGTGACCTCCTTTCGGTCGATTCTTCTTCTTTTCTCATTTTTCTTATATTGAATGTGCTTTGCTTGGAATTTGGTATAAAGAAAGCGACAGTTGATAGATTATTTAAGCGGAATGGTCGATAAATAAAGCAAATCGTCATGTGGGGCATTAAACCTTTTGCCCGGAAGTCTGTCAAATGAAACAGTGAATAAAAGGCATTGTTCATTTAGAATAGACAAAGAATAGACACATGAAGAAAATTATCACGGGGATGGCGTTGCTGTTGGTAACAACGCTGTCTGCATTTTCACAGACCAAAAACATTACGGTATCGGGCCGTGTCGTGGAGGACACCAAGGAGCCTGCGATACAAGCTACCGTGCAGTTGCTTTTGTTGCCAGACAGTGTTCAGGCATCGGGTACGGCCACTACGGCACAAGGTTATTTCACTCTTCCCAAAGTCAGTGCGGGTAAATACGTGCTGAAGGTTTCCTACATCGGATTCAAGAGCCAGTACATCCCTTTACACCTTTATGCTACGACAACTGCCAAGAACGTGGGTACACTGACACTGGAAACGGATGCGGTGATGCTGGCCGAGGCTGTGGTTACGGCAGAAGCGCCGCAAGTGCAGGTGGTGGAAGATACACTGGTATATACCTCATCTGCCTATCGTACCCCCGAGGGAGCCATGCTTGAGGAGTTGGTGAAGAAGCTGCCCGGTGCGGAGATTGACGACGAGGGTAATGTGAAAATCAACGGTAAGGACTTGTCGAAGATTATGGTCGACGGCAAGGAGTTCTTCGGTGGAGACGTAAAGACCGGTTTGAAGAACCTGCCGGTAGATATGATAGAGAAGCTGAAAACCTACGATAAGAAGTCCGATTTGGCACGTATCACCGGTATTGACGACGGTGAGGAGGAGACGGTGCTCGACCTGACCGTGAAGAAAGGCATGAACCAGGGTTGGTTCGGTAATGCCGACGTGGCCGGAGGGACGGAAGACCGCTATATGGGCCGCTTTATGCTGAACCGCTTCGTGGACAAAACCCAGGTGTCGGTAGTGGGTTCTGCCAATAACGTGAACGACCAGGGCTTTTCGGGCGGTGGCGGTCCTCCGCGCTGGCGCAGGAACAACGGACTTACTGCAACGAAAATGCTGGGTGTGAATTTCGCTACCCAAACCGATAAGCTGGAACTGGGCGGTAGTGCACGCTACAACTATCAGGATGGGGATATTGCAAGTATCGGTTCTACCGAGGACTTTCTGCCGGACGCAACTCTTACTCCAACTCGAACAGCAGGCAACGTAACAAAGCCAAGAATTTCAATGCCGATTTCCGTATGGAGTGGAAGCCGGACTCGATGACGAATATCATTTTCCGTCCCAACTTCTCGTACGGCAAAACGGACAATCTCTCCAATTCTGAGAGCGGTACGTTCAATTCTGACCCTTACAGTCTGGTGAGCGACCCCAATAACTGGCTGAATCTGGAGAAGATTCTTAATCCGGACGATGACCCGTTGAGGAGTATCCGTATAAATGCTATCAACAGCGGTTCGCTGAACGACAACAAGAGTGTGTCTACGGATGCAACCTTGCAGTTGAACAGAAAGCTGAATGACAAAGGACGCAATGTCACGTTCCGTGGAAGATTCGGTTATACCAATAATGACAACAACCAGTATACGGAGTCGGAAACACATTACTTCCAGTTACTGAATGCTTTGGGAGGAGACTCCATCTTGGTTCGTAACCAGTACATCACTACTCCTACCAAGAACTACAATTACAGTGCACAGCTGACTTACAGCGAACCGATAGCCCGCGCCACTTTCTTGCAATTCAGCTATCAGTTCCAGTACAAGTATAGCGAGAGCGACAAGACGACGTATGATTTGCAGGGCTTTCCGGATTGGGGATTGTCAACCCAGCTTCCCACGGGATATGAAGAGCATGCGGTGGATAGTCTGGGTAAGTATGCGGAATACCGCTACTACAACCACGATGCATCCGTGTCTTTGCGCTTTATCCGCGAGAAGTATCAGTTGAGCGCAGGTATGTCGTTCCAGCCGCAGCATTCTGTATTGTCCTATAAGCGCGGCGACTATATGATTGATACCACCCGCAATGTGTTCAACTTCGCTCCGAACCTGGACTTGCGCATCCGTTTCTCCAAGGTGAGCCAGCTGCGTATGACATACCGCGGGCGTAGCAGCCAACCGAGTATGGAGAATCTGTTGCCGATTGTGGACAACTCCAATCCGCAGAATGTACGTATCGGTAATCCGGGCTTGAAGCCTTCCTTCACGCACAACATGCGATTCTTCTATAATACGTATAATGCCGAAAAGCAGCGCGGTATTATGTCGCACGTCAACTTCTCGGCAACGCAGAATAGCATCAGCAATAGCCGTGTGTACAATTCGGAGACTGGTGGATGGACTACAACTCCGAAAAATATCAACGGTAATTGGAATGCGTTCGGCATGTTTGGCTTCAATACGGCACTGCCCAATAAGAAGTATACCATCAACTCCTTCTCTAATGCCAACTATCAGAACAATGTGGCTTATCTGACGTCCGGTAAGGGAGCAGATGCCGTGGAACGGAAGAATACAACCACCAACCTGACGCTGGGCGAACGTCTGAATGCCGCCTATCGTAATGACTGGTTTGAATTCGGCTTGAACGGAAGCATCTCCTATTCAATAGAGAAGGATAAACTGACGCCTGACAATAATCAGGAGCCCTATACCTTCTCCTACGGTGCCAATACGCAGATTTCCATGCCGTGGAACATGACGCTCTCTACCAACATTGCCAACCAGAGCCGTCGAGGATATACGGACAGCAGTATGAACCGTAACGAGCTTATCTGGAATGCACAGTTGTCGCAGACTTTCCTGAAAGGGAATGCCACCGTCAGCTTCGAGATGTACGACATTCTGAAGAAGCAGAGTAACATCAGCCGTTCGCTGACTGCAAGCGGCCGCTCGGTGTACGAATATAACGGCGTGAACAGCTATTGCATGCTTCACTTCATCTATCGTCTGAATATTTTCGGCAGCAAGGCCGCCCGCGATAAGATGCAGGGCAGACGCGGCTTCGGCGGTCCGGGCTTCGGTCCGGGGCATGGTCCTGGCGGTTTCGGAGGACGCAGGCCGTTCTAAAGCGGAGGGGATCACCCCCCTAATCAGCTTGTCATTCTGATACACTCTCAATTCTGTGGCAGGTTTCTTTTTGATTATTTTTCAGACGCGGATGACGCAGATAAGAATATTAAAAAATCCGCGTCATCTGCGTCATCCGCGTCAAAGCGATAGCAAATTTAAGTTTCCGGACAAGCTGGGGGTGAGAGTTAAGGGATGACCCGGTATCGCTCCTTTGCCGTCTGCCTGCTGACGCGGTTGAAGTGCCACCATTCACTGGGTAGCGGGTGGAATCCGGCTTCTTTCATTACCTGCCGGAGCAGCAGCCGGTTTTCACGTTCTTGTTCTGTCAGCTTGCCTTGTGCCACGAGCACGGCTTCTTCTGTGATGTGGGCTTCTCTGCCAGATGGTCTACCGGGGTGCCCATGGGCAGAGGGAGGCCTTTGTCGTCGAGTATGCTGATGTCCACCGCCAATCCGTAGTTGTGCAGCCCGCCGCCGCGTGAGGGGTTGGAGACATAGATGTATTTGGAGGTTCCTTTCACTACGTCCCACATCTTCTGTTGTACGGACAAGGGGCGCGCTGCGTCGTAGACGATGAGGCTGTAGCCGGGGTACTGTTCTTTCAGCAGGCGTTGTGCCCGCTTCAGACTTTTCATGGCATCGGGGTGCAGGTAGGCTTCTTTCAGGTCTTCGTACAATAGGGTTCCGGTGAAGTTGTCGGCACGGGTGTACATCAAGTCGATGGCGATGCTGCTGTCCGCTTCGGCGATGTTGACGAAACCGAGGGAGTCCAGGTAGCGGGCTGTCCGGCTTTTAGCCGGAGCCGGAGGGACGGGTGCCGCTATGGTGTCGGCGTACGGGATGGTGGTCTCCGTATCCGGGTCTTGTGTCTGCTTTGGCGCTTGTTTTCTGCTACAACCGCATAGTGAGCAGCCAAGCAGTAGATATAACAAGTAAAAGAAATATCGTTCCATCTTACAAGGCATTCTTGGCGGTAAGGATTGATTTCATCAAGGCTATGTCCGAACTGACTTCTCCCTGCATCAAGTATTTGTTTTTCCGTTGGCAGGTGGCTTCGTAAATCTCCTTTGCTTTTGCTGTGTCCTTGTCCCGGTAGAGTGCCAGGGCGCAGAGCAGCCGCTGTTTGGAAGACGTCACATCCTTATATTGCCGGATGTAGGTATCCAGCTCATCGGTATATAATTCTTCTGCCCGTGCGGTCCTCTTTGTCACCAATGCGGTGAAGAGCAGCTCGCAAGCGGTTTCCTTTATCAAAAGCCCGATGACTTCGTGCCGGTGGCTCATTATTTTCTCAAATGCATTGTAGGCGGCTTCCCATTCTTCGCAGTCGAGCAGGCGCGAGGCGCTCATCAAGGCTATGGTGACCTGCAGGGCATCTTTGTAGTTGATGTCTTCCGTTTGGCTGAACCATTCGGCAGGCATGTCCTTAGGACGCATGCCCTCTTGCACCAGTGCGTTGATGCGCAGCTGGGTGACCAGTGCCTGCTTGCTCTTGCTGTCCTTGAGAAGCAGGCGCATGTTGTCGGCATCATTGCCGATGCCGCCCATCTTCATGGGGATGCCGTTCATCCCTGCAAGGAGAATGCCAATTAGAGAGAGCATCAGAAGGAAGAATTTCAGCAGGTAAGGCAGCCCGTCTACGGTCAGCAGGGGGAGGAAGGCAAGGATGGCGGTCAGCAGGTTGGCAAGCACTCCACCCAGGTTGTACAAGGTGGTTGGGATATCTTCAAGAGGCCTTTCGGGTGGGGTAAGCAGGCATTGGCCTCCCGTTCCGGCAAGGCTGAAACGCTTGATGCATAATTTCCCGTCTTTCCGTATGAAGGTAAGGTTGAAGATGCGGAAGGAGACGAAGCGGTAGTCGGTTGCCAGTCCGCAGACAAGATGCCCGCCTTCGTGCAGAAGCACTTGCAGGAAGATGGAGAACAGCAGAATCAGTATGGCTAACAAGGAAACTCCTACTGTCTCCAGCATGCCGGTTTCGGCAAACTTGCTGTGTAAACCGTCGAACGAGTCTCCCAAAACCAGGACTCTTACACCTATTATTCCTACAAAAGCCGATGCATGCCCCGACCATGAACCTCCGGCCAATTTAAATACTTTCTTCATCCTGATATCTTGATAAATGTGTTTGCCGGCAAAGGTAAAGGATTTTATCTGAAATGCAACAGCTTGCCCCATGTATCATAAAAAGAAAGAGATTGTGATTGCCACAACCTCTTTCCGTCACCTAAAACCCACTACGCAGGCTACAGATAGGGAATTATAGTAATATAGATACCCGTAATGATGGCTTCTTGCTTTTCTGTCCTT
>ENA-OQCJ01000072-OQCJ01000072.1-human-gut-metagenome-genome-assembly--contig:-NODE-72-length-13156-cov-1.251439_pt1 | contig 13156 bp, 12 predicted proteins | sample MGYA00242501_ERZ504584 | MGnify/ENA primary metagenome ERZ504584 (study PRJEB26092, sample SAMD00036341) | human gut metagenome | host: Homo sapiens | study: EMG produced TPA metagenomics assembly of...
CGGAAATCGAATATGAGGGCACTGCGGAGGAATTTCTCCGGCAGGGTATGACCCCAGTACGCCAGGTGACTATCGGCCCCATGTTTGTGGGCAGGAAACTGGAGGAGATCGGCTGGGAAAGCGTACCCATGAACGACCCTCGCATCACCGCCCACCCTGAGTGGCTGGAGAACTTGCAGAGGTGGGCGGGTCAGGACAGCCAGAGCTTTGAAATACACGAAACGGTCCGCTTTGAACGCAATGCTGATAGCTGGCGAGCGTGGCTGTGCCATCCAATGACCTACCCAGAGTTTCAGCGGTCCCTGTTGTGGGAGCTGGCAGCCAGCCTTCCCACGCCGGATGAGTGGGCCTACCTGTGCGGCGGCGGATGCCGAACCCTGTTTCCCTGGGGGATGGACTGGACTACAAGATGAAACTACACCACTTTGAAAGAGAGGAAGAACAGGGTAAGTCATACGACATAGAGCAGGCTAACTTCTTTGGCCTGTCTATTGCCTACGACCCCTATAAGCGAGAGTTGGTAGACGGGAAAACATTGACCACCTGCGGCGGCGACGGAGGCTGCAATATCTGCGGAGGCATGGGTCCTTTGCTTGGATATTTACCCTGTTCCCCTCATTGTAAACCGGAGGTTCGGGAAGATAATGAGATTCACAATGACTATGACTTTTTCCGTCCTGTTATCCGGGTGCAGACATCCGGGTGGAGAATGGTAATAGATAGAGCGCAGGAGTAAGGAGGTAAACTATGGAATGGCCAAAACGGACACGAACAGCGGATTGGGAAAACGGTGTCCTAACTTTAGATGGAGAAAAGAAATTTGATATTCCGAAGCTGACCGCAGAGATCATGGAGCGGTTGGCCGGTTACACCCCTGGTGGGCTTCCATGTGAAAGGGTATCCGGTGACGGATGAACTGCTTGCCCCCTTTGCCGGGCATAAAAGTATGGTCAACTTCGGCGTGGAGAACAGCGCCCTTACCGACGCCTGTTTCCCCGTTTTTTCCGCCATGTCCAAGCTGCGCATCCTGCTGCTGACCGGGAACTCCGGAATCGACGGAAGCGGCCTGTCCGCCCTGCAAAGCTGTAAGCTGGACCTGCTGGCCCTTGACCACACTGGGCTGGATGATGCCGGTCTGCTCCAGGCGGCTTCCATCCCCAAGCTATCCCATATCTGGATCGACCATACTGCTGTCACTTATGAGGCTTGCTGGCTGTCGCCGGCAACAACTACATCAAGCCGGTGGTCCATGTGCAGTTCACCAAGGAGCAAATGGAACACTTCTCTCAGTTCCAGCGAGAAAAGGCCAAAAAGCCCGTCCAGCTGGATGAGCAGGCAGCATCGGAATGCCGCAGGGTGTTGTCTGCCTTCTTTGCCGAGATGACAGAATGGGAGCAGTACATGGAGCAGGTTGGGTTTGAAGATGCCGAGGCTGTGCCCGCCTGCTGCGATCTGGGAGAAGTATGTGAGCGAAAAGCCCCGTCTGGGCTATCGGCCTCTGGGCCTCTCCATACAGTGCCCAGGGCACCTACAAGGGGGAAGAATTCCTTGACGCGGAGCAGATCACCAAGAACAAGCTCTACATCTACACCAGAGAGAAAAATACCGGCTTTGACCGCCGTTTCCTCATGAAGCGTGTGGGCGAGGTTTGGATGATTGACGCGGTGGCAGGAGCGGCTGAACGGCTGGCAGCGGACAGGATTGTGAGGCATCACATGGCTTGGGAATATGAAACCTTTGGCCCAGACGGTCAATGCAAATTGTTCGGTGTGAACATCTTTGACTACAACTGGGCAAACCACCGGCAAGCGAGTAAAAGTCAAAAGACCCGGTCTATCACCAAGACCATACCTTCGAGGTCTGGCAGGTGGAGATTGACGGGCAGATTCACCGCTTTGCCGCTGGAGAGTTCTCCAACTGCGTATGGGGATTCTATCTGGAAAAGAACTGATGAAAGGAGCGTGTGGGCGTATGAGCCGAATTGTTGATGAACCCTACTTTACATACAGTGCATACGACGCCCTCACCTCCGGCATTCAGGTGAAATGCCCCAAGTGTCATGGCACGGGCGTGGTGACCGCGGATGAGGATAATGCCTATTTCCGCTGCCTGAGCTGCGGCCATCAGGTGGCCCGTGATCGGACGATCTACCGCTACGATGTCCATAACCAGTGCAAAAACTGCGGCAGGTACTACCGGGTGGATATTGAAGATGAGGAAAGGCAGCACTTTTCCGTTCTCCATGTGGCCTGCCCCTATTGTGGGACAACCATGCCGGGAGAAGTCCATAAAACAGCGGAGGCGTTTTCATATATTGGCGAAATCAGGGATGGACGAGAACCTTATTTCGGGTTGGAACTATGGTTTTTGACTTCATTTCAGGGAAAACCTGTATGGGCACTCAACCGAGAACATCTTGCCTATCTGATCGGCTATCTCAGCGCCGACCTGCGGGAAAAGCCGCCGGGAAGAGCGAAAATGACCCAGGCCGACCATCTCCCCACCTTTATGAAAACCGCAAAGAACCGGGAGCGGATCGTGAAGCTACTGAGGCAAATGCAGGAGAAATGAAGATGGAACAGAAAGTGATTTACAACGGCCAAATTCTTACTCTGACTCGGTTTTGGGCAACAGGAGAGCCTTGCCTGTGGATCACCGACCCACAGCAGATCGGAATGCCTAAAATGGAATTTGTGGGAGGCCACCCGGACGAATACTGCATTTTCCTGAAGAATCTGACTGAAACAGAACTGTCACAGATCACATCTCTGGACGGTGCTCCACTGGATGTAAAAGAAGAACGAAACGACATCGAATGAGGAGAACACTATGAAAGACCTTTGCCAATACGGAAACCGACCGGAGGACGAATGGGAAATCTTGCCCTGGATACCTGACCCGCGCCCGCCCTTCAAAATTTGGGCGAAGCCGGAGCAGATCGCGCCATTCTTTCTCATTCCCCACCACCCCTATGCGATCTCCCTTCTGCTGAAAATCAGTGACGGATTCCGGACAGAGGAATTCCGACGGCTGGGACTGATCGGCAGCAGCGAGGATTGGGAGCGGCTTGTCCGGGGCGTGATCCAGGAGTTCGAGGAAAACAACAGCGGCGTGGATCTGTTTCACTTCGACTCCGACGAAGATGTGTTCTGCGTGTACTCCCAATACATCGATGACCTGATGCTGCTGGCAAAAATGATCCGAGTAGCCTGTGCCGATGAAAAAGCGATGCGGACTTATCTTGGCAAGATCGAGTACATCAAGCTCTTTTGGGAGGGCGCACCGGAGGGTGAACCAGCGGTCATCCTCTATGAAGTGGATACCGAAAATGAGCGGCTGGCCCATCGCTCCATCGACATTTTTGCAGATGGCCGCACCCACAACAACCCTGACCTTTACGACGGTGCCATCGAGATTACGCCGATCCCCACTGTGGAGGAGTTGAACGCCCATGTCTGGGGCGAGGAATTCCACGCCTGCATCATAGAGCAGGCGGAATTTGAGGCCATCTGGGAGAGCCACGCCTATAATGAAGAATTAAAGGGGACGGGAGAAATTGGATGAAACAGACAGATATTTATACCGAAGCTCTGACCTGTCTGCGCTCCATCCTTCTGGCAGACCATCCAGAGTTCCAAAACTGGATTGACTGGCTGGAACGGGATATTGAGGACTGGACCCAGCGGCGGGAGGTCGCCCACCACCTTCGGGCTTATGGCGGCATGGGCTCGTTCAATGACCTGCCCAGTATGCGTGGAAATCACGACTACATTTTCGGCTTTCTCAAGTCCGTGTGCTATGCCTTCGGCCATCTTTATGGCAAACGGGAAGGCATTTCTCCGGAGGCACTGATGGAGGAGTGCCTGCACGATGTAGAGCAGGCAGCCTATCACTCATATAAGGCACTGAACCAAGCCATTGCCCAGCACTTGATGCAGGGCGATTTGCAAGAGAATCTGGATCGGCTGTAGGAGGACAAACGATGGTTCAAGCGTGGCGCAAGGTGGATTTTGGCACTGGAACAGTCACCTTTTTGGATGACACACAAAAAGAAGATATGCTGCAAGTGGAATATCCAAACGGATTTTTGTTGGATATGGGCTGGTATCAGGACAGATACATCATTTCTATCATTCATAATTTTGATTGGACGCATCCAGTCAAGCGGTATGAAACGGCAGACGGAAATCAGCTTCCCGCGCTGTTGACAGAGGCAGTTCGCTTTGTAGAAAAGAAATCGCGGACTGCCGAACGGGAGAAATCAGAGGTGAACATGATGCAGGTAAGAAAATTGGAGGGATACCGTGACAAAATCAAGGCCGCTTATGAAGCAAGTGCCTTCACAAAGGGTACCCGCCCAGAACCGGAGGATGCTGTGAAACGATTTGAAAGCAGGTATACTCCCATCCCAGCAGAGTACCGCTGGCTGCTTTTGAACTTCGGCGGCTGCTATTTGGCGGAGCCGTGGATCTTCACACTGAAAGAGTTGGAAGAAGCCTACCCGATTTTTCAAGAGGCTTATGAGGATTACATGAGCGAATATGACCACGGCCCCACCTTTCCAATCGGAGGCTTGGGTGACGGGAGTATCGTATTTATCGACTTGGAGAGCGGCAGAGTCCGGGGCTATAACCGTGACTATGCCGATCTGGAGGAGATTGCCGAGAATTTTTCCAGCCTGCTCCTGGGCCTTGTGGAACAGGCATTGGAACTGGGAAACCTGTGCAAAGAATTGTGAGGTAAGCGTATGGCAAAGGACATCAGGGAGTGCCTGCTGGAGCAGGTAGGAAAATTTCATCAGTGGCAGGAAATCACTTATCCCGGAAAAACCACCGAGGAGATCGGCGGTGCATGGGAGGTCGATTACCCTGCGTGGAATGATATATTTGATGCCTTTTGCCATGTGTTGACCCAAATGGATGCAGAAACAGCAGACAGCGTCCTACTGGATGAGATGGTCTATCTGATCGCCAGGGACAACGAAGCGGAGGGGTTTATACAGGAGACCACTTCCCATCCCCAATGGTTCGAGCGCCTCTGCCGCAGGGCCGCAGCCTCCAATGAGAGTGAGGCCAAGTGGCAGTTTGCCGCATATCTGTCAGAATGTCCGTGCAGCCAGGAAGTCAAAGACATGATCCTGGACTTCGCAAAGGACCCCAATGAATATGTAAGCCGGCGGGCACTTTTGGCGATGCCCGCTCTGCGTCCTGACTGTGTGGAGCAGTTCGCTCCGCTGTTCTGGGAGCGCAACTGTTACTCTCCTGAACTTCCGGAATACCAGCGGATCGCCGTTCTGGTCTCACTGGACGCCATCCATTCCGACCTGCTTCCACAATACTTGGAACGGGCCAAGCAGGATGGTCGGAGCTATCTGCTGGAACACGCAAAACGAATCGAAGGAGGACTTGCCATGAACGAAAAACTGTCCCGTCCCCAATTCAATCAAATGGATACAACCGAGAAGCAAACGCTGATGGAAAGCTTGGCTGATCGTTATGATATGACCTTTCTCGGTCTACATACCTTTGACCGTTGGGGCCAGAGCTACACCACCGGCATCTTCGAGAAAGATGGCCGGGAGTTCGTCTTTGTCCCCGGCGATACCGTCACCCTGGGCTGGGAGCAGTTTGCCGTGGGACTGAATCAGGAGAGCCGGGAGGAATTGGAGTATCTGTTCCGAGAATGGGAAATGGAGCGGGACCCGGAGGAGATGATTCGGGAAAGCATGGCTCCTGTTCGGCAGGCGGCCATTGGACCCATGCTGGTGGGCCGGGAGCTGGAGGAAATTAACTGGGAGCCAGTCAAAATGGATGATCCCAGACTGACTGTCCACCCTGACTGGCTGAAGGAATTCCGTGATTTTGCCTGGAGTGACAGCAGCAGTCTTACCTTGCATCAGTCGGCCCGCATTGAGCGGACGGAAAAGGGCTTTCAGATCTGTATCTATAACCACACAGACTACGATGCGCTTCTTGCCATGCTGGAAAACAGGGGCTTCTCCCTGCCCACGGCGGACGAGTGGGCCTACCTGTGTGGCGGCGGGTGTCGGACCCTGTTTCCATGGGGAGATGGGTTAGACTACTCCATGCGTCTGCACTGGTTTGAGAACATGGATGAGGATGAGAACCGGCCCTATGACATGGAGGAACCCAACTTCTTCGGCCTGTCCATCGCCTACGATCCCTATATGCGGGAAGTGGTGCAGGCTGATAGGCTTACCACCTGCGGCGGCGATGGCGGATGCAATATCTGCGGAGGGCTGGGTCCATTTCTCGGTTTCCTGCCCTGTTCGCCCCACTGTAAGCCAGAAGTGCAGGAGGACAATGAACTAAACGGAGATTATGACTTTTATCGGCCTATCATTCGGTTGGAGAACTATGATTGACAATAGAAGCTTGATACGAAATAAAGAAAGAGAGGTGCCGACATGGGAGCATGGGGCATAAAAGCATTAGAGCGTGACGAAGGGTTGGATGTACTGGACATCCTCAAAAATGAATATGTACCGGAGCATCCGGTAATGGATCTGGGCGAGATGATCGAACTGATGAAAGAGGAAGGTATGTTGGGAGAAGATCTCTCCGACATCGACTTTCTCTATGATAACACCGCTATGGCTCTGGCGGAGCTGTATTTCCAATGGAAGGATAACAGCAAGCTGGACTACGATCATGAAGAAGCTATATGGGATAAAGTCACCGGTTTCACAGCATCCAAAGAAGCCCTTGCCTTCCTGCTGCGGCAGCTCACCGACATCAAAAACGAGGTGCCGGACGAGGACGGCATCCGTGAGATTGTGGATCTTTGGAAGAACGAGGACAGCGGTGAGATCGCTCCTGCGTGGTTGGAACACTTGAATCAGCTCATTGATCGACTGGATTCAGAACAGGAGGCACGACAAATGTATATCAAAAAATACTGGGGCAACTTTATTGGCGGTTCCGATGACAGTCTGAACCTTGTGGCATTTTTGGAAGACCAGAAGAAAGAGGAGATCCCCCTCAGCGAGATATTTGCCAAGATTGGGCTGGACAAACAAAACTGGGACTTCCGCCAGACCGTGGAGTATCTGGAGTTTACACACTCCGATGGCGTGGAGATGGACTTCCACTTCGCCATTGATGTGGTCACCGACCTGGCCGCCATCCTGCTGGAGTGCAGCGTCAGCGGCAGTGTGAACCTCCAAGATCTGGACGAGTACAACACCCCCTCCCGCCGTATCCGCATCACCGCCACGCCGGAGGAACACGACGCAATGAACAAGTCCCTGGCGGATTTCGCCCAGAACCCGCTGGAATACGACCTCAGCGAGATGATGGACGACGAGGAGATCCAGGAGATGGCTCGGGATGTGGAGGCGCTGCGGAAGGAACTGTACGAGGCCGCTGGCCGCAACCGGGACTACCATGTGAAAGCGGAGGATGTGAAATCTCTACTCTCTGACTGGAAGGGTGCCGATGGCTGCATTGCCACCAACCGCATCACGGTAGAGGGCTGCAAGGTTGGCTACTGCTACCGGGAGAAGCCGGACGGCGACTGGGACAGCGGCTGGCGCTTCACCGCCGGTGATGAGAGCGAGGAGTACATGGACGACCCCAACAATGCCGGGATTTACAAGCTGAACACAATCTGCAACGACGATCCCGACATCATCCCTCTGCTGAACACCCCTGCTCCCTGCGCCTTTGAGCGGGATGAGAACGGCGTGTTCCAGCAAATCAAAGACTGGAAACCGGATGAGGACGAGGAGGACCCGGATATGGATATTTTGAAGCAGTGCCAGAAGTGGCATGAGGAGGACAAACACCAGAAAATCGTAGACGCGCTGGAGGCCATCCCTACCGAGGAGCGTACCCCGGAAATGGATATGGAGCTGGCGCGAGCTACAACAATCTGGCGGACTCCAGCGAACCGGAGGGAAGAAAGCAGCTTCACCGGGCACTGGAATTGATGCAGTGCCACGAGGAGGAACTGGGAGATACTTATTCCTGGAATTTCCGCATGGGGTATGCCTATTATTATCTGGATCAGGAGGGCCGCGCTCTGCGGTATTTTGAAAAAGCTCTGGAACAGCATCCCGGTGATGATCCGAAACTTAACACCCGACAAGACATTGAGGATTTGATCGACTGGTGCACGAAAGGCATTTCTCTGCCCCAGTTCTCGGAGTGCTTCCGAGAGCGGACAGAGAACTGGTGGGAAACCTTTGCCGAGATGGAAGCAGAATTGCGCCAGATGATGGATGAGGACAAAGATCATACCCGCGGCGCAGAACTCGTGGCCCAAATGGAGGACACCCTGAATCTGGTTTTTGATGAAATTTCCTTCGAGCTGGGCTTCAATGGCGAAAAGCATGAGCTGATCCTCACCCCGGAGGGTAATAAGGTCAAGCTGTTTGAGCTGGTCTACTTCCAGAAACACGCCCCAAAGGAGGTGCTGGAGCACTGGAACATCCTTGTGGGCCGTCAGCCCTCCCAGAATATCGGCCTGCGTACCGACGACAGCTGGGACATCTCCGGTGAGGATGTGCAGATCTGGCTGGAGGAACAGGGCGAAAACAGTTTCAACATCTCCGCCTACTGTGAAAAGCTGCTGCCTATGCTCCGGGAGGCGGAAGGCCGAGTCTGGTGGATGCTCACCACCCTCACCGATCAGATACTGGGCGAGATCCCCCACATGAGATACATAGACAGTTTTGATGTGCTGGAGGAACCCAAGGCAGAGCCGTCCTTCCTCCTGTCCCAGCTGCCCGACAAACTGCGGGAGCAGGGCCTGGAGCTCTCCACCGATCCGGAGGCCTATCTGGAGAGCTATCTTGGCTACGAAATGAAACCCAATGAAGACCCCAACGCCGATTGGCGGCTGGATGTAATGGCCGGTTCCACCTGCTGTGTGCCGCTCATCAACGGCTATCTGAATGCCGACAACGACTTTATGGACGATCTCCATGCCGACGGAGCGGTAGCGGGCTTTTTCTGCTATCCCCTGGATACCTTGCGGGAGGAGGAAGGATCGGAAAAGATTTTCGACTTCCGGGACAAGCTGGAGGAATTGTTCACCACCGTGGACGGATCGGAGATGCTCGCCCTCATCGGCGGGGCCACCGGCCTCTACTGTGGCTATGTGGACTTCATCGCCTGGGACATCCGAGAGGCGCTGAACATGGCGAAAGAGTTCTTTGAAGGCACGGACATCCCATGGGCCATCTTCCACACCTTCCGCCGTGAAGCCGGTTCTGTACCCCTAAAGCAACAAGATGATGGGACAGAAACTGAGAATCAGGATGACGAGTTGGACGAAACGCTGACGGGCATGGACTATATTCCTTACACCCAACAGAACGCCGAAGCATTCTTCGCTCAGCTGGAGCAGTGGAACGACGAAGACGAGTACACCCGCTGTATCCAGGCACTGAATGCCATCCCGGAGAACTGGAGGAACTACCGCACCGCCTACGCCCTGGCCCGTGCACTGGAGAACTACGCCATCATCGGGGACCATGACGAAGGTACTTTGAAATCCAAGGGAGACAAAGCCCTTCTGAGGGCCATTGAGGTGCTGGAGTCCGTCCGGGAGGAAGGCCAGGACAAGGCGGAGTGGAATATGCGGATGCCTACGGCTATCAGTATCTCTATGGTCAGGAGGAAAAGGCCATTCCCTACGCCCAGCGGTGGGCAGAGCTGGACCCGGAGGATGAAAATGCCCCGGCGGTAATTCGGGAGTGTAAGGCGGAGATCCGGAAACGCCAGCGCAGCCGGAAGAAGAAGGCCAAATTCGTGCCCGGTGATACCCCATTTGAGGGCTTCGACCTCACCAACTTCTGGGATGATAATTGGTATGCACTGAAAGAATATGTCAGTGATCCGCCTTCCGATGAGCTGATTGCCAGCGTGGAGGAGGAACTGGGCTACAAGCTGCCCGCCGCCTATATCTGGCTGATGAAGCAGCACAACGGTGGCATTCCGATGAACACCTGCTATCCCTGCGATGAGCCTACCTGTTGGGCAGATGATCATGTGGCCATCACCGGCATTTTCGGAATCGGACGGGAAAAGAACTGCTCCCTCTGTGGAGAGATGGGCAGTCAGTTTATGATCGATGAGTGGGAGTATCCTGCCATCGGCGTGGCCATCTGCGACTGTCCAAGCGCCGGACACGATATGATTTTCCTGGACTACCGGGCTTGCGGTCCCCAGGGAGAGCCTGCGGTAGTCCATGTGGATCAGGAAAATGACTATAAAATCACCCATCTGGCAGATAGCTTTGAGGAATTTATCCGCGGACTGGAGCATGAATCCCTCTATGATCCGGATGAAGATGTAGAGGATCTTGAGGATGACGCCGACGAGGAGAAAACTGACCGTAAGGGCTCCTTTGCCGGGTCTGTGCTCCTCTCCAAAGCGGAATGGGACAAGGAGCAGTTGATCCGGAATCTACGGGAAGAATGGGGCATCGTAGATGAGGAGCCGGATGAGGGCGACGAAGACGATGAGAACAGCGATGACGCTGTGGTAATGCGGGTCGGCGGAATGATGCTGATCGTGACACTCTTCCACGGTCACATCCCGGACAATGAAGCTGAGATCAACGCCGAAAACAACTATATGTGGCCAGAGGCCGTAGAAGTGACCAAAGCGCACAAGGCCCATATCATGGTGGCTGTGTTGGGCGAGGAGGAAAAACTGCTGGAACGCGGTAAGCTGTTCACCAAGGCGATGGCAGTGTGCTGCAAGCAGAAATACGCCACCGGTGTCTACACCAGCGGCGTGGTATTTGAGCCTCGTTTCTATGAGGCCTTGCCGATATGATAAAAGAGGACGAGCTGCCCATCTTCAACTGGGTCTGGTTCGGCCTGTACCGGAGCGAGGGGGGCCTAAACGGCTACACCTACGGCATGGATGTGTTTGGCAAGGAGGAAATGGAGGTGTTGAACACCGACGCTGAGCCGGAGGAACTGCGGGACTTTTTGGCCAGCCTTGCCTCCTATGTGCTGGCGTGTGATGTGACACTGCAAGACGGCGAGACCATCGGTTTTTCTGCGGACGATAAGCACACCATCACCCGCAGCCCCGGCGTCTCCCTGCCGGAGGAACAGATGACCCTGAAGATCGGTTACGAGCCTATAAAGGGAGATCCGGAGGATGACAGCTGCGACCACTCAGACAATGATGACACGCAGGATGAGGAAGAATTCAGTAATCCCGAAGTCTACACCGAGGAGGAGATGGAAGCCGTCGAGGGGCACATTGAGCAGTATTTCGGCAAGTTCGAGAATGTGTTCCATGAGCTGGTTTCTCCCGACATCCATGTGGACATCTGCGTGGTGCCGCCCTCTGAGGAGCGGGACTACTGCACCCTGGTCACCATGGGCATGGGCGCTCACCGGATGAATGTGCCGGAGGAACTGGCGGAATATAAGCTGGAGCGGGCGGAGCTGGCCATTGCCCTGCCTGCGGACTGGAAGCTGGATCAGGAGTCCATGAAAGACGAAAAGTGGTACTGGCCCATCCGCCTGCTGAAATCCTTGGCCCGCCTTCCCATTGCCAGCGATACCTGGCTGGGCTTTGGACATACCATGGATAACAAGGAGAACTTTGCGGAAAATACGAAGCTGTGTGCCGCCATTCTCACCGGCCCCCAAAGTACAGAGGAGGGCGGCGAGGTCTGCACCCTGCCGGGCGGCGAGGAGGTCAACTTCTATCAGGTCATTCCGCTTTATGAGGACGAGTTGGACTATAAACTGGAACATGATGTAGACGCTCTGCTGAACAAGATGAGGGGGATCAGTTTTGTCGTAAACCCCACTCGCCAGAATGCTATCACCCGTGGCACCCTTTCCAATGATGATTTTGACGGTGAGATGGACGACGCTTCCTATCACCTTGAGAGCATTGAGGAGAAGGAACTGCCTATTGACCCCATCAATGCTTATAACCACATGGCCATCTACTTGCGCTGGTGCATGGAGCACGACCTGATGGGCGAGGACTTCCTGAAAGAATACAGCGAAGTGGCCAAACAGGTCAAAGCTGATCCTGCCAGTGTGGATCTGCGGGAGTTTATCCGGGATGAGCTGGACGGCTGTCTGTTCTCTGTGCTATTCAATCAGCAAGGCCGTGCCTTTGCAGGCTATTACTACGGAGAGGGCGACAGCCCCTACTATCCTGCCGATGTTGACGACAACGCCCTCCGCTTCTTCGGCCCGGAGCGGTATCACTCTGATGAGTTCCAGGATGAAGCCTACCTGTTCATCCCCTTTGACGAGGACTACTATCAGGCTATGGCAGAGGTGATCGGGGAACGGTTTGAAAACTGGCAGGGACAGGACTTCGACGAGGACACGCTGGAGCCTTCCGAGGTGGCTCAGGCCATCATGGAGTATCTGGACTGCGAGTGTACCTATTTCCCATCCATGGCAGATGATGACCCCATCATGTCGGCATACAGCTACGCCCAGCGGCTGGGGGTACGGGAGGGCTTTGTTCCCGTGCTCATCAAGGCGGATGATGAAACGCTGTTGGAGTGTCTGGTGATGAACGCCGATCCGGAGCACAATGCGGACTTCTACGAATTTGACCTCAAAACAGTAGAGGAGTATCGAAAGAAGATGCTCTCCGCTCCCATCAAGGACGGAAAGGCGGTTCTGGAGGAATTGACCGGCCAGCGCAAGGAAGAAGCCGAGGACGATGATCTGGACTGGGAGGAGGAAGTCCTGGGCGAGATGGAGGGCGGAGAACCCAACGACCGCTTCGCAAACTATTGGAACGATGATACCGGAATGACATATCCGCTCATTCTGGCTAAAATTCCGGTAAAGAACCCCTGGGAGATCTTCGCCTACCTGCCCTTTGGAAATTGGAATGAGTGTCCCGACACACCGGACCTGATGGCAGTGGCGAAATACTGGTTCGAGCAGCATGGTGCCATCCCTGCCGCCATGAGCCACGATGAATTGGAGTTTGAACTTCCAACTCCGATCTCCAAGGAAAGAGCTATGGAAGTGGCTGTGGAGCAATATGGCTTCTGCCAGATCTGGATCAGAATGAGGATGGAAGCATTGGCTCCTTGGCAGATGTCCTGTGGCAGTCCACTGTCTGGTATTTCTGGTGGGATTGATGGGAGGTGCGACCAATGACAGAATATCAGAAAACCTATA
>ENA-OQCJ01000073-OQCJ01000073.1-human-gut-metagenome-genome-assembly--contig:-NODE-73-length-13125-cov-1.066933_pt1 | contig 13125 bp, 14 predicted proteins | sample MGYA00242501_ERZ504584 | MGnify/ENA primary metagenome ERZ504584 (study PRJEB26092, sample SAMD00036341) | human gut metagenome | host: Homo sapiens | study: EMG produced TPA metagenomics assembly of...
CATCGTCTGGGCGGAGCCCATTGCCTTGCCCATGAGCTGGGATTGGGGCAAAGAGCAGATGTTCATTTTTTACACCGAGGATTCCAACATCCTTTCGGCCTGCATCTGCGCTATGGTGGCGGTGGGCCAGCTGGTATGCATCTTTACCGGCAGGGAACTGCCGCACTGGCTGCACACCCTCAAGTACATTGCCACCTGCTGCCTGACCATGACCTTCCTGACCGTGGTGTTCGTGCTGGGGCCCTACTGTGCCGACCAGGGCGGCGTGGTGTTTCTGCTGACCGAGAGCTCCATGCTCTACCACCACCTGCTCAACCCGCTGTGTGCCTTTGTCTCCTTTGTCCTGCTGGAACGGGAGCCAAAGCTGCCCGCGCGGTGTGTTCCGCTGGCGCTGGTCCCCACGATGCTCTATGGCTCTGTGGCCCTCTGGGCCAATTACCAGCGGCTCATCACCGGGCCTTACCCGTTCCTGCTGGTTTATCAGCAGACCACCCGGCAGACGGTGCTGTGGTGCGCGGCCATCCTGGCCATGAACCTGCTCTATGCCTGGCTTGTCTGGCGGCTGGGCGGGAACCGCCGCAAAAAGAGAAATGTGGGCTTGCTTTTCAGAAGCTGAGATGCAAAAAAGGCTCTCTGCCGGTTTTGGCAGAGAGCCTTTTCTCGTGTTTTGCTTACAGCAGGGGGATCCCGGCCTTTGCGCAGGCCGCGCGGGTGGCTTCGTCCCAGACGCTTGCCTGTACTTCGCCGATGTGGGCGCTGCCCAGCAGCAGCATGCACAGACGCTCTGGCCGATGCCGCCGCCGATGGTGTAGGGCAGCTCACCGCTCAGCACTGCCTTGTGGAAGGGCAGGGTGCGGCGGTCGTCACAGCCTGCCATGGTCAGCTGCCGGTCCATGCTCTCGGGGCTGACGCGGATGCCCATGCTGCTCAACTCGTAGCTGCACTGCAGGGGCTCGTTCCAGAACAGCAGGTCGCCGTTCAGGTCCCAGTCGTCGTAGTCGGGGGCGCGGCCGTCGTGGGGCTTGCCGCTCTTCAGGGGAGCACCGATCTTCATCAGGAAGGTGGTGCCGTTCTCCTTTACAAAAGCGTTCTCGCGCTCCTTCGGGGTCAGGTCAGGGTACTTGTCCTCCAGCTCCTGGGTAGTGATAAAGGTCACGTTGGGGGTGTGAAGGGGCAGATCCTGCAGCTGGGGGGAACATGGCGTGCAGATTCATCTCAGTGGCGCAGACAGCCGACACGATGGAGCGCACCACATTCTTCAGGTAGGTCTCGCTGCGGTCCTCCTCGCGGATGACCTTCTCCCAGTCCCACTGGTCCACATAAACGGAGTGGAGGTTGTCCAGCTCCTCGTCCCGGCGGATGGCGTTCATGTCGCAGTACAGGCCCTTGCCCACGCGGAAGCCGTAGTCCTTCAGGGCCTTGCGCTTCCACTTTGCCAGTGACTGCACCACCTGTGCCTCGATGCCGCTGTCCCGGATGTCAAAGGTGACCTTGCGTTCCACGCCGTTCAGGTCATCGTTCAGGCCGGTGGAAGCTTCCAGAAACAGCGGAGCCGACACGCGGTAGAGGTTCAGCGTGGCACACAGGGTGTCGGCGAACAGCCGCTTCACGGTGCCGATGGCACGCTGGGTGTCGTACAGGTTCAGCGCGGGTGTGTAGTTCTGCGGGATTATCGTTTTGCTCATAACAGTTTACCCCTCTCTTTCCGTTCTCCGCCGCCGAGTTGCGGCACTGGAACGGCTTTCCCTTTAATACAGTAAATTATGGCACAATTCCAGAGCGTTGTAAAGGGGAGAACGCAAAGCCGGTGCAATTCGGGAACTTACGCCTCTGCCACAGCCTCGATCTCGCACAGGACACCCTTGGGCAGATCCTTGACAGCAACGCAGCTGCGGGCGGGCTTGGAGGTAAAATACTTTGCGTAGACCTCGTTGAAGGCGGCAAAGTCAGCGATATCGGCCAGGAAGCAGGTGGTCTTGATGACCTTGTCGTAGCCGGAACCGGCAGCTTCCAGGATCGCACCCACGTTCTTGCAGCTCTGCTCGGTCTGGGCGGCGATGCCTTCGGGCACAGTGCCGTCCGCGGGGTTCACAGGGATCTGGCCGGAGGTGTAGACAAAACCGCCTGCGATGAAGCCCTGGGAGTAGGGGCCGATCACGCCGGGAGCCTTTTCAGTAGCGATGACTTTCATAGAAAATACCTTCTTTCTGTGTGTTTGATGGTTTTTCTCTCCTCAGAGAGAAAAATTCTGCTGCTTGAAGTCTACACCATGCGGCGGGATGTGTCAATCCGGGAGGGACTTTTTGCCCGCGCGGCCTTTACAAGCGGGCAAAAAGGCGGTATCCTTAATCTATTGATACACCACCCTTCAGGAGGAACCCATGGATATCCGCCAGCTGCACTATTTTCTGGTTTTGTGCGAAGAAATGAACTACACCCGCGCGTCACAGCGGCTGTTTCTGTCGCGGCAGGCCCTGCGGCAGAGCATCACGGCGCTGGAAGCCGAGCTCTGCGGCCCGCTGTTCGTCAGCGCCCACCACAAGCTCTCGCTCACCGAGCGGGGGCTGAGTTTGCAGCGCCATGCGGCCCCGGTGGTGGAACAGTTCCAGCAGATGCAGGCGGCCCTCCATGCGGAGATCCAGTCGGCCCAGCCGGTGCGCATCGGCATCAGTGTTTCGCTGGTGCCGGACTACCTGCCGGGCTGGAGACCCAGCTGGACAAGTTCCGCCAGCAGTACCCCCACATTGAGATGCGGTTCCGCCTGCTGGAAAACGATGCCGTGGCCGATGGTGTGGAGCAGGGCGAGCTGGACGCGGGCCTTGTGATGGATCTGGGCACGGCGGCTCCGGTGCTGGCCCGCACCACCCTGCGGGCCGACCCGGCCTGCCTGCTGGTGCCGCGCGGCCATCCCTTCTGGGAGAAGGAGCGGGTGCCGCTTTCGGCTGCGGGGCCAGCGGGGTGCTGCTGCCCAGCCTGCGGCAGGATCTGTTCAGCCCCCTGTGGGATGCCTGCGCCAGGGAGGGCTTTGCACCCAACGCGGAGATCGGCCCCAGCTTCTATCAGGCATACTATCTGGTCCAGGAGCAGCTCTGCACCTGCCTGACCCGCTATGAGCCGGGAGCACGGCGGGAGCTGGACCGGGTGCGGGACGTGCTGCTGGAAGATATGCCCCCGCTGTGCGTCTCGCTGGTGCAGCGGCGGGACACCAGCTCTGCCTATATCGACCTGCTGCGCAGCTACCTGTTAGAAGTTCTGGGCAGCACCGCCAGCCTGCCGCCCCGCCGGGGACGGCCCGCAAAGCCCTTCTACACCGCACCGGTGCTTTCCAGCGCCGCCGCAAAGGCTGCCCCGGAGCATCCCGCCCCGGGCACCCAGCTGCCCTTTGCGGGCGGAAACAACTTCCGGGAGCTGGGCGGCTACGAGGCCGACGAGGGCAAGCATGTCAAGTGGGGGCAGATCTACCGCGGCATTCCCACCGGACTGCTGACTGGTGCGGCTGACCGTAAGCTGCTGGACAGCCTGGGCCTGCGGCTCATCCTCGACCTGCGCAGCGAGTCCGAGGCAGCGGAGCAGCCCGACTATGTGCCCGATGGCGCGCGGCTGGTGCGCATCTGCGGGCTTTGCCACCCGGACGGAAGCGAGATCTCCTTTTCTCCCGGGGACATTGAAAAGCTGCTCAAGGGCAAGAAGGATGAGGAGCATAACCTTGCCGATGCCATGTATGAGCAGATGCTCTTCCGCAATAAGGCATACAAGGAGCTGTTCCGGGCGCTGGAGGCGGGCGAAACGCCGATCCTGTTCCACTGCTCCGGCGGGAAAGACCGCACGGGCGTGGCGGCCATGCTCATTCTGCTGGCGCTGGGGGCTTCCGATGAAACGATCTGTCAGGATTTTGTCCGGACCAATGTCTGCCGCCGCCCGGAGCTGGAAAAGATCTGGCCGCCCATGCCGAGGAGATCGAGGCGCATCCCGAACAGAAGCAGTTCTATCAGGCATTGCCGGTGTCCACCCGGAGTCTGCCCCCTTTGTGTTGGACACCATCCGCAAAGAGTATGGCACCACCGATGCCTATCTTGAAGCCGATACGGCCTGACCCCCGCCCGTCTGATGCGGCTGCGGCGGATGTATCTGGAATAATGGCTGCTTTTTTAGAAAATTCCTTTCACTTTACTTGACATTGTACCAAATGTTTCGTAATATAAGAAGTAGTATGGAATCCATGACGCTGCGTGCAGGGATCTTCCACAACCAAAGTTCAATGGGGCTTCATCTGCCCGTTTTTATATGAAAACCTTGTAGATAAAAAAGCTGCATCAGGCCGCAGGGGCAAACATGCCCTTTTTGTGCGGTGCTGTTGTCTGTTTTGTTGTTGAGAGTCTTGATTTTGTATTGTTGACCCACGCCTTGCGCGGCAGCGTCTCCAGATTTTAGTTAATTTTGAACTTTAATTGTAAGGAGAGTGAACACGATGTCCCCCGATCATTCTGTTGATCGTGGTCGTGGTTGCTGCTGTTGCTGCCGGCGCGGGTTATTTTATTGGTTACAACAACCGTAAAAAGACCGCCGAGGCACAGATCGGCAGCGCAGAAGCCGAGGCTACCCGCCTGGTGAACGAAGCGATCAAGACCGCTGACCAAAAACGAAAAGAAGCTGTTCTGGAAGCCAAGGACGAGGCTTTCCGCCTGAAAGCCGAGGTCGATGCCCAGAAGGCAGAGGCCGACAAGGAGATCAAGCAGCGCCGTGCCGAGATCAGCCGCCAGGAGAACCGCATTGACCAGAAGGAAAATGCGCTGGACCGCAAGACCGAAGCCCTGGAAAAGAAGGAAGAAGAGCTCAAGAAAAAGCACGAGGAGGCCGACAGCCGTCTGGCTGAGGTGGATGCCATCCGTGCCAAGGAGATGGAGCGCCTGGAGACCCTGGCGGGCCTGAGCCAGGAGGATGCCCGCGAAGTGCTGCTGCACAAGGTGGACGAGGAGCTCACCCACGAGAAGGCTGTCCGTGTGGCTGCCTACGAGACCGACCTGAAGGAAAACTGCGATAACATCGCCCGCAACATGATCGGTCAGGCCATCAGCCGCTGCGCCGCTGACCACTGCAGCGAGACCACCGTCAGCGTGGTGCCCCTGCCCAGCGACGAGATGAAGGGCCGTATCATCGGCCGTGAGGGCCGCAACATCCGCGCGCTGGAAACTGCCACCGGCGTGGATCTTATCATCGACGATACCCCGGAGGCCATCACCCTGTCCTCCTTTGACCAGACCCGCCGCGAGGTTGCCCGCATGACGCTGGAGCGCCTGATCGGTGATGGCCGCATCCACCCCGCCCGCATTGAGGAGACGGTGGAGAAGTGCCGCCACGACCTTGAGCTGCAGATGAAGCGGGAGGGCGAGCGCGCCGTGATGGAACTTGGCATCCACGGCCTGCACCCCGACCTCATCAAGCTCATCGGCCGCCTGAAGTACCGCACCAGCTTTGGCCAGAATGCTCTGACCCACAGCATGGAGGTGGCCTGGCTGGCCGGTCTGCTGGCAGGCGAGATGGGCGTGAACGTCACGCTGGCCCGCCGTGCCGGTCTGCTGCATGATATCGGCAAGGCCCTTGACCACGAGATCGAGGGCAGCCATGTCCAGATCGGTGTGGATATCTGCCGCAAGTACAAGGAAAACACCCAGATCATCCATGCCATTGAGGCCCACCACGGCGATGTGGAGCCCAAGACCCCGCTGGCCTTTATCATTCAGGCCTGCGATGCCATCAGCGCCGCACGTCCCGGTGCCCGCCGCGAGAACGTGGAGAGCTATGTCAAGCGTCTGGAAAATCTGGAGGAGATCTCTTCCAGCTTTGAGGGCGTGGAGCAGGCCTTTGCCGTTCAGGCCGGCCGCGAAGTCCGCATCATGGTCAAGCCTGATGTCATCAGCGATGATCAAGTCATCCTGCTGGCCCGCCAGATCGCCAAGAAGATCGAGGATACCCTCGATTATCCCGGCCAGATCAAGGTCAACGTCATCCGCGAGAGCCGCGCCATCGAGTACGCGAAGTAAGATCAGAACCAGGAGGAGCCCGTTGTGTTCGTACAGCGGGCTCCTTTTTGTCTGTGAACTTCTCGGACGCATCGTGTCAGATCTCCGGGCAGGGGTGCAGGTTTATGAGGCTGCCTGTCTTGCCTCTCCTGCCGGGAGAGGGGTCGCCGCGAAGCAATGACAAAGAGAACTGATATAAGCTGAACAGATTTCAACTCTTAATAAAATGAAGTGAATTGAGTATAATGTTCTCCATAGAAATACAAGTAATAGCTTTAATGCGAAAGCTGTCCTTGATACAAATACAGCGCAGGAGAAAAACTATACAAAAATTAGTTTCCGTTTTCGGCAGGATGTTGGACAAAGGGGAGAAACGGGCCTTTTGGGAGAACAAATTCGGCAAAAAGTCTTTTCTTTGCCGACAGATGGATGTATAATGCGGCCATGGCACAAGGGTGTGCAGAAGCTCCAGAGGGGGAGCAGAGCCTCTTGTGCATTTTCAGAAATTGATGCTTTATCAGTGTAGAGCATTAAAGAGAGGGGAAAACATATATGAAATTCGATCGTCGTATTTCGCGCCGCAGCTTCCTGGCAGCTGCCGGTGTCACCTCTGCCGCGCTGGCTCTGACAGCCTGCGGCGGCTCTTCCAGCTCCACGGCTGCATCTTCTGCAGCCAGCGGCGCTTCCTCTGCTGCGGCTGGCACCGCACAGGGCGGCACCCTGAACATCATGCTGGAGACCGAGGTCCAGTCTCTGGACCCCCAGGTGGCCACCGACGGCACCTCCTTTGAGGTCATCGCGGATTACACCGATGGCCTGATGCAGATGGATGCTGACGGTGCAGCAGTTCCCGCCATGGCGGAGACTTATGACATCAGCGAGGACGGCAAGACCTACACCTTCCACCTGCGCGATGCAAAGTGGTCCAACGGTGAGGCCGTGACCGCCGCCGACTTTGTGTTCGGCTGGCAGCGCGCCGTAGACCCCGCCACCGCTTCCGAGTATTCCTACATGCTGTCCGACATTGGTCAGGTGGTCAACGCCGCTGAGATCATTGCCGGTGAAAAGCCCGTTACCGACCTGGGCGTGACCGCAGTGGATGACAAGACCCTGGAGGTGCAGCTGAACGTTCCTGTCAGCTACTTCCTGAGCCTGATGTACTTCCCCACCTTCTACCCGGTGAACGAGGCCTTCTACAACACCTGCGCTGACACCTTTGGCACCAGCCCCGACACGGTGCTGTCCAACGGTGCGTTCGTGCTGACCGATTATCAGCCCGCCGCCACCGCCTTTGCGATGGAAAAGAACCCCGATTACTATGATGCGGATAAGATCGCTCTGGACGGTCTGGCCTATCAGGTCATCAAGGACAGCCAGCAGGCTCTGATGAGCTATCAGACCGGCACGCTGGATATCACCCTGCTGAACGGTGAGCAGGTCGATCAGGTCAAGGATGATCCCGAGTTTACCAGTGTGGGTGCCGGTTACCTGTGGTACATCAGCCCCAACATCGACGCTGTGCCTGATCTGGCAAACCTGAACCTGCGCAAGGCCATGACCTTTGCGCTGGATCGGGATGCCATTACCGGCGATGTGCTGAAGGATGGCTCCACCCCCGCATACACCGCTGTTCCCGCACAGTTTGCAACCGGCCCCGACGGCAGCGATTTCAGCGCCGACCAGACCAAGTTTGCAGATGACTGCGCTTATGACCCCGAGAAGGCCAAGGAGTTCTTTGAGACCGCCAAGGCTGAGCTGGGCAAGGATACCTTCACCTTTGATATGGTGGTGGATGCTGACGATGCACCCCAGAAGGTGGCTCAGGTCGTCAAGGAGCAGCTGGAGACCACGCTGGAGGGCCTGACCATCAACCTGACCGTGGAGCCCAAGAAGCAGCGCGTGCAGGATATGCAGGACGGCACCTTTGAGCTGGGCCTGACCCGCTGGGGCCGACTACGCTGACCCCATGACCTATTTGGGTATGTGGGTGACCGGCAACTCCAACAACTACGGTCTGTGGAGCGATGCCGACTACGATGCCATCATTGACGAGTGCACCACCGGTGACCTGTGCACCGACCCCGAAGGCCGCTGGGCAGCCCTGTATGAGGCCGAGCAGATCGTCCTCGAACAGGCTGTGATCTTCCCTCTGTACGGCCAGTGCAACGCCGAGATGATCTCCTCTGCCGTCAAGGGTGTCGAGCATCACCCCTGCGCTCTGAACCGTGTGTACAAGAACACCACCAAGAGCGAGTAAACAACTGAATCGCTGAATAAGGCCGCACAGTGGCCCGCAAAAGCCACTGTGCGCCTTTTTGGCATTGTGTCTGTCCGCGGCAGACGAACGACTGACCGCGAAAATACACCCGGACAAAGGGGGTCCACCCGACGTGAAAAAATATACGCTCAAGCGAATCCTGACCTCGCTGTTCACACTGCTGGCAATTCTGCTGGTGCTGTTTATCCTGATGCAGCTGATGCCCGGTTCGCCCTTCAATGATGAAAAGCTGACGCCCGATATGCGGGCTGCCCTGTACGCAAAGTACGGCCTGGATCAGCCCATCTACATCCAGTTCTTCCGCTATGTGGGCAATATGCTCCGGGGCGATCTGGGTGTCAGCTACAATATCTCCAAAAATACGCCCATCTCCCAGCTCATCCAGAGCCGCCTGCCCATCTCCATTCAGGTGGGCGGCATGGCTGTGACGCTGGGTGCCGCTGTGGGCCTGGTGCTGGGCATCATTGCCGCACTCAAGCGGGATACCATTTTTGATACCATCGCCACCATCATCTCGGTCATCGGCGTGTCGGTGCCTTCCTATGTGTTCGCACTGGCCCTGAGCTATGCCTTTGGCTTCAAGCTCCGCTGGTTCCCAATGCTGTTCTCCGCCAAGGATGTCTTTGGCTCCAGCGTCCTGCCCAGCATCTCGCTTTCCATGTTCACCATGGCCTCCATTGCCCGCTTTACCCGCAGTGAGATGATCGAAGTCCTTGATTCCGATTACATGCTGCTGGCCGAGAGCAAGGGCATCTCCGGCCCGGCGCTGATCTTCCGCCATGCCCTGCGCAATGCCCTCATCCCCATCATCACGGTGCTGGCACCTCTGATCGTGGATCTGATGACCGGCTCGCTGGTGGTGGAAAAGATCTTCGCCATTCCCGGCGTGGGCAGCCTGCTGGTCACGGCCATCCAGTCCAACGATTACAACGTGGTCATTGGCCTGAGCTTTATTTACAGCGCCATGTACATTGGCATCATGCTGGTCGTTGACCTGCTCTACGGCATCATCGATCCGCGCATTCGTCTGGCAAAGGGGGATGACTGATATGGCAGAAAAAGCGATCCGCCTGGGCGGCGAATCCACAGCGGATGCCATCGTCAGTGCGGTGGATTCCCTGTATCCCGAGCACACCTTTGAGGACAAGGAGTTTGCCCTCAAGCACAACGACGATGAGATCGCCGTGGATACCAACTTTGCGGCCCAGAGCTTCTGGAAGGATGCCATCCTCCGCTTTTTCGGCAAGAGGAGCGCCGTGCTGGGCCTGATCCTGATCGTCGTCATCGTGCTGCTGGCCGTTTTTGGCCCGGGCATGAACAGCTATACCTACTCCGGCCAGGATCTGAGCCAGAAGAACTTTGCTCCCCGTGTGCCGGGCATCGAGCGCCTCGGCATCCTGGACGGCAGCGAGAAGATGAGCACCACCACCGGCAGCAAGAGCGTCAACGCCTATGTGGAAAAGGGCAAGGACGATGTCTACTACTGGTTCGGCAGTGACCTGTACGGCCGCGATATCTGGACCCGCACCTGGGAGGGTGCCCGTGTCTCCCTGATCATCGCGGTGGCCGCTGCTGTCATCGATATGGTCATCGGCATGAGCTATGGCCTGATCTCCGGCTACTTTGGCGGCAGGGTGGATATGGTGATGCAGCGCTTCCTCGAGGTGGCCAACGGCATTCCCCGTCTGGTCATCGTTACGCTGCTGCTGCTGGTGCTGCAGCCCGGCATGGTCACCATCATCTTTGCCCTGATGCTGACCGAGTGGGTGGGCATGAGCCGCATCGCCCGCGCCGAGATGCTCAAGCTGAAGGATCAGGAATTCGTGCTGGCCTCCCGCACGCTGGGTGCAGGCAGCTTCTTCATCATCTTCAAGGAAGTGCTGCCCAACATCATCGGACCCATCATCACGCAGGTCATGTTCAGCATCCCCACCGCCATCTTTACCGAAGCATTCCTGTCCTTTGTGGGTCTGGGCATCCCGGTGCCCCAGTGTTCGCTGGGTTCTTTGATCAGTGAGCTGTACAACAGCTTCACCACCCACCCCTATCAGATCATTCCGCCCATTGTGGTGATGAGCCTGCTGATGCTCAGCTTCAATCTGGTGGCCGATGGTCTGCGCGAGGCCCTGGACCCCAAGATGAAGAGTATGTAAGGAGGAACACCCCATGCCTGAGAACAAAAAAGAACAGGTCTTGTCGGTGCGAGACCTTGATATCACCTTTAAGACTACCGCAGGCCCGGTGCACGCCATCCGGGGTGTGAACATCGACCTGTACAAGGGCGAGACCGTTGCGCTGGTGGGCGAGTCCGGCTCCGGCAAGTCCGTGACCATGAAGGCCGCCATGGGCATTCTGGCCAAGAATGCCACCGTGAACAGCGGCTCCATCCAGTTCAGCTACCACCATGCAGACGGCTCTCCCGAGACGGTGGACCTGCTGCAGAAGGACAAAAAGTGGATCCGCCGCCACATCAATGGAAAGCGCATCGCCATGGTGTTCCAGGACCCCATGACCAGCCTTGACCCCACCATGACCATCGGCAAGCAGATCATGGAGGGAATGCTCTGGCACTTCAAGATGCCCAAGGCCGAGGCCTACAAAAAGGCACTGGAGCTGCTGGAGGAGGTGGGCATCACCGATGCGGAAAAGCGGATGAAGAATTACCCCCATCAGCTGTCCGGCGGTATGCGTCAGCGCGTGGTCATTGCCATTGCCCTGTCCTGCGACCCCGACCTGCTCATCTGCGATGAGCCCACCACGCACTGGACGTGACGATCCAGGCCAAGATCCTGGAGCTGATCCGCAGCATCCAGAAGGAGCGCGGCATCTCGGTCATCTACATCACCCACGACCTGGGCGTTGTGGCAAAGGTGGCCGACTATGTGGATGTCATGTACGCGGGCAAGATCGTGGAGACCGGCACCATTGACGAGATCTTCTACGACCCCAAGCATCCCTACACCTGGGGCCTGCTGTCGGCCATGCCCGATCTGGACACCGCCGATGACCGTCTGTACACCATCCCGGGCTCTCCGCCGAACCTGCTGCATGAGAAGCCGGGCGATGCCTTTGCACCCCGCAACCGCTTTGCCCTGCACATCGATGATGAAGTCGATCCTCCCATGTTCAAGATCAGCGACACCCACTATGCGGCCACCTGGCTGCTGGACCCCCGGGCCCCCAAGGTGGAAATGCCGCCGGAGCTGGCCCAGCGCATCAGCCGCATGAAAGCGGATGCAGAAAAGATCAAGGAGGCGGAATAAATGGCTGCACAGAGCGCGACCCCGCTTCTGAAAGTAGAGGGCCTGAAACAGTATTTCAAGGTGAACAAGAACTTCACCGTTAAGGCTGTGGACGACGTGAGCTTTGAGATCTACCCCGGCGAGACCTATGGTCTGGTGGGCGAATCCGGCTCCGGCAAGTCCACCATCGGCCGGAGCATCATCCGGCTGTACGACCCCACCGCAGGCAAGATCACCTTTGACGGGCAGGACATCAGCGGACACCTGAGCCACGCACAGAACAACACCCTGCGCACCCAGATGCAGATGATCTTCCAGGATCCCATGGCCAGCCTGAACCCCCGTAAAAAGGTGGAGGACATCATCGGCGAGGGACTGGACATCCACCACATGTACAAGACCCCGGCGGAGCGCCGGGAGAAGGTGGAAAAATTCTGGCCAAGGTGGGCCTTGCCCCGGAGCACGCCGAGCGTTACCCCCATCAGTTCTCGGGCGGCCAGCGCCAGCGCGTGGGCATCGCCCGCGCCCTGATCATGAACCCCCAAGCTCATCATCGCCGACGAGTGCATCTCGGCACTGGATGTGTCCATTCAGGCGCAGGTGGTCAACCTGATGAAGGATATCCAGCAGGAGACCGGCACGGCCTACCTCTTCATTGCCCATGACCTTTCCATGGTCAAGTATATCTCTGACCGCATCGGGGTGCTCCATCTGGGCCACCTGCTGGAGACCGGCACCACCGAGGAAATCTTTGAGCATCCCATCCACCCCTACACCCGGAGCCTGCTGTCGGCCATCCCGCTGCCCAACCCTGTTGTGGAAAAGCGCCGCGTGGCCGAGACCTACGATTACGCCGCCTCCGGCATCGATTACAGCCTGGGTACCAGCCACCATGTTGCGGGCAGCCACTACGTCAAGTGCACAGACGCAGAGTTTGCCCAGTGGTGCAGGTAGACCATATCCTCCCAGCAAATGCAAAGCGCCCCCGCTCACCGGTGTTTCCGGCAGGCGGGGGCGCTGCTTTTTGTAGGAAGTTCAGAAGGTCAGCCGCATCTGGTACCACACCACGCCGCCGTGGGTGGAGCCGGAAACGCCTTCGCTGACAAAGCCGAAGCCGGCGTAATAGTGCACGAGCCTGTCCTTGCAGGTGAGCACCAGCCCCCTGCGGCCCTGAATCTTTGCATCGGCGATGGCCCGGCGGAGCAGCTGCCCGGCCAGGCCCTGCTTCCGGTATTCGGGCAGGGTGTTCACCCCAAAGATCATCTGCCACGCCCCATGGGTATCGTGCAGGGAAGCGTCAGCGTACATCTCGTCTGTCAGGTCGGGGGTATCGGTCACAAAGCCGTCCACAAAGGAGACGAGCTTTTCGTCCTCGAACAGCAGCCAGAAGTGGTCGGCGTAATGGGCCAGCCGCCCGGCAAATTCTTCTTTTGTGGCCGCCTCCGCAGCCGGAAAGCAGGCCGCCTCCACGGCGGCAATGGCATCCAGATCTTCAAAGGTGGCGGTACGGATCTTTTGCATAGTCATTCTCCAGAGTTTGATTTGTTGAGCTGAGTATACCACACCATCCCGCAAAGCGCCAGCA
>ENA-OQCJ01000075-OQCJ01000075.1-human-gut-metagenome-genome-assembly--contig:-NODE-75-length-12861-cov-1.409219_pt1 | contig 12861 bp, 11 predicted proteins | sample MGYA00242501_ERZ504584 | MGnify/ENA primary metagenome ERZ504584 (study PRJEB26092, sample SAMD00036341) | human gut metagenome | host: Homo sapiens | study: EMG produced TPA metagenomics assembly of...
TATGACCGAGATCAATACGATGATTACCGAACTGGTAAAGAACACGGAAATGAAAAAAAGGAGTGAATGCGCTTATGAAAAACAAGATTATTGGTATCTGCCCGAACTGCGGTGCAAATGTTGTGGAGCGTGAAAAGGGCTGGTTCTGCGAGAACCGGGAGTGCCGTTTCGTGCTGTGGAAGGACAATGCTTTTCTGAAACGGCTCGGCAAACGCATGGATGCTCATGTGGCGGACAAGCTGCTGCGGGATGGTCGGGTCCGCCTGAAGGACTGCAAGAGTGCCAAGGGCAAGACCTACAATGCTACCGTGCTGCTGGGCACCGAACCCGATGGTCGCAGCAAGTTTTCTCTGGAATTTGAGGGTGGTTGCTGATGGAGCAGAAAAAAGAAGCGGTTTACCTTATCAACGATGAACGCTATCTCCACCTCCGGGAAAACGGTGCAGGGGTCGGCTTTGCCACTTATAACAAGGTAACTGGCGAGCCGCTGGAAAGTGGGCAGATCTCGGAAAAGAATCTGCCGCCAGATGGACAAAACACCATCTCTGCCGCCCGGAACTGGTATCTGTTTGAACTTTCGGACGATGACCGTAAGGCCATCCAACAGGAAAGCGTAAAGATCCTCGAAAACATCCCGCAGGCGGGCATCGGCAGGCGGCGCATCTGGGAGCCGGAAACGCTGCCGAAGGATATTCGTCTCATCAACAGCCACTATGACGACCTCTACCGCATTCCCGATGGCGGAGTTGTACAGGTGGATTACCCGGATGGGCGCAGCTTTACGGCACGGCTGGAACATCTGGATGATTATCACTTTGACATGGGCGGTCTGGGCAATGTGTTCCACATCTGTCAGTTTGCCGAGGTCATGGAACGAAACCATGCAGATTTCTACCCGGAGATTCAGACACAGGACGAGCAGGCTGCATGGGAACTGGGCGGCAAAGGCTACCTTGCCATACAGTCCTGTGAGGATGGATGGGACTACACCCTCTATCACAGCGATTATTCTGTGATGGACGGCGGGCAGCTGGGTGCCCCGGAACTGACCATTCAGGAAGCCCGTGAGCAGATTCTGGAAACTCACCACATGGAAAAGGGGCGGCGTGTGCTGAAGGACTATGACCTCATCATGGACAAAGTTGCGGAAGCCGATGAACTGAATCTTTCTGGCAAGCCCTCCACCCTCGAAAAGTTGGCGGCACTGGCAAAGTGCGATGCCCCGGAGTGCAATCCTACCGTCTGCCGGAAAGTGAGGGCTGAACATGAACTTTAACCATGAGGAACTGATGCTGATGATGCTCTACAACACCGGCACCCGGCTGGGGCTTATCCACGAGTTGCGGCTCATGCAGTGCTACCTGATGCCCGATGAAACCGCCCTGCGGGAGTTGTCGGAGGGCGTTATCGAGAAGCTGAAACTGCTGACCGACGCAGAGTTTGCCGAACTGGAATTTCCGCTCGACTGAATTTTGCCGCCTGCGGGCGGCATACATACTCTCTTTTACAATGCCATTTGGTGTGGTATACTGAACTCGACAACTCGGAATTTGAAAGGAGCGTTTTCAATGGCAAGCAAGAAAGTCGAAATGTATGCTAAAAAACGATATGAATTAGATGAAATCAAAAATAAAATCAAAGAAGAATTTGATAAACGTAAGTTCTCCGATGTGGAATTCAAAGACGAAATTATACGTGAATTGGGAGACACCAAAACACTACTATTAATTTTTGAAAACTGGTTTTTACGAACAGGAAGTTATGCCAGTTTAGTAATTATGTTATCCGAGTATCAGGGGTATCAGAGTGCAGATATTATTGCCACTGGTGGTAAAGAAGCATTCTTTTCTTTTGGTGCAGAAGGTGACTTTGCAAAGTTTGGAGAAGATGCTTTGAAGAATTTAGGCTTTCAAGGAAAAGTTAGATAAATTCCAGTTTGTAGATGGTCGTCAACCGGGATAGTGCCATAGGCCCTTGCTCCGAAAATTTTTCATAACCCGCAAGAATGTGGTCTTGATAGTACACTTCAATTCATGCTATACTAAAATCAGTTTTATTGTACGGACAAAAATAGAAAGCGAGGCTTGCCAATGGACACCACAAAACGCCCTCCCCTTGACCGCCTGCTCTTTGCCACTTTTCTGAAAGGCCGCACTTCTTCCCGTGATGTATGGGAAGAAAAGGGCGATATGACCCCCGAAGATAACCAGAAGATCATCGAGGAGACCAACGAGATCATCCATGATGATTCCACCTATCCCTTCATCAGCTACCTGTCCGACCTGCTTGCAAAATCCAAACCCTCCGATGAAGCGGTCATGAAACTGCACGACTGCATTGAAAAAGTTGCAGTTGCATTGGGGCAGGACAGCACCGATGTGTTCCGTGCGCTCCTTGCAAAATTGATCGAGGAGCCGGAAGAAAAGCAGACCTTTGACCGTCTGCTGGAGATGGCCGAGAAATTGGCGGCAAAGCACTGAGATAACTTTACGAGGTGATTTCAATGAGCTACGGTTTGGCAACTGTTTTTACCTTAGCGGCATGGTTTGCAGGACTTGTGATTGATGTAAATGTGCGGGTCGGCGACCTCGGTTTACGAACAGTGCTTCCTGTCATCGTGATGGGGTGCTGCGTTATGAAGTACATAAAGGACAATAGCAAATAATCTTATCTCAATACACTTTCCAGCGGGCGACCACAAAACGGTTGCCCGCTCTTTTTATGCTCAAAAAAGAAGGGAGGAACGCTATGCCAAGCAAAACCGAAGAATATCTCGCCCTTGCCCAGCGCACGGCCAACGGCTTGACCCGGTATTGGGAAAGCTGGACGGACTACCTGACCACCGCATCCCGGCTGTACAAGTACAGTTTTGCAGACCAGCTCATGATCTACGCCCAGCGCCCGGATGCTACCGCCTGCGCCGACTTTGACATCTGGAACAACCGGATGAACCGCTATGTGCGCCGGGGTGCCAAGGGAATCGCCCTGCTGGATGAATCCAGCGGATTCCCCCGTCTGCACTACGTTTTTGACGTGTCGGACACCGGGGTGCGCCGCAATTCCCCGTGACCCGGAGGTGTGGCAGTTCAACGACGACCTGAAACAGCCGGTTTCGGAAATGCTGAGCAAGACCTACGGCATCGGTGGAGAGCGTGTCAGTCAGCAGCTTGCCGATGTTGCCGGGAAACTGGTGGCAGATTACTGGGACAACAACGGCGGGGACATTCGTGCCATCGTTGACGATTCGCTCTTGATGGATTATGATGAAGCCGGGGTGGAGATGCAGTTCAAAAGCGCTGCTGCAATCAGCGTCACCTACACGCTGCTGGAACGCTGCGGATTTGAGCCTGCCGGGTGGTTCGACAAGGACGACTTCCGAGCCATCCACGAGTTTTCCACCCCAGACAGTGTTTACGCCCTCGGCGCAGCCGTCAGCGACATGAGCCGGGAGGTGCTGCGGAACATCGAGCGCACCGTAAAAACAACCATTCGCCGCCGCAATGCAGAAAGGAGCCAATATGAATACGAACAGCAGAAACGTGACCTACTCGACCGTCGGGGACTACCAGCTCCCGAACCTGACCCTGAACCAGCCCCGGAAGCCGCTGGGCAAGTACGGCAGGCTGCGCCGGACGTACCTGAAAGACCATCGCCCGGTGCTGTACCACACGATGCTCCTGAACGGGAGCCTGTACCCGCACCTGATGGAGGTGGAGCAGACGGCAGAGAGCCAGATGCAGCAGACCATGAAGCAGCTTCTGAAACAGAACCCGGCCCCGGACAAGGAGAGCCGGCAGATGGCGTGGGTGCAGCACATGAACAGCCTGAAAGCGCAGGCCGAGGAACTGGTGATGACGGAGCTAATTTACAACTAAGTTTCTTTGATGCCCACATCCCCACCGAAACTGAACAAATTAAAAAAATCGACCAAGCGGAGAGCGAAAAAACGCCCTCCGCTTTTTCGTTATCTCAAACGGAAATTGAGAACGAACTGCGCAAGCACGGTTCGGGATTTATGGGCGGTAAACAGCGCATTATGGCACTGTACCAGACCCAGCCAGACCGCAATCTCCGTGCCAAAGCATTGGCAAAGGAGTACGGAATCGGTGGGCACTCTCATGATTATCTGGATGGCAGTAGAGGGTTTGTCAACCACGACGGGAGAGGAATGGAATTTGACCATTACCCCGAACACAAGAAATTCACGTTAAGCTGGACGCAGGTGGAAAAGTATATCGACCTGATGATCCAGTCCGACCGCTATCTGACCGACAAGGAGAAGGAGCATTACACGCCCCCTGCGCCCGTCAACGCAGAGCCAGATACCACCCTGACCCATGCCAAAAACCTGATCCGGGATTTCTGTCTGGAGGAATATGATTCTGAACCGGACTTTTCTGACCTGTCCAAGATCGGCGTTGCCTACACCAACGCCACCGATGAGGATATTCCCATTCAAGTTAATGTGGATTTGGTGGGATACCGGGTGGAACGGTATCTGGGCGAGGTGCTGATAGATGAACGCCAGTACGAAAGTCTGGAAGATCTGACCGAAACCGAATTGGAGGCTCTGGATTTTTCGGAACTGGTCAGCGTCACAGACGAGGAACTGGAGCACTATCACAGCAAGGCAGAGGAACGCCCGGCACTGCTGCCGCTGGATGCCGCCGCCGAGTACAACGCTCTGAAGGAACAGTACCCGGATGCGCTGGTAGGCTTTGAGCAGAACGGATACTATGAGTTCTACGGTGAGGATGCCCGGAAGGTCTGCGAACTTCTGGGCGGCAAACTTCTGGAAAAAGAAACAGCACTGGGCACCGTCCCGGTCACCGGCTTTCCCAGTAACCAGTGGGTGTACCGTGCCAAACAACTATGGCAGCGCGGCGAGAACATCTACCTTGCCGGGCTGAACGAGGACGGCACCCACCACCAGACCAAGTATCTGCGCCGGGAGGATTATCTGCCGCTGGATGCCACCGTCCACAGTGGAAGGGCGGCTTTCCGAGTGGATACGGTAAACTATGATAGGGGTAGCGTGACCCTGCAGGATGTGGCACTGGCAGAAATGCGGATGCCAGTTTTCCGGGAGGAACCGCTGGCTCTTGTCCGGGAGTTGTACGAGGAGCAGGATATGATGGAATCCCCCCTGCCCGATTACAAGGTCGGTGACAATGTTGTGGTCGAACTCCCCACTCGAACTATTGAGGGGAAAGTTGGCTATGTGGGTGAAACGGATGTGCGCATCGACACCAGTGCGCACGGGCAGTCATGGGATAACGAAGTTGTCAATAAGCAACAATTCGAGGAGGGCTTGCGGCAGAACGAACCAAATTCTACCCGGCCAGTTCGTACTGAAAAAACGGTTGCCGTATACCCCGCCAAGGAAAACAATCTGCCGTTTGACATTGTAATTCAGACGATAAGCACAGAATCACCCACAGTTGAAGCGGAACATCCTGCGCCAGAGCCTGCCGGGAACTTCCACATCACGGACGATCATCTGGGTGAGGGCGGAGCAAAACAGAAGTACGCCCGGAACATCGAAGCCATCCGTACCCTGTTCAAGCTGGAAGAGGAGCACCGGGGTGCCACCGCCGAGGAGCAACAGGTGCTTTCGCAATATGTGGGCTGGGGCGGTTTGGCAGATGCCTTTGACCCCGGCAAAGATAGTTGGGCAAAAGAGTACGCCGAACTGAAAGGGCTGCTCTCCGAGGACGAATACTCCGCAGCCCGTTCCAGCACCCTGAACGCCCACTACACCAGCCCCACCGTCATCCGTAGTATCTACGATGCTGTGGAGCGCATGGGTTTCCACAGCGGTAACATTCTGGAACCTAGTATGGGCGTGGGCAACTTCTTTGGAATGCTGCCGGACACCATGCAGGACAGTCGCTTGTACGGCGTAGAACTGGACAGCATCACCGGGCGCATTGCAAAAAAACTGTATCCGCAGGCTGACATTACTGTGGCTGGCTTTGAGACCACCGACCGCCGTGATTTCTACGATTTGGCGGTGGGCAACGTGCCCTTTGGTCAGTACAAGGTCAACGATAAGGCGTACAACAAGCTGGGGTTTTCTATCCACAACTACTTTTTCGCCAAGGCCATCGACCAAGTGCGTCCGGGCGGCATCGTGGCGTTTGTGACTTCTCGCTACACCATGGACAGCAAGGACAGCACTGCCCGCAAACACATGGCAGAACGCGCCGATTTGCTGGGGGCTATTCGATTGCCCAACAATGCGTTCAAGGCTAATGCAGGCACGGATGTTGTCAGCGATATTATCTTTTTGCAGAAGCGTGACCGCCCTGCGGATATTGAACCTGCATGGATGCAGCTTGGCAAGACCGATGATGGCTTTGCTGTCAACAGCTACTTTGTTGAGCACCCGGAGATGGTGCTGGGCGAACTGACCGCAGAAAGCACCCAGTACGGACGAGAGGAACTGACCGTTGCGCCCCTTGAGGGCACCAGCCTTGCCGACCAACTTGCAGAAGCAGTACAGCATATTGAGGGGCAATACGCCGAAGTTGAGGTGGAAACACCAGATATTGCGGATGCCGAAAATGAGAAGCACATTCTCCCGGCCGACCCGGAGGTGAAGAATTTCTCCTACACCGTGGTGGACGGCGAGGTGTTCTACCGGGAAAACTCCGTGATGACGCAGGTGGAGCTGTCCGACACCGCCAAGGGGCGTGTCACCGGCATGGTGGAGCTGCGGCAGATCGTCAACGAGCTGATTCAGCAGCAATTGGAGGATTACCCCGATGCCGACATCAAGGCAACGCAGGAGCGTTTGAACGCCGCCTACGATGCCTTTACCACAAAGTACGGCTTGCTGAACGACCGCAAAAACGGGCGGCTGTTTGAGCAGGATTCCTCGTATTATCTGCTGTGCTCGCTGGAAAATCTGGACGAGCAGGGGCAGCTCAAGAGCAAGGCTGCAATGTTCACCAAGCGCACTATCCGCCCGGAGCGTACCGTTACCAGCGTGGACACCCCCAGCGAAGCGTTGGCGGTGTCCATCGGGGAACACGGTAAAGTAGACCTGCCCTATATGGCAGAACTGTTGGGTACACCCGGCGAGTACGGGCGCATTACCACCGAACTTTCCGGCGTGATCTTCAAAGATCCTGCCGCTGACCCCACCGACCCTGAAGCAGGCTGGCAGATGGCAGACGAGTACCTGTCCGGCGATGTCCGGGCAAAGCTGCGAATGGCGCAGTTCGCCGCCGAAACGAACCCGGAGTTTGTGGTCAATGTGGATGCGCTGACCAAGGCACAGCCCAGAGAACTGGAAGCATCTGAAATTGATGTGCGGCTGGGTGCAACATGGCTGGACCCGAACATTATCCAGAAGTTTATGACCGAGACATTCCAGATCCCCTACTATCTGCGCCATGCTGTCAAAGTGCGTTATTCTCCCTATACCGCAGAGTGGCGCGTGGAGGGCAAGACCGCTACGGGACGGGGCGATATTATCTCCTCCGAGACCTACGGCACATCCCGTGCCAACGCCTACAAGATTTTGGAGGAAACCCTGAATCTGAAAGATGTCCGCATCTATGACACCATCGAGGATGCCGAGGGCAAGCCCAAGCGTGTGCTGAACAAGCGGGAGACCATGCTGGCGCAACAGAAACAGCAGGTCATCAAGGACGCTTTCGCCAACTGGGTCTGGCAGGACCCCCAGCGGCGCATTGCGCTGGTGAAGCAGTACAACGAGCTGTTCAACTCTACCCGCCCCCGTGAGTATGACGGAAGTCACATCAAATTCGTGGGCATGAACCCGGAGATCACCCTCCGGGAACACCAGCGCAACGCCATCGCTCATGTGCTTTATGGCGGTAATACGTTGCTTGCACACGAAGTGGGCGCGGGCAAGACCTACGAAATGGCAGCGTCTGCCATGGAAGCAAAACGGCTGGGGCTGTGCCAGAAAAGTCTTTTTGTCGTACCCAACCATTTGACGGAGCAGTGGGCATCGGAGTTTCTGAACCTCTACCCCAATGCCAAGCTGTTGGTGGCGCGGCGCAAGGACTTTGAGACCGCCAACCGCAAAAAATTCTGCGCCCGTATCGCCACCGGCGATTACGATGCCGTCATCATCGGGCACAGTCAGTTTGAGCGCATTCCGCTGTCCTTTGAGCGGCAGGAGCGCATCATTCAGGAGCAAATTTATGAAACGCTTGCCGCCATCAACGAGCTGAAAGTCCACGCAGGCGAGAATTTCTCCATCAAGCAGATGGAAAAGACCCGAAAAACGCTGGAGACCAAGCTGGAAAAACTGCGCTCCGATGAGCGCAAGGACGATGTAATTACCTTTGAGCAACTAGGCGTTGACAGGCTCTTTGTGGACGAAAGCCATTTTTACAAGAACCTCTTTTTGACCACAAAAATGCGGAATGTCGCAGGTTTATCCACCAGCGAAGCCCAGAAATCCAGCGATATGTTTGGCAAGTGCCGCTATCTGGACGAGATCACCGGCGGGCGGGGCGTGGTGTTCGCCACCGGTACGCCCGTGAGCAATTCCATGACCGAGCTGTACACGGTCATGCGGTATCTCCAATACAGCACCCTCCAGCAGAAAAAACTGACCCATTTTGACTGCTGGGCATCTACCTTTGGTGAGACCACCACCGCCATCGAGCTTGCCCCGGAAGGTACAGGGTATCGGGCGAGGACGAGATTTGCCAAGTTCTTCAACCTCCCGGAGCTGATGTCCATGTTCAAGGAGGTTGCGGACATTAAAACCAGCGACCAGCTCCACCTGCCTGTGCCGGAAGCGAAGTTTGAAACGGTGGTGGCAAAACCCTCAGAGATCCAAAAGGAAATGGTGCAGGAACTGAGCAAACGTGCGGCAGAAATCCACTCCGGCACGGTGGATGCGTCCGTGGACAATATGCTCTGCGTCACCAATGATGGTAGAAAGATCGGTCTGGATGTGCGCCTGATGAACCCCATGCTGCCCGATGACCCCAACAGCAAGCTGAACGTCTGTGTGCGGAACGTGCTGAAGATCTGGGATGAGGGCAAAGATCAGAAGCTGACACAGCTTTTGTTCTGCGACCTCTCCACCCCGAAAAATGACGGTAACTTCAACGTCTACGAGGATATTCGCAAAAAGTTGGTTGCCGCCGGTGTGCCGGAAAACGAGATCGAGTTCATCCACAACGCAGACACCGAAGCGAAAAAGGCAGCTTTGTTCTCCAAAGTGCGCTCCGGCGATGTGCGAGTTTTGCTCGGAAGTACGGCGAAAATGGGAGCAGGCACCAACGTGCAATCCCGGCTTGTGGCGGTGCATCACTTGGACGTTGGCTGGAAGCCCAGCGACATGACCCAGCGCAACGGACGCATCATCCGGCAGGGCAATATGAATAAGGAAGTCAAGGTGTTCAATTACGTCACAGAAGGGACATTTGACTCCTACTTGTATCAGACTTTGGAGAATAAACAGCGATTCATCAGCCAAATTATGACGAGCAAATCCCCGGTGCGCTCCTGTGAGGACGTGGACGAACAGGCTCTGTCTTACGCCGAAATCAAGGCACTGTGCGCCGGAAATCCGCTCATCAAAGAGAAGATGGACTTGGACGTTCAGGTCGCCAAGCTGAAGGTGCTGAAAGCCGACCACCAGAGCCAAAAATTCCGCCTGCAAGACAAGCTGCTGACCAAATTCCCGGCTGACATTCGGGAAACGAACGCCTATATTGCTGGGGTGAAAGCGGACGCACAGCTTGCCGCTGCCCACCCGCAGGTGCAAGAGGGTTTCTGCGGCATGACCATCAAGGGCGTGACCTACGATGAGAAAAAGACCGCCGGTGAGCGTCTGGTGCTTGCCTGCTCCGAACTGCCCAACGCCGAAGAAAAAGTCATCGGCAGCTACCGGGGCTTTGAGTTGTCTCTGCGGTTCGATACCTTCCGCAGCGAATATCAGGCGATTCTGAAGGGTGAGCGGAGGTACCCGGTAGCACTGGGCACCGACCCGCTGGGCAACATCATTCGTCTGGATAACTCCCTGAACAGCTTTCCGGAGCGCATCACCGCCGCAGAAAACGAGCTGACCACCCTGCATCAGCAGCAGGCAGCGGCGCAAATCGAGGTGGAGAAACCCTTTCCGCAGGAGGAAGAACTGGCAGAGAAGTCCGCACGGCTTGCGGAACTGAACGCCCAGTTGGATGTGGACGAGAAAAATCACGAGCCGGAACAGGACGAGGAAGAACAGGAGGATGCCCCTCGCCGCCCCTCGGTGCTGGCGGCACTGGAAGAAAAGTCGGATAAGCCGGAGCCGGTGAAGCCTTTTCGCAGTTATTACGACAAGGATGGTGATGCCCGGTGAGGGAAAAGCGCGACGAGATCATCATCCTGAGAACCACAAAAGCGGAGAAGAACCGCATCTATGAGAAAATGCTGGGCATGGGTATCCGCAGCCTGAGTGCCTATATCCGCAAAATGGCACTGGATGGTTACTGCCTGAACCTCGACCTGCCGCAACTGCGGCGCATGTCGTATCTTTTGCAGATGTGCAGCAACAATCTGAACCAGTACGCCAAACGTGCCAATGAGAGCGGCAAAATCTACGCAACCGACATGGAGGACCTGCGGCAGCGGCTGGATGAGCTGATCGACATTGGCAGACAGATCCTTTCCAAATTGGCAGAACTCTAAAATTTTACCCCGCAGTTGGAGGGCTGCGGGGCTACATAAGGGTTGACATCCTTGCAAAGCATCATTGATACCTTTATAATCGGGGTGAAAGAAAGGCGGGTGCTAGATATGAGGTTCGTTTTTAAGATGATCGTTTTCCCGTTTTGGTTGATTACTGCTTTCCTTGCGCTGATGCTGAAATGGACGCTGAACCTGTCGGCGTTTGTGCTGGCTCTGCCCATGCTGTATATCTTCGGCTGCGGTCTTTATACGCTGTACTGCCGGGAGTGGCTGCAGTTTTTGATCTTGCTGGTGGCAGAGTTTGGCTGCTTCCTGCTCCTCACCGCCGGAACGGTCATTGTAGAAGCCGTGGAATGGTTCAGCGGCTGGATTGCAGAATTATAAAATTTTTATGCCGCCACTGTGCGGCATTTTCTTTTTGCCGGGAGGTGGTCAAACTGGCTGCAACAAGATTGATCGCGCTGCACAAAAACAAAGGCAAGTCGGTTGCGGCCTGTCTGAAAAGCCGTACAGACTATGTACAGAATCCCGACAAGACTGAGCATGGCGAACTGATTAGCAGCTACGAATGCAGTCCTTTGACGGTGGATGAAGAATTTATGCTGTCCAAACGGCAGTATGAACTTGTCACTGGGCGCAGGCAGAAAAGCGATGTGATTGCCTATCAAATTCGAACAGTCGTTCAAACCCGGCGAGATCACCGCCGAAGAAGCCAACAAGGTGGGTTATGAGCTGGCAATGCGTTTCACCAAAGGCAAGTATGCGTTTATCGTTGCAACCCACACGGATCGGGAACACATTCATAATCACATTATCTACAACTCCACTGCGTTGGACAGCACCCGGAAATTCCGGGATTTTTTATTGTCCGGGCTGGCTGTGCAACGGTTGAGCGATCTGATCTGCTTAGAGCATCAGCTTTCCGTCATTGAGATAAAACCCTATCGGGAGCGGCAGAAGCGCACACTCTACCCGCCCAAAGAAAGCAATCGTGACCGTCTATGTGGCGTGATTGACACTATTCTGGCGGAAAAGCCCAAAGACTACGAAGATTTTCTGCAAGGACTGGAGCAGCAGGGTTATGAGGTCAAGCGTGGAAAATACACCTCCGTCAAAGGCGCACGGCAGAAGCGATTCATCCGGTTCCGCACTTTGGGCGCAGGATATAGTGAAGAAGAACTGAAAGCTGTTATCTCTGGGGAAGCCGAACACCATCCCCGGCAGAAGCAGAAGCGCATCGTACCGGAACAAAAGTTTCAGATGCTGGTGGACATTCAGGCAAAGCTGGCCGAGGGAAAGAGCATGGGGTATGCTCGCTGGGCAAAGCGATATAATCTGAAAGAAATGTCCAAGACGCTGATTTTCTTACAGGAGCATAAAATCGGCAGCATTAAAGAAATGCAGGAACGTGTGGATGCGGCAACTGCTCGCTATCACGAGTTGGGCGATTCCATTAAAGTTGCAGAAACACGCATGGCCGAGATTGCTGTTCTGCGAACGCACATCGTTAATTATGCCCGGACACGCCCGGTCTATGATGCCTACCGCAAAGCCGGGTACAGTAAGAGATTTCTGGAAGCCCACCGGGAAGAAATCACGCTGCATAAGGCTGCAAAAGCTGCTTTTGATGAAGCTGGATTGAAAAAGCTGACCAAAGGCTAAGGACTTGAGCAATCGAAATACGCTGAACTTCTGAAAAAGAAGAAAGAAGCATACCCAGACTACCGGAAGGCACGAGATGAGATGCAGGAGTTGATGAAAGCTCAGAAAAATGTAGAGATGTTTTTTTGCAGAGGAAAAAAGACACAGCCGAAAAAAGAGCCAACACGATAAACGAAATCCGCCGAGGATTCTTCCCGTTTTTTTCGGGAGGATTCCTCGGCGGATTTTTGCTTTTGAAAACTGATTTCTAAGAATGTGAATTCAAAATACCAAAATTATTCAGTCAAGCCAAAAAGGGTAAACCACACAAATGCAGCAGTTGCACATATCATCAGAACCAGTAGTATCGTACTTGCAAGTTTCTTCTCAATGGAAACTTTCTGATTTTCGCATAGGACAATCTGCTGAAGATTGTGAAATTCGGCTTCGCTGACATTTCCATTTAATGCTTTCCATGCAGTGCAGCGATCTGTAACCAGCAAAAAAATCGGACAGCATTTCCATAAAGATGACAGCGAAAAAATGCCAGAG
>ENA-OQCJ01000076-OQCJ01000076.1-human-gut-metagenome-genome-assembly--contig:-NODE-76-length-12834-cov-1.258834_pt1 | contig 12834 bp, 11 predicted proteins | sample MGYA00242501_ERZ504584 | MGnify/ENA primary metagenome ERZ504584 (study PRJEB26092, sample SAMD00036341) | human gut metagenome | host: Homo sapiens | study: EMG produced TPA metagenomics assembly of...
CCCTGAAATACATCTTTGAACAACTCCACCTCACCACACATCCGCTGAAGATGCTGTGCATGGACATCTTGTCCGAACTGTCGATGGATGACTACATCACAGAAGTGGACAAGCACAAATACAAGCTGAACAACCACGGCGTGGAAATGACCGGAACCTTCCAGCGCAAGAGCAACGGCAAGAATTCCTTTATACCGGAAGGTGGAGGCGAACCGATATTCGTGGCCGAACGCAACTCGGCACACGCCATGAACAATGATAAAGTGCGTATCGCCTTCTATGCCAAGCGTCGCGGACGCGAAGCCGAAGGAGAAGTCATCGAGATACTGGAACGTGCCAACGACACCTTCGTGGGTACCCTGGAAGTTGCCAAGTCATACGCTTTCCTTGTAACGGAAAACCGTACGCTTGCCAACGACATTTTCATCCCCAAAGAAAAGTTGAAAGGCGGCAAGACGGGCGACAAAGCCATCGTAAAGGTGGTGGAATGGCCCGACAAAGCTAAGAACCCCATCGGCCAGGTAATCGACATCCTGGGGCGCGCAGGAGACAATACCACCGAGATGCACGCCATCCTGGCGGAATTCGGCCTGCCCTATGTCTACCCCGCTGCCGTAGAGAAAGCTGCCGACAAGATACCCGCCGAAATCTCCGCCGAGGAAATAGCCCGACGTGAGGACTTCCGGGGTGTGACCACCTTCACCATCGACCCCAAGGATGCCAAGGACTTCGACGACGCCCTCTCCATCCGCAAACTGAAAGGGGGACTTTGGGAAGTAGGCGTACACATTGCCGACGTGACCCACTACGTGAAAGAGGGCGGCATCATAGACAAGGAAGCCGAGAAGCGTGCCACATCCGTCTACCTCGTAGACCGCACCATCCCAATGCTCCCCGAACGGTTGTGTAATTTCATCTGTTCACTCCGCCCCGACGAAGAGAAGCTTGCCTACTCCGTCATCTTTGAAATGACGGAAAAAGGCGAAGTGAAGAACTCACGCGTGGTACATACCGTCATCAAGAGCGACCGCCGCTTCACCTACGAAGAAGCCCAGGAAATTATCGAAACCGGCAAAGGAGACTTCAAGGAAGAGGTGCTCCAACTGGATAAGCTTGCCAAAATACTGCGTGAGAACCGTTTCAAGGCAGGAGCCATCAACTTCGACCGCTACGAAGTGAAGTTCGAAATTGACGAGAAGGGCAAACCCGTCAGCGTCTACTTCAAGGAGTCGAAAGATGCCAACAAGCTGATAGAGGAGTTCATGCTGCTTGCCAACCGTACCGTAGCCGAAAAGATAGGCCGTGTGCCCAAAGGCAAGAAAGCCAAAGTGCTGCCTTACCGTATCCATGACCTCCCCGACCCGGAAAAGCTGGACAATCTGGCACAATTCATTGCCCGCTTCGGCTACAAGTTGCGCACCAGCGGAACAAAGACCGACATTTCCAAATCCATCAACCACCTGCTGGATGACATCCAGGGCAAGAAGGAGGAGAACTTGATTGAAACCGTCTCCATCCGCGCCATGCAGAAGGCACGCTACTCCGTGCACAACGTGGGGCACTATGGCCTGGCTTTCGATTACTACACCCATTTCACCTCGCCCATCCGCCGCTATCCGGATATGATGGTGCACCGTCTGCTCACCAAGTACTTGGACCAGGGAGGCCGCACTGTGTCCGAACAAAAATACGAAGCCCTTTGCGAACACAGCAGCAGCATGGAGCAGATAGCCGCCAATGCAGAACGTGCCTCCATCAAGTATAAGCAAGTAGAGTTCATGACCGAACGCCTAGGACAAACCTTCGACGGTGTCATCTCCGGCGTAACGGAATGGGGACTCTACGTGGAACTGAATGAGAACAAGTGCGAAGGCATGATTCCCATCCGTGACCTCGACGATGACTATTACGAATTCGACGAAAAGAACTACTGCCTGCGCGGGCGCCGCAAAAACCGGATATACAGCTTGGGAGACGCCATCACCGTCAAAGTGGCACGCGCCAATCTGGAGAAGAAGCAACTGGATTTTGCACTGGTATAGAATAACCCTATAATTTAAAATCATCCCCAGTCCCTTTCTTTCAGAGAGAGACCGGGGATGAGACCTGCACGATGAAGACAATTACTATTACAGACCCTACACAGATTGAGGAAATTATCCGCAAATGCCCATACTGCATAGTGGGCATCACAGACCTTGAAGGAAACCCATATGCGATTCCCATGAACTTTGCCTATCAAGACGGGGTAATATACTTGCATTCCGGCCCGGAAGGCAGTAAAGTGGAGATGGTAACAAAGCACCCGCAAGTTTGCATCACCTTCTGCGAAGGACACGAGCTGGTTTATATGCACCGGCAAGTGGCATGCAGCTACAGCATGAAGTCGCGCAGTGTTATCTGTCGTGGGAAAGTACACTTCGTGGAAGACATGGAAGAGAAGCGACGCGTACTCGACATGCTGATGAAGCAATATACGGAAAATGAATGCAAATATGCTGAACCCGCCGTACGCAATGTCAAGATATGGGAAGTAAAAGTAGAGAAAATAAGCTGCCGGTCATTCGGGTTAAGACCAAGCGAACTATAAATACCATCTGCCGGTCACCTGCTCCACATTGATGGAGCGGATAACCGGCAGAAATATTTACTTTTACAACGGATATTCCTCAAACGCATACAACAGCGTCGAAAGATACCGTTCTCCCGTATCGGGCAGTAGCGCTACAATCGTCTTTCCTTCATTCTCGGGCAACCGTGCCAAACGGGTAGCTGCAGCAACGGCAGCTCCCGAAGAGATGCCGACCAGCAGTCCCTCATACTTCGCCAGTTCGCGACCCGTACGGATGGCATCATCATTGGATACCAGCAGCACTTCGTCTATCACGGCACTGTTATAGTTCTTCGGCACAAATCCGGCACCGATACCTTGTATTTTATGGGGACCGGGCTTCCCACCGGAAAGTACGGGAGAATCTTCGGGCTCCACAGCCACAATCCTTACCTTTGGGTTATTGGCTTTCAAGGCTGTACCCACACCACTCACCGTGCCTCCCGTACCTACACCGGCCACGAAAATATCCACCCGGCCGTCTGTATCACGCCAGATTTCTTGTCCGGTAGTACGCTCGTGCATTGCCGGATTGGCAGGGTTGTCAAATTGCTGTAGAATCAGCGAGCCGGGGTTGGCGGCTTTCAGTTCTTCGGCACGGGCTATGGCGCCTTTCATACCGTCGGCACCCGGAGTCAGTACCAATTCCGCACCGAGGGCTTTCAAAAGGTTGCGGCGTTCCAAGCTCATTGTGTCGGGCATCGTCAGTATCAGCTTGTAACCTTTGGCAGCGGCCACAAAAGCCAGCCCTACGCCCGTATTCCCACTGGTAGGTTCGATGATGGTAGCACCGGGCTTCAACAGTCCTTTTGCCTCGGCATCTTCTATCATGGCAAGCGCCACGCGGTCCTTCACACTGCCGGCGGGGTTAAAATATTCCAATTTGGCGATAACACGGGCTTTCAGACGCTTATTCTTGTTATAATTATTCAACTCCAGCAAGGGAGTGTTGCCTACCAGGTCGGTAAGGCGTTCTGCTATCTTCTTCATAATCCAACTGTTTTTAAATTCCTCATTCCCCTAAGGGAAAAGACTAACAATCCGGAGTGGAACGAGGTATGTTATTTCTTACAAGACAAAAGTAGCGCAAAATTGGTTCGTAGAAAATACCACAAATATGGTAAATACGTACTATAAATGAGGGATATGTAGGATATTTGACGAGTATTTCCTATCTTTGTTGCCACTTTTAAACTTAAGGATATCATAATGAGTCCACTCAACTTTACCCACATTTTGACACAAGCAGTCGATGAGCTATCGGAAAGCGAATCATACAAAGGACTGTTTCACCAGCATACGGACGGCAACCCGCTGCCTTCGGCAAAAGTGCTGCGCGACATCATCGAACTGGCGCGAGCCATCATCTTCCCCGGATATTTCGGAAATTCTACGGTCAACAGCCGTACGGTGACTTACCATATCGGTGTCAACGTGGAGCGCTTGTTCGACCTGCTGACCGAGCAAATCCTTGCCGGCCTCTGCTTTGCAGGCGACGGCGAATGCAACTGTTGTACCGAGCTCCAACGGGAAGAAGCCGCCTTATTGGCTGCCAAGTTCATCAGCAACCTGCCGGCAATGAGACGTACACTCGCCACAGATGTGGAAGCCGCCTACAACGGTGACCCCGCCGCACAGTCGTTCGGCGAAGTCATCAGCTGCTATCCGGCCATCCGCGCCATCAGCAACTACCGCATCGCACACGAGTTGCTCAAGTTGGGTGTTCCCCTCATTCCCCGCATCATCACCGAGATGGCGCACAGTGAAACGGGAATCGATATCCATCCAGGAGCGGAAATAGGTGGTTATTTTACCATCGACCACGGTACGGGTGTGGTAATCGGCGAGACCTGCATCATCGGCAACAACGTGAAGCTGTACCAGGGTGTGACCCTCGGTGCCAAGAGCTTCCCGCTAGACGAAGACGGCAAGCCCATCAAGGGTATTCCCCGCCATCCCATTCTGGAAGACAATGTGATAGTCTATTCCAACGCCACCATATTGGGACGCATCACCATCGGACAAGGAGCCACCGTAGGCGGCAATATCTGGGTGACAGAAGATGTTCCCGCAGGAGCAAGGATTGTACAGACAAAGGCCAAGAAGTAAGTCACAAACAACCAATAAACAATTAAAATCGTAAATAACTCAAATCAGCAGTTCAAGTAGTTAAATGGTTATCAGCCACTAATGAGAGAAACGAGTGACAACTACCCAGATTGCCGATTCACATAAAGTAAATGCATAGATGAGCGAACAATCTTTTGAAATGATTGCCAAAACCTTCCAAGGACTGGAAGAGGTACTGGCACAAGAGCTGACTGCACTGGGCGCCAACGAAATAGAAATAGGCCGCCGCATGGTATCTTTCAGTGGTGATAAGGAAATGATGTACAAGGCAAACTTCTGCCTGCGTACAGCCATCCGGATACTGAAACCCATCAAACACTTCACAGCCAAAGATGCCGACGAGGTTTACGAACAGATTAAAGCCATCCGATGGGAAGACTATCTGGATACGGACAAGACCTTTGCCGTGGACGCGGTTGTATTCAGTGAAGAGTTCCGTCATTCCAAGTTCGTTTCCTACAAGGTGAAGGATGCCATCGTGGACTATTTCCGCGAGAAGACCGGCGAACGTCCCGGCGTGCGTGTCAACAAACCGGACGTGCTGCTGAACATACACATTGCCGAAACCAAATGTACGCTGTCTCTCGACTCCAGCGGCGAATCGCTGCACCGCCGCGGTTATCGCCAGGAAGCAGTAGAGGCCCCGCTGAATGAGGTGCTGGCCGCCGGCATGATATTGATGACCGGCTGGCGTGGCGAATGCGACCTGATAGACCCGATGTGTGGTTCGGGAACCATTCCCATCGAAGCGGCGCTGATTGCACGCAACATCGCTCCGGGCGTATTCCGCAAGGAGTTCGCTTTCGAGAAGTGGGTGGATTTTGACCAGGAGCTGTTCGACACGATATACAATGACGACAGCCAGGAACGTGAATTTACGCATAAGATATACGGTTACGACAACAGCCCGAAGGCAAACGAAATTGCCACACACAATATAAAGGCTGCCGGCGTAAGCAAGGACGTGGTATTGAAGCTGCAACCTTTCCAGCAATTCGAGCAACCTGCGGAGAAATCCATCATCATCACCAATCCTCCCTACGGTGAGCGTATCTCTACCAACGACCTGCTGGGCCTTTACTCCATGATTGGCGAGCGTCTGAAACATGCCTTTACGGGCAACACCGCATGGATTCTTTCTTACCGGGAAGAGTGCTTCGACCAAATCGGGCTAAAAGCCACCTCCAAGATACCTTTATTCAATGGTGCGCTGGAATGCGAATTCCGCCAGTACGAAATCTTCGATGGAAAGTACAAGGAATTTCGTGCCGAAGGCGAGGAGTTGAGCAAGGAGCGCAAAGAATTTCGTCCGGCTTCTGGGGAACGGAAAGAGTTCAAACCCGGAGAAAGACGCGAATTCCGTCCCCGATTCAGTGGAGAGAGACGTGAATTCGGTAGCGAAAGACGCGAGTTCAACGGCGAACGCAGACCAAGAGAATTCAAGGACGGCGAAAAGCGCGAATTCCGTCCGCGTGAAAGAAGAGAGTTCAAGGATGGGGAAAGACGGGAGTTCAGACCGAGGGAAAGACGTGAATTCGGTGGAGAACGCAGAACAAGGTCGGGTGAGTCTTACCCGGAAAGCAAAAGAAGAGAGGCGGGAAAGAAGGAAGAAGAATAACACGAACAATGACAAGGAGAATGAATGCAAAGAAAATAAGTAAGAGCATTCTTGCACTGCTGATAACAGTACCTGCTCTGCTTGCAACAAACGCTATGGCACAAGAACTAAAAAAGCCGACCCTGGAAGATCTGATTCCCGGAGGTGAGACCTACCACAAACCGGAAAACAAATCGTACCAGTGGTGGGGCGATGCCGCTTGTCTGGAACTTGGCATCGACAATATAGAAGGTACATGGGCTGTCAAAGGATTAGGTGCCAAGCCCGGAGAGAAATTCACTGCCATCACATTGGAAGAAGCCAACGCGCTGCTGGAAGAAAAAAGGACTTGGAAAACTGCGTCACTTTCATGCTGCAAAGGCTGTCAACGTACCCCGAGGCGTCAATCTGGGTATTCAAGTCCAAATAGACCCACTCCTGCTGCTGAACACCGGCAAGTACCGTGCCCTCGTCGACTGGAAGAAGAAAAAAGTCATCTGGAGCCAGCCTTGCCCCGCCCAAGCCGCAAATGAGGATTGGAACGAGGTAAGCCGCCATTTGGCTTATACTATCGGCAATAATCTCTATGTGATGACCGGTGACGGGCAAACCCTGAAAGTCACCAACGAACCGGAAGGTATCGTCTGCGGACAAAGTGTGCACCGCAATGAATTCGGCATTTCAAAAGGCACTTTCTGGAATCCTGCCGGGGACCTGCTGGCCTTTTATCGAATGAACGAAAGCATGGTCACCCCCTATCCATTGGTTGACATCACGACAAGAATAGCACTGGTGGATAAAATACGCTACCCCATGGCCGGCATGCTCAGCCATCAGGTAAAGGTAGGTATCTACAATCCGGCTACTCAAAAGACCATCTATCTGGACATGGGCGACCCAAAAGACCGCTACTTCACCAACATCACCTGGGCACCGGATGGTAAAAGCCTCTATCTGATAGAGCTAAACCGAGACCAAAACCACTCTAAACTGTGCCGGTACGATGCGGAAAGCGGAAAGCTGCAACAAGTGCTCATCGAAGAGAGACATCCCAAATATGTGGAGCCGCAATCTCCCATTCTATTCCTGCCATGGGACAGCCACAAGTTCATCTATCAAAGCCAGCGTGACGGCTTCAACCATCTGTACCTATACAATACGGAAGGGGAACTGCTGAAGCAACTCACCTCCGGCCCCTGGCTTGTACAAGACATCGTAGGTTTTAACCGGAACACGAAAGAGCTCATCATCAAGAGTACGGAAATCTCTCCTTTGCAGAGCAACCTTTACGCTGTCAACCTGAAGAATGGCAAACGCAGCTTGATAGGAGACCCAACCGGCATGCACTCGGCACAAATCTCCGGTTTCATGGGAACTTACCTCATCGACAATGCCTCTTCGCCCACTTGCCCCCGTATCATAAAACTGATGTCCACCAACCCGAAAAAACAACGGGAACACACACTGCTGACAGCCAAGAACCCCTACGAAGGCTTTGAAATGCCCAGCATAGAAGTAGGCACCATCAAAGCCGCCGACGGCAAGACAGACTTGTACTACCGCCTGATAAAGCCTGCCGACTTCGACCCGGCAAAGAAGTATCCCGCCATCGTCTACGTATACGGCGGCCCGCACGCCCAGATGATAACGAACGGCTGGATGAACGATGCCCGCGGCTGGGACATCTACATGGCAAACAAAGGCTACATCATGTTCAGCCTCGACAACCGTGGCAGCAGCAACCGTGGACTGGAGTTTGAAAACGCCACCTTCCGCCAGCTGGGCATCGAAGAGGGCAAAGACCAGGTGAAGGGCGTAGAATTCCTGAAAAGCCAGCCTTATGTGGACGGAGAGCGTATCGGAGTGCACGGCTGGAGCTTCGGAGGACACATGACTACGGCGCTGATGCTGCGCTATCCCGAAATTTTCAAGGTAGGCGTTGCCGGCGGACCGGTTATCGACTGGGGATACTACGAGATAATGTACGGTGAGCGCTATATGGACACTCCGCAAGCGAACCCGGAAGGCTATAAGCAGACAAATCTGAAAAACCTTGCCGGTAACTTGAAAGGACATCTGCTCATCATACACGACGACCACGACGACACCTGCGTGCCGCAGCACACCCTTTCATTCATGAAGGCGTGCGTGGATGCCCGTACCTATCCCGATTTGTTTATCTATCCCACGCACAAGCACAACGTCCTGGGACGCGACCGTGTGCATCTGCACGAGAAGATAACAAGATATTTTGAAGAATATCTTTAATGTACAATGTACAATTTGCTATGCAGTGCGGGCGTGCAAATAGGGAGTAGATGGTAGAAGAAAGAAGAGAATAAAAGAGAGAATAAATCATTAAGTATAACAATCTGTACAACTTACCTGATGCCCCACAGCACAGACAAATTGTACATTGTAAATTGTAAATGAACCCATGAAAGTATTATTATTAGGCTCCGGTGGCCGCGAACACGCTCTGGCATGGAAGATTGCCCAAAGCCCGAAAGTAGAGAAACTATATATTGCTCCCGGCAATGCAGGTACAAGCGAAGCAGGCGAGAATGTGAACCTGAAGGCGACAGACTTTCCCGCACTCAAGGCCTTTGCCCTTGAGAAAGAAATCGACATGATTGTTGTGGGTCCCGAAGACCCGTTGGTACAAGGCATCTTCGACAGCTTCAAGGAAGACCCTGCCACCTGCCATATCGACATCATCGGCCCCACCGCCAAAGGTGCTACACTGGAAGGTAGCAAGGAATTTGCCAAAGGCTTCATGATGCGCCACAACATCCCCACTGCCCGCTACAAGAGCATCACCGCCGACAACTTGCAGGAGGGACTCGACTTCCTCGCTTCCCTCGAAGCGCCTTACGTACTGAAGGCCGACGGACTGTGTGCAGGCAAGGGCGTGCTGATTCTCCCCACACTGGAAGAAGCTCAGAAAGAGCTGAAGGAAATGCTGGACGGCATGTTCGGCGATGCCAGCGCCACGGTAGTCATTGAAGAGTTCCTCAGCGGCATCGAATGTTCCGTATTCGTGATGACAGACGGCCGCCACTATAAGGTATTGCCCGTAGCCAAAGATTACAAGCGTATCGGCGAAGGCGACAAAGGCCTCAACACCGGCGGTATGGGCAGCGTTACTCCCGTACCTTTTGCCGACGAAACATTTATGGAAAAAGTACGCACCCGCATCATCGAACCTACCGTAAACGGTCTGCTGGAAGAAGAAATCGGCTACCAAGGCTTCATCTTCCTGGGACTTATCAACGTGAAGGGCGAACCGATGGTGATTGAATACAACGTCCGCATGGGCGACCCCGAAACCGAAAGTGTAATGCTGCGTATCAAGAGCGACCTGGTAGACCTACTCGAAGGCGTTTGCCCAGGGCGACCTCGACCAGCGTACACTGGAATTCGACCCACGCACAGCCGCTTGCGTCATGCTGGTGAGCGGAGGATATCCGGAAGCTACGAAAAGGGCAAGGTGATGACCGGATTCGAGAAGGCTGCCGAAACAGACAGCATCCTCTTCCATGCCGGAACAGCCACCAAAGACGGACAGACCGTAACCTCCGGTGGCCGTGTCATCGCCGTCTGCTCCTATGGTGAAACGAAGGAAGAAGCCTTGCAGAAGAGCTACCGCGTGGCCGACATGATAAACTTCGAGAAGAAATATTTCCGTCGCGACATCGGATTTGACTTATAAATGAGAACGAAGAGATTCCAGAACCGGATAACGGCAGGGCGGTTCACACTACCCACCGCTATCCTGATTTCAGTATCCTGCTGGATACTGACCGCTGTTCTGTTGCCCGAGACGGAGACACAGCAAAGCGGATATTCCCTTTGGGAAACATTCTGCGACTTCTGCATCCCCACCTGGGCAAACCGTCTCTTCAGCTTTATTCTGTATGCCGTCATCGGGTACTTCCTAATACAGCTCAACAATACGTTCGCCATCATCCGGATGCGGGCATCGGTACAGACTTCTGTCTACTTCCTGCTGATATCCGTCTGCCCCAGCCTGCACATGCTGTATGCGGGAGACTTGGCAGCCGCCTCCTTCCTGGTGGCACTGTTTTTCCTCTTCAAGAGCTACCAGCAGGCACGGCCCACAGGCAGTCTCCTTCCACTGCCTTTGTCTTCATCGGACTGGGCAGCCTGCTTTTTCCGCAGCTCATGCTGTTTGCCCCCATCTTCTGGATAGGTGCCTACAACTTCCAGTCTCTCCAACCCAAAAGTTTCTTCGCTTCCTTGGTAGGATGGAGCGTACCCTACTGGCTGTTGCTGGGACACGCCCTCTACTACGGGCAAATGGAACTCTTCTGCCAGCCCTTCCGCGAGCTGGTGACCTTCGCTCCCACCCGGTTCGACTATCAGCCGTGGGAACTCGCCACCCTCGGGTATCTCCTTGTTCTGTTCATCGTCAGCGCGGCACACTGTCTCATTGCCGGCTATGAAGACAAGATACGCACCCGAAGCTATCTACACTTCCTCATCCTGCTGAATTTCTGCATCTTTGTCTATATCGGACTGCAACCGGTATTGAGTGTCCACCTGATGTCCTTCCTGCTCATCGGTGTCAGCATCCTGGCGGGACACTTGTTTGTACTGACAAATAGCCGCAGTTCCAATATATTCTTCATTTGTGCATTTATCGGATTATTCATTCTATTAGGATTCAACATATGGACGCTTTTGTAGATACACTCGTACAGCTACTGATTGACTGGGGATATGTCGGTCTGTTCATCTCTGCCCTATTGGCAGGAAGCATCATTCCGTTCAGTTCCGAGATAGTGATGGTAGCACTGGTCAAGGTCGGTCTAAGCCCGGCACTGTGCGTACTCTCCGCCACCTTGGGAAATACGCTGGGAGGCATGACGTGCTACTACATGGGACGTCTGGGACGTATAGACTGGATTGAGAAATATTTCAAGGTAAAAAGGGAAAAGATAGAACGGATGCAGCATTTCCTCCAAGGGAAAGGGGCACTGATGGCTTTCTTCGCCTTTCTGCCTTTTGTGGGAGAGGCCATAGCCATTGCACTGGGCTTCATGCGCAGTAATCTGATGCTGACCACCACTTCCATGTTTGCAGGGAAGCTGGTGCGCTACATAGCTATGCTGTGGGCACTGCAAGGAGCCATTTCGATGATGAATTATTGACATGTAGTGAGTTTGAGCAATAGATGTATAGATACAACGCGTTGGATGTATAGATGCAACGTGCTGGATGTATAGATGCAGCACGCTGGATATATAGGCGCAACAACACGCTGAATCACAGAGAATTAAACTAAATAAAAACATTCAACAAAAGCAGAAGTGATGCAACGAATCATAGAGAAGACGGAAGACGGAAGTGCGACACTGTTTGTACCGGAACTGAATGAACATTATCATTCGGTAAAGGGGGCACGTACAGAATCACAGCACATCTTCATCGACATGGGACTGAAAGCATCCGCTACTGCCCGCCCGCATATCCTTGAAATCGGTTTCGGCACCGGACTGAATGCCCTGCTTACACTGGAAACTGCCGAAAAGGAAAAGAGACCTGTGCACTATACCGGTATCGAACTCTATCCGCTTGCATGGCCGGAGGTGGATGCGCTAAAATATAGCGACAATCCTCTGTTCGAGGAACTGCATCGGGCTGCGTGGGAAGAAGAAGTTGCCATAACTCCTTATTTCACACTGAGAAAAGTGCGGGCAGATGTCGAAACAATAAGCATTGACAGTTTGTTAATGATTAATAAATCTCCGTTCGATGTTGTCTACTTCGATGCCTTTGCACCCGAAAAGCAACCGGGAATGTGGGAGGAAAAAGTCTTCCGGAATATCCATGCCGCCATGAGCACTGATGGCGTGCTGACCACCTACTGCGCCAAAGGAGTAGTACGCCGCATGCTGCAAGCCGTAGGATTCAAGGTAGAGCGTCTCCCAGGTCCCCCCGGAGGGAAACGGGAGATACTGAGGGGAAGGAAAGAGGAAGTGATAAATGGATAAGGAATAGTTGATAATGAATAGTTGATGCCCCCTGCCACAGCGCAGCCAAATTGTAAATTGTAAATAGTAAATTGTAAATGAAAAAGTTTTGTTTTTTACTCCTCATAGCCACCTTGCTCTTCTCGTGCAAGCAAGGAGGCCAACAGAACAAGAAGAATGACGATAAACCCGTGATTACCGTCACCATCGAGCCGCTGCGGTATTTCACCGAAGCCATTGCCGGCGATGAATTCACCGTCGTCAGCATGGTGCCCAAAGGTTCAAGTCCGGAAACCTACGACCCCACGCCCCAGCAGCTTGTCGACCTTGCCCAAAGCAAGGCCTATTTCCGCATCGGCTACATCGGTTTCGAGCAGACATGGACGGAAAAACTGACGGACAATGCTCCCCACCTGCAATTCTTCGATATGTCCGAGAATGTGGAACTCATTCTGGACGATACCCATGCACATCATCATAAAGACGGGCATGTACACGAA
>ENA-OQCJ01000077-OQCJ01000077.1-human-gut-metagenome-genome-assembly--contig:-NODE-77-length-12789-cov-1.040831_pt1 | contig 12789 bp, 19 predicted proteins | sample MGYA00242501_ERZ504584 | MGnify/ENA primary metagenome ERZ504584 (study PRJEB26092, sample SAMD00036341) | human gut metagenome | host: Homo sapiens | study: EMG produced TPA metagenomics assembly of...
CGCCAACAAGACGGTTACCGGGACCTGCGCCGCCTTTGCCAAGGCGGGCCGGAAGGTGGCCGCCATCTGTGCCGCCCCCCAGCATCCTGGCCTCTCTGGGCCTGCTGGAGGGCAGGAACGCCACCGCCCACGCTGGCTTCCAGGATCAGCTGGCCGGTGCCGTCGTCCACGATGAAGAGGTCGTGGTGGATGGCAACATCACCACCAGCTATGGGTTGGGCGGTGCCATCCCCTTTGCACTGGAACTGGTGCGCCAGCTGGCCGGTCAGGCAGAGGCGGAGCGTATCCGGAACGCCATTGCGTATCGGCACTGAGAAAGGGGATACGGTATGCGCTTTATTACCTGCCGTTTGCCGGACGGCGTGGAAGACCCGGCGATCTTATCGGAGGATGGGCGGGCAGGTCTGGCCGCTGAGCTGGCTGGGCCTGAGCTATGAGACCCTGAGCGAGGCCATCCCGTTTCTGACCCCGCAGGTGCGGTATGGGCTGTCGCTGGCCATTGCGGGCATTCCCGCTCTGCCTGTGGAGGCCGTCACGCTGGAAAGCCCCATCCCGGCCCCGGCGCAGGATGTCATCTGCCTAGGCATCAATTATATGGCCCACTCCGATGAGGCGGAGAAATACTCTGCCGCTGCCTTTGCCACCAAGCACGAGGATGCCATCTACTTTTCCAAGCGTGTGACCCGCGCCGTGCCGGACGGCGGCCCCATCGAGGCCCACACCGATCTGGTGAAAAAGCTGGATTATGAGTGTGAGCTGGCTGTGGTGCTGGGCAGGGATGCCAGGGATGTGCCCGCCGGTCAGACCCGGGACTACATCTTCGGCTATACCATCCTGAACGATGTCTCGGCCCGGGATGTGCAGACGGCGCACAAACAGTGGTACTTTGGCAAGAGTCTGGACGGCTTTACCCCCATCGGGCCCTGCATCGTCACGGCAGATGCCTTTGCCGACTACCCGCCCAGGCTGGGCATCCGCAGCTTTGTCAACGGCGAGAAGCGGCAGGATTCCAATACCGCCCTGCAGATCTTTGACATCGACCATGTCATTGCCGAGCTTTCGCAGGGCATGACCCTGAAAGCGGGCACCATCATTGCCACCGGCACCCCGGCGGGTGTGGGCATGGGCATGGACCCGCCGCAGTTCCTCAAGCCCGGAGATGTGGTGCGGTGCGAGATCGAGGGTATTGGTACGCTGACCAATCCGGTCAAATAATTCCAAGGCGTAATATTTTTGACAGAGTATATGAATTGTTATATAAATGAACATGAAATTGCTCTTGTTCATATACTGTTCGAAATAAGTTCATTTGAAGTTCACACACTTCCGGTATACATAGGGCAACAAAGGCGCACACCGCGCCGCATCCCCTGTGCAGTAACAGCACGGCAGGCCGCAAAGGATGCCTGTTGTGTGAGAGGAAAGGAATTGGAACGCTATGAAAATTGGTTTTACAGAGCTGATCCTGGTGGCCATCGTGGCCTTCGTGGTCATCGGCCCCGATAAGCTGCCCGAGTACGCCCGCAAGCTCGGCAAGATGCTGCGGGAGCTGAAAAAGTACACCGGTGCCGCTTCCGAGGAGATCCAGAAGAATGTGGTGGAGCCCCTGAACGAGATCCAGGCCCCCATCAAGGAAGCTGTTGCTCCCCTGACCGACATCAAGAAGGACATCGACGACAGCATGAAGGATGTCACCAAGAGCTTTACCAACATTGGTAAGACCAGCAAGGAAGAAGCCAAGAAGGCCGAAGAGGTCGAGGAAGTGGCCGAGCTGGAGGATACCGTGGAGGAGCTGCCCGAAGAGCCTGTCAAGGCTGAGGAGCCTGCCGCTGAGCCTGTGAAGGCAGAGGAAAAGGCAGAAGAGCCTGCTGCAGAGGAAAAGCCCGAGGAGGCCCCTGCTGCAAAGGAAGCCCCTGCCGAGGCTGCTCCCGCTGAGGAGGCTGCCCCTGCCGAGGAGGCAAAGGTCTAAGTACATGGATACACCCGCGCCCGCGGTTGTAGGATAAAAACTGGAATCCAGCCCGCCAGAGCGGCGCGGCAAGAGGAAAAAGGAGATTATTATTATGAGAATCGGACCTCAGGAGCTTATCATTGTTCTGATCATCGTTCTGGTCATCTTTGGACCCAAGAACCTGCCGAAGCTGGGCAAGATGTTCGGCAAGACCATGAAGAACTTTAAGGAAGGCATGGACGACGTGGATGAGAACGGCGATGCCAAGCCTGCCGAGACCAAGACCGAGGAAAAGGCTGAGAAGAAGGACGAGGAGTAATTTGTGGCTACCAACGTGAAGCGCAAAAAGAAAGCCGAAGTCATGTCGGACGACGGCAGCATGACGCTGACCGGACATCTGAAAGAGCTGCGGAACCGGCTGATCATCTGCGCGGCGGTGTTTGTAGTGGGCGTGATCGGCTTCCTGGCAATTTCGGATAAGCTGATCGACCTGCTGACGGCCATGGCAATGAATGCGAACTACACCTTCGTGTTCCTGGCCCCGCAGGAAAAGCTGATGCAGTATTTCCGGGTGTCCCTGATCGCTGCGGTGATCGTGACCATTCCGGTGGCGCTGTATCAGGTCTACGCCTTTGCAAAACCCGGCCTGAAACGGAGCGAGAGCTTCTTCTTCCGGCTGGTGCTGCTGTTCGGTCTGGCTCTGTTCTGCGTGGGTGTGCTGTTTGCCTACAAGGTCACCCTGCCGTTCATGCTGAACTTCCTCGTTACGCTGGAGGGTACCGATTACATCACGGCATCCATCAGCATCGAGAGCTACATCAACCTCTGCCTGACCATGTTCATCATCTTCGGCTGTGTGTTTGAAATGCCTCTGGTCACCATCATTCTGGCCAAGATGGGCATTGCAAACCCCGAGATCATGAAGAAGGGCCGCGGCGTTGCCATTGTCCTGATCTTCCTGGTCGCAGCCATCATCACCCCGCCCGATATCGTGTCGCAGTGCTTCGTGGCTGTGCCCATGTGCCTGCTGTACTTTATCAGCATCTTCCTCAGCGGCATTTTCTATAAGCCCAAGACGGATGATGACGACGAGGATGAGGATGACGAAGAGGAATCCTCTGATGAGGAGTAAGTTCTCCCAAGGCTTTCCGGCCCTCCACTGCGGGAGGGCCTTTTGCTTTGCCAAAAATCGAACGGATTTTCGGCTTTTTGCATAAATCCTGTTTCAGCCTCTGTCTTTTGCAAATGGATATGTTATAATGATAACGATGAAAAAATCGGCGGCCTGACCGCCGCAAAGAAGGGGTAAATGAATATGAAAGAGTACGCATTCGGCATCGACCTGGGCGGCACCACGGCCAAGGTGGGCCTGTTCACCACGGCGGGCGCTCTGCTGGAAAAGTGGGAGGTGCCCACCGACACCTCCAATGCAGGTGAACACATCCTTGGAAACCTGGCCAAGGCCGTGAAGGACAAGATGCAGGAAAACGGCATCACTGCCGAGCAGGTGGAGGGCGTGGGTGTCGGTGTGCCCGGCCCTGTGCTGGACAGCCGCATCGTGCCCATTGTCTGCGCCAACCTCGGCGGCTGGGGTGAGCGGAACGTCTCCATCCAGCTGTCCGGCCTGCTGGACGGCATCAAGGTGCTGGTGGGCAACGATGCCAATGTGGCCGCGCTGGGCGAGATCTGGATGGGCTGTGCCAAGGGCTGCCGCAGCGCGGTGATGGTCACGCTGGGCACCGGTGTCGGCGGCGGTGTCATCGTCAACGGCAGGATCACCGAGGGTGCACACGGTGCAGGCGGCGAGATCGGCCACATCACCGTCAACCCCCACGAGACGGCGGTCTGCGGCTGCGGCAAGCACGGCTGTCTGGAGCAGTATTCCAGCGCCACCGGCGTGGTCCGCTGCATGAAGAAGCTGCTGGACGAGAACCCGGACACCCCCTGCACCCTGCGCGGCACCGACTTTGCCGCCAAGGATGTCTTTGATGCTGCCCGTGCAGGCGATGCACTGGCCGCCCGTGAGGTGGACGAGATGACCGACACCCTGGGCATGGCGCTGGCCTCTATTGCCTCCACCACCGACCCCGAGATGTTCATGGTGGGCGGCGGTGTCGCCCGTGCCGGAGATGTCCTCTTCAACCCCCTGCGGGAGCATTTCAAGACCTATGCCTTCAGTTCCTGCCGCGAGACCCCCATCGTTGCAGCTACCCTCGGCAATGATGCCGGCATCTATGGTGCTGTGCGGCTCATCGTGGGAGAATAAGATGAAGCTGAATCTGCAAGTTACCCGGTTGCAGGATGGTGCAAAAGTGCCAGTACATGTTGTGGCGGCGGGAAAGCTGGATTTTCAGCAGACTGCCAGCATGGGATGGCAGACGAATTGGAAAACGATGGACACTGCATATTTCCCGAATCGTGTTGCACTGAAAACAGAAGAACAGGAATTGCTGGGTTTGATGTCTTACTTCTGCGATGATCGGTTTCTGGCAGTAGAACTTGTCTATCTGGAAAGTCAGCCGGAAAGCAATGCAAATCTTCTGCATCAGAATGGAAAGGAAAAGAAGTATCAGGGAATTGCAAAGGCATTATTTGCATATGCAGTACAGGAATCTATCAATCATGGCTATGATGGCGTGGTACTGTTCAAAGCAAAAACGGATACTCTTCTGGAATACTATCTTCACGAATTTGGAGCACGTCCGGTAGGGAGATATGACCCATTCCGGTTAGTACTCTGGGAAGATGCTGCACAAAGATTGATTGCAGAATACGAGGTGAATGCAGATGAATGAACCGATGGAAAGAAGCTGGGTCACACCGCTGAATGAGGAAGATCGGGAATATTTTTCCTATTTCCGCACAGTTTGTAAGAGGTACAATATCAATCCATCCAGAGCGACCCGTCTGGAATACGACTTTGTGACCCGTGTGGCAGAAAGTGAGTTTTACTTGCAGAAAGCTGCGACCTGATAAAATGGTTGAGCCCCATGCCTGCACTCTGAATGTGTGGGTATGGGGCTTTTTATAAGAAGGAGCTGAATCAATGAATTATACCCCTATTACAGAGGATAATATTGAAAAAGCAGCAATGCTTTACATGAACCACTACAACCAGCATTCTGGCGGGTGCTGGACCTATGAAAAGGCATATAAGCGAATCCGTCAGATGGTAACGATGGAGGATTCCCTCTGCCTGATGCAAGAAGATGACAACGATATTCCAACAGGGCTTGTCATCGGTTTTTTGGAAAGCTACGATGATTTTACATTCTATTATCTCGACGAGATCCTGATTTTCGGGGAGTATCAGAACAAGGGGTATGGCAGATTACTTCTCCAAGAAGTGGAACAGCGTGTGCGGGAACGTGGTGCACAGATGATTGAACTGGTCTGTCCGGATGATGCGCACCACATGCACTTTTACGGCGGCTTCGGGATGGCGGAAGCAACGAACCTGAAGCTGATGAAAAAACAATTGTAAATCTGCCGTGGTTATTTTTGAGGCAAAAACGGAAGAACTGGAACAGCACTATCTCCGGGATTTTGGAGCGCGTCCGGTTGCATCCTTACATCCAGGAGGGTCGGGAACGTTTTTCTGAAATCATTGCAAAGCCCCGTGCCGGTGCGATATGCCGGACACGGGGCTTTTTCTATTTTTGAAATATAAAATACAAGACAAAAAGTAAATTATACTTGACATAATGTCTGGTGAGTGCTATTCTGTATCCAGAGGGAATGAGCTTACCCTCACAGGAAAGAGACGAGGTGACAGGATGCCGAAGAATCTGAAACTGAAAGCTGCCCGCGCGGAAAAAGATATGACGCAGGGGGCATTGGCAGAAGCGGCTGGGGTCTCGCGCCAGACCATCAACGCGATCGAAAAGGGCGAGTACAACCCCACCATCAATCTCTGCCGCAGCATCTGCAAAATTCTGGGAAAAACACTGGATGAACTGTTCTGGGAGGAATGAGAAATGAAATTTTCACTGTACAGCAAGAAAAATGTTCTGGATGAGATGCAGGAGCAAACTCTGCGCAAAATTGAGGGGCGTGGCTTCTGGTTGATGTGGGGCGGCCTTCTGGCGGCGTGGATCGTGCAGACGATGTTCGGGGCTGCGGACAAGGCCGCCGGAGAGTGGGTTGTATTTATGATCGGCTGCATCTATATGTGTGTTGCGTGTCTGCGCAATGGTTTGTGGGATCGTCACCTTTTGGATACGGCCCCGGCCAATGCCGTGTATTCTCTGGTTGCTGTGGTGGCGGTTACGCTGATCAGCGGTTTTTCCTATGGATACTGGGTCGGTGCTGTCATTGCCGGTGTTTTTACCGGTATCCTGTGTTTTGCATTGCTGCAGCTGTGCGCCGCACTGACACGCAGACAACGCAAGCATCTGGACAACCCGAAGGATGAGGAATAATATTATACATACGAAGAGGGAACAGCCCTTTATTTTTCCACAACAAAAAGCGGAACCGTTGAAAAGTACAGCGGTTCCGCTTTTGTCATCTCTGAATTTTGGAGTTACAGGGTGTCCTCACCGGGCAGCTGGTTCCACAGGCGGTAGTACACGCCCTGCTTTGCCAGCAGCTCTTCGTGAGTGCCGGATTCCACAATGCCCTCGGAGCCAAGCACCAGGATGCGGTCGTAGTTCTTGATGGTGGTTAGCCGGTGGGCAATGGTCAGGGTGGTGCGGCCATGGGCCAGCTTTTCAAGGCTCTGTCCCACAAGGATCTCGCTCTCGTTGTCCAGTGCGCTGGTGGCCTCGTCCAGAATGAGGATGGGCGGGTTCTTCAGGAACACCCGGGCAATGGCGATGCGCTGCTTCTGACCGCCCGAGAGCTTGACACCGCGCTCGCCGACATAGGTGTTGAAGCCGTCCTTCAGGTCCATGATAAAGCGCTCTGCACCGGCCAGACGGGCAGCTTCGATGATCTCCTCCCGGGTGGCATCGGGCTTGCCGTAGGCGATGTTATCCGCCACAGAGCCGCTGAACAGGTACACGTCCTGCTGGACGATGCCGATGTCCTCGCGCAGGCTCTTGAGGGTGACCTGCTGGATGTCCTGCCCGTCAATGTAGATGTGGCCGCTGGTCACATCGTAGAAGCGGGGGATGAGGTTGCACAAAGTGGTCTTGCCGCCGCCGGATGGGCCGACCAGAGCCAGCCGCTCGCCTGCCTTGATGTCCAGACTGACATGATGGAGCACCTTGTTGTGGTCGTCCGGGTACTCAAAGCTGACATCGTCAAAGCGGATGGCACCGGGGCCGGGCTGCAGGGGCTTTGCATCTGGGGCATCGTGGATGGGCACGGGGGTGTCCATGATCTCGGCAAAGCGCTCGATGCCGGTCATGCCGCGCTGGAACTGCTCGGCAAACTCGACGATGCGGCGGATGGTGGCGATCAGGGTGGTGACATAGAGCATGTAGGCCACCAGGTCACCGGCGGTGATCTTGCCGTTGACCAGCGACAGGCCGCCCGCCAGAATGACCACCAGATACATCAGGCCGTCGAACAGGCGGGTGGAGGTGTTAAAAGCCGCCATGCGTAGTAGCCCAGCGTCTTGATGTGCTCAAAGTCCTTGTTGCCCTGCTCGAACTTGGCGCGCTCCTGCTCCTCGGCGGCAAAGGCTTTTACCACGCCCTGACCCAGCAGGCTGTCCTCGATGGTGGCGTTCAGCTCACCGATCTGGATGCGCTGCTGCCGGAACCGGGCACGCAGACGGCCATTCAGATAAACGGATACCACGCCCATCAGGGGCACGCAGGCGAACACCGCCAGCGTCAGCGGGATGCTGGCCTGGCACAGGATGATGAAGGAGGCCAGGATCTTGATGAAGGCGATGAAAAATTCCTCGGGGCAGTGGTGGGCAAACTCGGTCACATCGAACAGATCGTTGGTGATGCGGCCCATGATGGTGCCGACCTTGGTGTTGTTATAGTAGGTGTGGTCGAGCAGCAGCAGATGGTCAAAGGCATCCCGGCGCATGTCGGTCTCGATGTGCACGCCCATGATGTGGCCGATGCCGGACATGAAATACTGGGCCGCGCCGTCGATGATGCGGAGCACAAAGTAGATGCCCGCCAGCTTGAGCACGATGCCGGTGGTCAGGGTGATGCCCACGCCCATGGCCGAGTTGGTGATGGTGCTCATGATCTTGGGCAGGAAGATGTCACACAGTGTGGTCAGCGCGGCACAGAACAGGTCGAGAAAGAGCACTGCCTTGTATTTTGCCAGATAGGGTAAAAAGCGGCGGATGAGCGCGCCGCTGCTGTTGTGATGCGCACCGGGGTCTTTGATGTTTTGTTTTGCCATGGTTCCTCCTTGATTTCAACTTCTCAGTCTGCGCGTCAGCGATGACGGAGAGGTTTATTTCTTGCTGTAATCCCGTTCGCCGTAGATCGCGGTGCCGATACGCACCAGCGTTGCGCCTTCGCGGATGGCGTTCTCGTAATCGCCGCTCATGCCCATGGAGAGGGTCTGCATCTCCACATTGGAATAGCCGCGCTCCCCGGCCTTTACGAACAGGTCGTGGACGGCGGCGAGATACCGGCGGTTCTGTGCATCGTCATCATTGACCGGGGGAATGGCCATCAGGCCTTTGACCCGGATGTGCTCCTGTGCGGCAGCGGCATCCAGCAGGGGCCAGAGCGCCTCCGGCGAAACGCCGCTCTTGCTCTCCTCCCCGCCGATGTTCACCTCCAGCAGGACGTTCTGCACGATGCCCGCCTTGGCGGCTTCCTTCTCGATGGCGGTCAGAAGGTGTTCACTGCCCACGCTTTGGATCAGGCTGGCCCGGCCCAGGACTTTTTTTGATCTTGTTGGTCTGCAGGTGTCCGATGAAATGGCTGGGCTTGCCGCAGTAAGCGCCTGCGTCAAAGTTTGCGCAGAGCTCCTGCACATGGTTTTTCGCCAAACACGTCAATGGGCAGGGCGGCACTTGCGGCCACGGTTTCAGCGGTGCGGGTCTTACAGGCGGCGCACAGCTGGACCTCGGCAGGCGCGGCCGCCTCCCGGGCAGCGGCGGCCATCTTTTCACGGATGGCCAGCACGGCCTCCCGCATCTCTTCCGGTGTTTTTTCTGCCATAAGGCATCAGTCCTCCTCGGTATATTTTGCGCGCTCTCCGCCGATGAGCTTCGGACGGGTGCGGGCGCAGAGAATGTTTGCTTCACCGATCCGGTTCAGGCTCAGCCGCACCGGCACGGCCACCCGGCGCAGGTGCATCCCGATCAGGGTGCCGCCAATGTCGATACCGGCGTGGGCGCGGATCTCCTCCACGGCAATGGGATCTTTGAACTGCTTCCAGCAGGTGGTGGCCCAGCTGCCGCCCGCATGGGGCCGGGGCACGACACACACTTCCTCCCAGCCGTATTGTTCGGCGGCTTCCCGCTCCATGATAATGGCCCGGTTCAGGTGCTCACAGCACTGTGCCGCCAGCCAGATGCCGCGCTGGGCCAGCACCGGCGCAATGCCTGCGTAGACGGCCTGTGCGGCCTCCAGACTGCTGTCCTTGCCGATGTGCCCGCCCACGATCTCGCTGGACGAGCAGCCCACCACGAACACGTCGCCCTTTTTCAGCTTTGCCTGTTCCAGCAGCTCTTCCACTGCCTGCCGGGCTTCCGCCTGGATCTGCTGTTTGAATGCGTCTGTCATATCAATTACCTCGTATCGATCGGTTGCCGCGATGACCCGATGTTCTGTGTTCGATTGGGCCTGAGCGTTTACAACAATTTTTCCGGGATGCCAGGGGCTCCCCTGGCAGGGGAGCTGGCACGCGAAGCGTGACGGAGCGGTTCAGACCCGTACAGAATAAAGCGCTTTTTCTCCCACAATTGCCAAAATACACCCGGTTTTCCACCGGGCAGAGGGCAGAGCTGCTGCCCTGAGGCTTGCCGGAAAAGCTCCACAGCCAGCTTCCGCTGGCGGTGGAAACGGCCTCGGCGCGGATGCCGTCGGCGGGCAGGGAGAACAGGTTCTCCTGCATCGATTCGCTCAGCCGCAGGGCCACACCGCGCAGGAAGGTGCTGCCTGCATGGCGCTCCAGCCAGCTGGAGCTGGCCCAGCGGTAGCTGATGTAGAGGGTGCTGTCCTCATCCAGCGCCAGCGCGCCGGGATAGCCCGGCAGCCCGCTGAAGCTGCTCTGACAGCCCTTGCCCCCTGCAGTCAGGCCGCGGGCAGAGGCCGCCGCGCTCCAGATGCAGCGGCTGCCGAGGTCGGAGATGTAGAGGGTCTGGGTGCGCTCGTCCAGCGCAAGGCCGGACGCTCCGGCAATGCCGCCCACCACCTGCTCCACGGCGCGGGCAGCGGGATCATAAACGTATACCGCACCTGTTCCGGTGTGGGCCAGCAGCTCGGTGCGCAGGGCGCTTTCCAGCCCCTGTTCCGCACTCTCCTGCCCGACCACGGCAAAGTAGACCTTGCCGTCCGCACCGACCTCCACGGCAGAAAGGGCCCCCAGCGGGGCACCGTCGATCTGCGTGACCACCTGCTCCACCGAAGCACCCCAGCTGTCGTGCCGGGCGCGGCAGAGGGTGCCCCCGGCAGGGGTGAGGACTGTGAGCCACAGGTCTCCCGCAGCATCGAACGCAAAAGCCGGTCAGCTCGCCCTCTACGCTCAGGATGACCGCAGCGTTGCCGCCGTCGGTGCGCACCAGATCGCTGGTGCGTTTTTTCAGGGAGGAGCCGTTCCATGCCGCCGCATAGACAAGGCCATCCCGGGTGCGGATGCAGTCCACACCCTGATACCCGCCCAGATCCCAGATCTCCCTGCGGTCGGTGGAAAGCGCTGCCTGTGCCGCGCCGGAGGCCTGCCGGTGATCCGGGGCGGTGTAGGCTTTGGGCGGGGCCTCAATGGGCCGGAGCACCAGCGCCCAGACCAGCGCAGCAACCGCGGCCAGCGTAAACACAATGCTCAATTTCTGGAACCTCTGGAGCACTTCCTCCCGCTCGGCGGCACGCTGGGCATCCTGTACGGCCCGGCGGCGGGCAGCGGCGGCGCTGGCCCGGTTGGCGCGGCGAAGCCAGCGGTCTACCCACAGGGCCGCACTGGGCCCGATGGTCAGTGACGCGATGAGCAGGATGAGAAGCAGTTCAACGAATCCGATGCGCATAGGCAGATTTCCTTTGTTCTGGTGGTTGTTTTTATCAAATCAGTATAGCACACTTTATAGCAGAGAAGCAAGCCGGAATGGAGCCACTCGGGCAGAATTCAGGCAGGACGCAGAAGCGCCCCATCCTGCTGTGGATGAGGCGCTTCTGTGTTTTGGGATTATTCGGGAATGGTTAAATAAGAAATGGTTTACTGAGCGTTTGCCTTTTCGGTCTGCTTTTTAATGGTATTCAAGGCGGCGAACTTGCCCACACCCTTTTCGGGGTGGAAGGTGCCATCCTCCTCGTTCTCCATCAGCCGTTGGCAACGACCCACTGCTGGGCCTGCTCGGATTCAGTCAGGGAAGCGCCGTCAGCAGCTGCGACTTCGGGCTTGCCTGCGTTCTGCCACAGCATCACAGCAAGAGCTTCCTTGGTCTCGGGAATTGCCGTACCTTCGGGCAGGATGGACTGTGCGTACAGGTCAGCGGCGATGTTGTAGCCGGTCCAGCCGAGAATAGCTGCACCTACACCGGCGGTGGCCACGACAGCCACAGTGCCCAGCACATTAGGCTCTTCCACATCAGCCATGCGGTACATTGCACGGATGGTCACACTCGTATTGGGCATAGTGAACTGTGTCTTTTCAGCGCTGGCATCAAAGCCACCGGTCAGCTCAGTATTACCAGTGATTTCCCAGCGGTCAAAGACCATACCGTCAGGAATCAGAGTGGAATCTGCTTCCAGAATCACAGTATCACCAGCACGGGCGGCAGTGATCTCCTTATCCTTCGCGCCGTTGGCAGTTACGCTGTAAGCCTTGCCATCGGTCAGGTTCAGGGGGTAATAGCCTTCCTCGCTCTGTGCGGTCAGGATGATAGTGCCTTTGTCCTCACCGTTCAACTTCAAAGTCAGCGGGTTGGTATGCTTCTGCTCTTCAGTCAGGGTGAAATCGGTATCACCGGCAACAGACCAGCACTTAAAGCCATCCGGGGCGGTAATGGTGACTTCCTGCTCACCGACAACACCGGCGGTGGTCATACCATTCACGGTACCGCCGTTCACGGTCACCCAACGGACGGAGGGGTTCTGCTCACCAAATTTTGCATAGCGGCTGAATACGCCACTGATGATTTCATCATTGTTGGTGAAGTCACCGGTACAGGTGACATTTTCTACGGTATTATTATTGATAACGCCACCTCTAATGGTGCCGTTTTTTAGCACTCCATTATTGGTAACACTCCATCTTACGGTATTTCCTTCTAAATCGGCAGTATACCAGTCCTCAATCTTCATAGACTTATTAGGCTCAGTGGTCTCTACGCCGTTGTTGTAAGTCCACCCATCCGATGGGCCGCCGGAATATTGGCCCTTTTCATCTATAGGTAAACTATCTTTGATTTTCAGTTCCGTCTTGATTTTTTCGACAGTAATTACAACATTTTTGCCAGCAGGCATTTTGAATGTCAATGTTGCATAATCACCATCATAGTCAAAAGTTGCATCCGGGAAAGTTGTTTTATTCACTTCCTGGCCATTAATAAACCATTTCTCAACTTTCTGGCGCGAATCTGGGTACGAAATCGTAACAGTCGGTTCACCAACTGTATAGGCTTTCGTCGAAATCATCTTATTGATTAAGCAGCCATTTGCGGTTATTTCATTAGGAGATGTTAAATTATCCTTCTGCTCAAATACGGCTGCATTGATAGTTCCCGCATTCGACTTCAATTTTTTGAAGGTTCC
>ENA-OQCJ01000078-OQCJ01000078.1-human-gut-metagenome-genome-assembly--contig:-NODE-78-length-12775-cov-1.115117_pt1 | contig 12775 bp, 12 predicted proteins | sample MGYA00242501_ERZ504584 | MGnify/ENA primary metagenome ERZ504584 (study PRJEB26092, sample SAMD00036341) | human gut metagenome | host: Homo sapiens | study: EMG produced TPA metagenomics assembly of...
ACCGGTAAGCTTCCGGGTTGGCTTCCAACATCATGGTGGCATACTCGTGAGAGTTACACATCTCCAGCAGGTTGGTGGCTTTCTGAATACCTACATAACCGTTATAGGTAATCTTGGCATCCTGGTTGCGGCTTCCTTTCTTGGTGGTGATGATTACAACACCGTTGGCGGCGCGTACACCGTAGATGGCAGATGCGGATGCGTCTTTCAAGATGGTCATGTCCTGAATGTCGGAATTGTTCAGGAAGTTGATGTTGTCGTAGAACATTCCGTCCACTACATAGAGAGGAGAGGTGTCACCGAAGGAACCCATACCACGGATGGTCACTTTAGGACCTTCGCCCGGCGTTCCCGAATTGATGATGTTAACACCCGGTACCTTTCCCTGCAATGCTGCCATCGGGGAGGAGGTAGGAACATTGATAAGTTCTTTCTCTTTGACAACGTCAATCGGGGCCGTCAGGTCTTTCGCCTTGGCCGAACCGTAACCGATAACAACAACTTCTTCCAGTAGTTGTGCATCTTCACGTAGCTTTACATTAATGACGGATTGTCCCGCAGCGCTTATTTCCTGCGGCAACATGCCCAAATAGTTGAATACGAGAGTTGCGTCTTCGGGGACGCCGTTCAGTACATAGTTACCGTCGAGGTCGGTAGCTGCTCCAATAGTAGAGCCTTTTACTACAACCGTGGCTCCAATAATCGGTTCGTTGTTCTGATCAACAACAGTTCCTTTAACTGTCTTTGTTCCTTGTGCCAAAACTGTCAGTGGCAATGAGAACAAAATCATGAATAGAAGAAATAAAGTTTGCCTTCTCATAAACTAAATTTAAGAGTTAATAATTCTGCCGGCAAAGGAAGTAATTACGGTAAGTAAGGCAAAAAAAAACACTACCACGATAATACGTTTAGGGTAAAAATGGGTACCGTTTTACTACGTTTTCGTGTTACTTGTTTCTAATAATCAGTTTTGTTGTGATTGAATGATTTGTAGCCGCTTTATTTCAAGTCGATGAGAAAATCCACTAATCCCGTTCCGTCGGGGATATCCAGTTTCTTGCGCAAACGGTAGCGTGCTGCCTCTACTCCCCGGATAGTGAGGTTGGTCATTTGCGCAATGTCTTTCGTAGAAAGATTCAGGCGCAGCAGCGCACAAAAACGGAGGTCGGTAGCGGTAAGACTGGGATAACGTTCGCGCAAATTACGGAAGAATTTCTCATGAATCAGGTCGAAATTGTTCTGGAATACATCCCAAAATTCCTGTGTCTCGATGTTTTCGTTGATGAGCTTCAGCAGAGATTCGAGGTTCTTGCGTCCATATTGCCCTTTCACCAGGGACTCTTGTACGACAGTACGAAGTTTCTCCAGGACCTCGTTCTTGGCAAATACACCCAGTGCCATGCTGGCAAGGTCTTTACTCTTTGCCGACAACTCGGCTTCCAGCAATTGCTGTTGCTGCAGAGTTATCAGATGCTCCTGCTCGCGCATCTTGATGTTCTGCTGCACCTGCTCTGCCTCATACTCCTTCCGTTTCTTTTCCATGGCACGGTTGGCGCGCCACTTGGAGAAAAAGTAGACAAGCGCTGTGAGAACTATGAGATAGAGCGCAAAGGCATAATAGGAGAGGTAGAAAGGGCGGGCTATGGCAAAATGATATTCCACCTCACCGATTTTCTGTCCCAAATCATTATAGCTTCTGCCTGGAATGTGTATTCTCCGTAATCCAGGCTACCGTAGCGGATTTCGGGCTCTTTCAGGTCCGATGTCAGCGCCATGCCTTGTCCTCCTTGCAGGACATAATGGAAATGTACGGACAATTTATTGTAATGCGGCAGGCTTACTGAGAACAGCAAATCCCGGTAATTGCTTTCCAGTTCGACATTTCCAGACAGAGGCAGGCGTTTCTCCTTTTTATCGGAAGAGGAAGCAGTGACCGAGCTCAGTGAGAGGGCGGACTCCAGAGTAGGACTGAGGCTGTCTGTGTTTTTGCTGTAAACTGGCGATTCCGTTGTTCAGATTAAAATAGACAACGTCATTGTCGACGAACACATTGTTGTAGTTCTCTATGCATGGAGAATCAAACAGTTCGATGAGGATGCGCTGCTTCACGATGTACTCTCCTTCTGCGTACTCTACCAGTACGTACTCATGTGAACCGGACAGCCAGAAGCGGTCGTTCGTGACGGATACCACAGAATGAGCATTCCTGATGTAAGGCAGAATGGCATTCAGCTTTTGGAAGGGGATAATCTGCCGGGTGATGTCGTCATAGGTATAGAAGCCGTTGGGACTGGAAAAGACGATACGTCCTCGCATTTTCATTACTTGGATAGGGCCGATGATATATTCCGAGCCTAAATGGGAGATGTGCCGTACGCTTTTTACAGCCGACAAGTCATCGCTCAAGACTATTTTATAGACTCCCTGATACATGTGTGAAGCCCAGATGACACCGCTTTGGTCCACCTCCAAGTGCATGACCGGTGCAATGAAGCCGTCTATGACATGCGAAAAGGTCCATTGCCCGTTCTTCTTTTTATAGATACGCAAATTGGCGTAGGATGATTCCAACAGTATCTCTTCGCCATAGAGGGTGCACTTTATCAGACACGTACTGCTGTTGGTATTGCTTATGACGGAAACATTCCCTTTTTCGCCTATTAATAAGGTATGGGCATTGTTGCCTGCAAAGAGTTGCCCGTCAATGTCCTTCACATACTAGTTCTGTCCTTCAGTATGGGGAAGCAGGCGCAGATTCTCGGTAACCTGGTGGTATTCGTACAAGCCTGGTTGGTGGCCAGATAGAAACAGTCGCCCCGGTGGGCTATGTCGTACACCATGCCCAGTTTGGTTTCATGGTTGGCAGGAGTCAGCAGCATGACGGGTGAGTTGTGGTGGATGTATGCGATGCCGTCGTCCAATGCTGCCCATACGTTGTTGTCTTTGTCACAGAACAAGCCCAGGACTGTGTTGTTGTCCAGACGGTTATCCAGATTGAAGTGCCAGAGGCAATGTCCTTTGCGGTCGATGGCGTATATGCCATTCAAGACTGTACCTATCATGAATATGGAATCATTGGTCATGACGGCGCGGTTCACCCGCTGTTTCTTCAGCTCTGCATCAATGTCTGTTTTCCAGGGGGTGATGTCACCGTTGTAGCGGAACAATCCGTTATTCTCTGTGACCATCAGGAAGCTGTCGTCCCCGTCGGGCAGTAATGCCACTACATTGTCATCGTCACTTGGCTGCGGGGGAAGAGATGAAGGAAATCCTTGCCGTCGAATTCATAGAAGTCCTCATCAATCATCTGTGTGTAGATATGTCCGTTTTGGGTGTAGAAGTAGAGCGGCTGTTGCTGTCTGTTGCGGAAAGCGTGTACCATCTTCCCGTCGTAGGAGAACCAGGCGCTGAACGACTGGAAGTAGATGCGGCCGTCCAGCTCTACAATGTTCCATATCTCGTTGTTCTCCATGGGGAAATTTTTCAGGAATTTGCTCAAAGAATGGTACCGGAGAGTGCCTGCCTCCGAATACTTGAAATAGCCGAATTCCTCGAATGCCCCCACATAGATACGGTCTTCTTTCACATACACCGAACGGACAATATGGTTCCCCGGCACTTTGTGGAGAGTCCAGCGATAACCGTCATATACCAGGAGCCCCTGGCTGTTGCCGAAATACATTTCGCCGTTGCTGCCTTGCGCACATGCCCAGTTCTGATAACCGGCTTCATAGTCTTTGGCAAGATAGTTGGTGACGGCGGGCATGAAGGAAGAAGCCCTGGCCTGGATGAAGAGGATGAACAATAGAAGGCACACTACCCAATACTTGAAAAGCATCGGTCTTATCGTATTTTGTTTCATTTTTTCAGGTTAATCGAAGTGTTTCTTGGAAGCAAAGATACAATAAGTATTCTAAATATTGTGTTTTGATGAGATAAAAAAAGGTACTTGAAGCGGTTAGGGAGGATGCTTCTTAATGAATATCCTCCCCTCTTAGTTGTTTGTCTTTTGAAATTTATTATAGGGATTGTGCGGATGATAGGACTCGAACCTACACGCCTCACGGCACCAGATCCTAAGTCTGGCGCGGCTGCCAATTACGCCACATCCGCGGAATAATTCCGATTAGCGGGAGCAAAGATAGAAAGAATTTTCGTTTTGGCAAATTGTTTTGTAGATAAAGTCGTTTTAGAAAGTCACTTTCAGTATTTTTCTTGCTTCCTCAATGATGGTGTCCAAGTCATTGTTCTCATCTTCTTTGCTCATATCCACTTTCTTGTCCGGGTCGATGCCGAACTCGATATGCTGTTTTTGGGCATCGAGGTGCGGGCTGGCAGAAAAGCGTACCCCCCATCCGTTGGGCAGTTCCGAAGAGAATGGCAGGCCCGACCCGCCGCCGGTTTTGTCACCAACCAGGGTGACATTGGGAAAACAGCGCATGGAGTTGACAAAATCATTGGTTGCACTATAGGAATGACGGTTGGTCAGGACAATTACCTTTTTTTGCCAGCGGATACTGTTGGAAGGTTCCACATAAATGGGAGTCGGATCTGAAAAATCGCTATGGCCTTTGCCGGTCTTGTGCTGAATATATCCCGTCAGTACTTTTTCATTCGTGAAGCGTTGTGCCATTCGGGTGGCGTTTGTCAGGTTGCCGCCACCATTGTTGCGCACGTCGATAATCAGGCCGTTACAAGCGGAAAGGTATAACAGAATCTCATCCAGGTTGCCGTTTCCGATGCCGCTGGAGAAATCACCGTAATAGATATATCCTATGTTGTCCTCCAATATGGTATATTTGGCGCCTCCAGCAATGCGGTAGTCTCTTCCCAGGTACTTTTCAATGATACTTTTCGTTGAAGTTACGAGGATAATCCAGATACCAGTCCCAGTAGCGCGCCATGTTGGAAGAAGAGTACAAGTTGACATGGTCCGTCTTTTAACTCGGCAAGCATGTTACCTAATATTTCAAATAGACCGTCGTAACTCATTCCCGGGGTAATGAGTGGCTGGTACTTGTCATGGATGGCATCCCAGTCTATTTGCTTGTAGTCCAGGAAGCAGTACTGTTCGTTTATTATTTTCCACAAGGCTTCGAAATTGCCTTGTGGGGTATTGTCGAACTCTTCCTCACGAATACATCCGTTCAATAGGGGCAATAACGTGAGTAGGATACTCCAAATTATTAAAATATATCTTCTTTTCATGCACATTATCCTTATCATCTTATCGTTTATCACCTTGTCACTTTTTACTTTCTCTTGTTAGGAAACAGATAGAGTTCCTTTACGAACCCCACCATGAATACGTGCGAGTAAGTATGTGTCTTTATTTCATTTACTTTGGACTGTTGTGCGTCCCATATGTAAGCGAAACGCATCCGGGCACGTCCCACCGGAAAGTCTGCGGTCAGCATTTGTCTCAGAGAGGGCTGGTTGTGCAGGGAGGTGAAGTTCACTACTCCGTCCCAATGTCCTAACGTAAATATCTCGTAGTAGGACTGTCCATAGTTGGGCATGAACATGATACCTGCCAAGGGAAGATTTACCTGATAGCGTAGTGTGATGGGACGGTTCTTGATGCGCAAGTCCCAAATAGCCATTCCCGATGCGGCAAGGTTGATATAGGCACGTGCTTGGGCGGGGTTGTTTCCGTTGCGCAGATTATAGACAAAGCCACCGTTGAAGTCGCCGACTCCTCCGGCAAGCAGTTTGAAATTGCCCGTGATTGGAAAATTATAATGCAGGCCGTAGTTCCAGTTGGCCAGTCCGGAGAATGTATTGTTATTGTCTACTTTGTTGTGTGTATATCCCAAGTCTGCCTGGAAGAAAGTTTGCAGAGACACGTTGCCGTCCATCAACCGTGTCATCCGCATGCTTTCGCGGGAGATACGGAAATCGATTCCCTTATACTCCTGAGGTGAAAGATAAGTGTCGAACACGTTGGTGAAGCCGACACCATACATGGTGGCACGGGTGATAATACGGTTACGGTTGGTGGAGTCAGCCCGTAGCTTCCGGTCGATGCTGCATTGTGCTTCTTGTGCTTTCAGTCCGACACTTCCCAAGAGCAGTCCGCATAGGATTATTATCTTGTATATGTACATATTAAATTATCAATTACAAATTAGTAATCGTTAGCCACTAATACTTCATTTCCGTCCTTCATCAAAAGAGTTTCATCTGTCCTGTCATCTCGTCCAGTATGTCCCCTTCGCTTTTACCGTGGTCGGGGTCCAGAATTTCCGGTTCTTCATCCGTTTCCTGCTCTTCGGTTTTCTGCGAGGGTTCCGGTTGACGGGTAGGCTCCAGCTCGTTGATGGTTTCTATAGTATAGGTGGTCAGGCGCTTACCTTTTGCTTTGAAGCCTTTCACGGCGATGAATTCGTCGGCTTCCACCACCATCGGCTCTCGGAAATTGTCGTGGCCGCCAAACACCACCTCTAAACGCGGGTAGCACTCGTCTGTCAGCAGAATGAGGCTGCTGTTCTTGTTTTCTCCCAAGTAGTTTTGCTTGCGGGCGGTTGCCTCGAAGCAGAAACGCTTGATGTAAGGATAGTTCTGCTGGTCGGCATCGTAGAGTACGGCAGTCCATACTTTGTTCGGATCGTATTTCTCCAATACGCGTATGCCATCGTCATAGTGATTGTTCAAGTCGAAGTTGGTGGCATAGAACTCTCCGCTGTTCTGTACGACAAGGATGGTGTCTTCGCTCTGGAATTCTCCGAGATATTCTCCGCGCCCGTCGTAGTTGAGACGTAGCACATCACGGTCGAACCAGACTTTCCGTCCGCCCAGCGTGGAGCCTCCACGTTGTTTCAAGGCTATCTTGTGTACGGGGAGTTTCGTGAGTATATTTCCCATGGCCTGCCGTCCCTTGATATTGATGTTGCTGAAATCCTCCTCGAAGATAATACGGCGTACACGGGGATTGGGTTTCAGGGTTACCTTGATGATTTCAGCTTCACCGTTGGGATTGGCGGTAAAATAGGTGATGCGGGAATCGGGAGTGCCTTGGGTCACGTCGTACTCGCGGTCACGCACCACGGAAGTGACGGCAAAACGCTTGATATAGCTTGTCCCCTCCTTGCCGTCACGGTAGCAGACATTGTAGATGGTACGTTTGTCGTTCTTCTTAAAAATGTTGGCATAAAGTATATTCTTGCCCACGAACTTCTTGTCGGCCACCGGTGTGATGATATATTTTCCATCGCGGAAGAAGATAATCACGTCATCTATGGGCGAGCAGTTGCCTATGAATTCGTCTTTCTTCAATCCAGTTCCGATGAAACCCTCTTCGCGGTTGATGTACAGCTTTTCGTTGGCTTCGATGACTTTGGTTGCTTCGATGGTGTCGAAGTTACGCAGTTCCGTGCGGCGGGGGAAGGCTTTGCCGTACTTGTCCTTCAACATACGGAACCAGTCGACGGTATATTCCACGATGTTTGCCAGATGGCAGTCTATCTCCTCTATGTCCTTTCGCATGCGTGCTATCAGTTCCTCTGCCTTGTCGGAGTTGAATTTGAGGATACGTGCCATCTTTATCTCCATCAGCCGGAGGATGTCTTCCTTGGTCACTTCGCGGATAAAAGTCGGGTAGTAGGGAGTCAGGCGCTCATCGATATGTTCGCAGGCGGCATCCATGTTTTTGGCTTGTTCAAACTCCTTATCCTTGTAAATACGTTCTTCAATGAATATCTTTTCGAGTGAAGCGAAATGCAGGCTTTCCAGTATCTCTCCCTTACGGATTTCCAGTTCCTGGCGTAGCAGTGCCAATGTGTTGTCGACTGATTTGCGCAATACATCACTCACGGTGAGGAAGTGGGGCTTTTGGTCGTCGATGACACAGCAGTTGGGAGAGATGCTCACTTCACAGTCGGTGAAGGCATAGAGGGCATCGATGGTCTTGTCGGATGATACACCCGGGGCTAGATGCACTAATATTTCCACACTGCCGGATGTTAGGTCCTCTACCTTACGTATCTTGATTTTTCCTTTTTCGCTGGCCTTTACGATGGAGTCGCATACACTGGCCACCGTTTTCCCGTAAGGAATTTCCTTAATGGCAAGTGTCTTGTTGTCTATCTTTTCTATTTTGGAGCGCACGCGTATCGCACCGCCACGTTCACCGTCGTTGTATTTGGATACATCGATACTGCCTCCCGTCTGGAAGTCGGGGTACAGCTTGAATTCTTCGTTGTGCAGATAGCTGATGGAAGCATCGCACAGCTCATTGAAGTTATGTGGTAATATTTTGGATGACAGGCCTACGGCAATACCTTCCACACCTTGTGCAAGCAGCAGTGGGAATTTTACCGGTAGTGTAACCGGTTCTTTGTTTCGCCCGTCATAAGAGAGTTTCCATTCGGTGGTCTTGGGGTTGAATACCACGTCCAGTGCGAACTTGGAGAGACGTGCTTCGATATAACGGGGGGCAGCGGCGCTGTCACCCGTCAGAATGTTACCCCAGTTTCCCTGGCAATCCACGAGCAAGTCCTTTTTGTCCCAGTTGTACCAGAGCATCGCCGATAGAAGCATCACCGTGCGGATGGAACTGCATGGTATGTCCTACGATGTTCGCCACCTTGTTGTAGCGCCCGTCTTCCATGCGGCGCATGGAGTGGAGGATACGCCGCTGTACGGGTTTCAGACCATCCATGATATGGGGTACGGCACGTTCCAATATAACGTATGAGGCGTAGTCCAGAAACCAATTCTGGTACATGCCGCTCAGTTGGTGCTTTATATTGGCATCCTTTGCGTCCGCAGGTTTGTAATTCGAGTGTTCTTCGCTCCCGGCCGGGAGTTCCTTGTCCAAATCATCTTTCGGTGCTTCAAAATCTTCGCTCATATTTGTTCGGGAATTGTCTATTCTATGATATTACTGATTTTTCAGTTGCAGGCAAAAATACAATTTTTGTTCGATAAATGAGAATTTGCGCGGAACTATTGTGCCAAATCCTTCCCATTTTTTAAAACTTCTGCCCGTTAATGGAACCAATCTGTCTCTTTCCCGTTAGCGGAATTATATTGAGGACGTGCTTCCGCCTCTTTGCGGACAGCGATGTTGCTTTTGTCTTTCTTGCCGACAAGTTGGCAAGGTTTTGCCACCACATTGGCAAAGCTTTGCCAAAGGTATGGCAAAACTTTGCCAATATGGTGGCAAAACGCTGGCAAAGTAACTTGCTGGCTTGTTGTGTGTTGGCTCGAATTGTGCAGCGATATCATCACAAGGGTGAAGAGATACTGGGCAGATTCTGCCGACGGATTCATTATTTTGTGAATTTCCATTCGTCAAATAAGAACTTTCCGTTCCCGAATACGAAGTAAATGTCGTGTTTGCCTTTTATCCGTTTGTCCAACGGCTTTGTCAATGTTTGCCACGTATCGGTATCAAAGGTCAAGGTGGATAGGAGCGGACCGTCTGGACTGTCCATGTGTATTTCGATGGAGCCTTTCCCTTTTATCTTCATCTGTATGGCTTGAGGTGATTGCGGGAATTCCGCACCGCGGACACAGATGGCCTGTCCGCTCTTGTTTCCTACGGCAGACATGTTGCCTGTCTGTCCGGTAGGTTCAAAGGCAACGCCGCGTGTGGCGGCTGTAGTCTCGGCCTGTTGCTGCGCAAACGGGTCGAGAGGCTTGATTTGTGAAACGCCCTTGGCTGTGGCTGTGCCCATGTGGATAGTGAGGTCCTTTTTCGTCCACCTCTATTTCTTCCACGCAGATACTGCGGACGCCCACTTTGAGGTCGCGGCTGTCCTGCAAGCCCAGTGAGTGGTAGAAGAGATAGTACTTCCCTTGAAATTTTACCAGATGTGTATGGTTGTTGCTGTCGGACATGCCATAGTCGCCGGGATTTTTGAAGTAGTTGTCCCGATAGGTCCAGCTGTCTGTCTCAAGTGGCGTGCGACTCGTCATGTAGCTCATGCAGCACCGGCTCGGCTTGTCTATATCCTTGTGGGGCCATGCATCCCGGTTCTTCCAGTTGGTGTTGTAGGTGTAAATCCAAGTGCCGTTCAGATAGTTCAGTTCGTTTGCTTCAAAGTGGTATGGCGCTTTTATTTCAACTATTTCGCTGTCCAGCGTCTTCATGTCATTTGCCAGCCGCACGATGCGTGCGTCTCCGGGAATGTAGTCGTCGCTGTCGCCCCCGCCAAAGGAGAGCCAGCCGATGCCCTTGTCGTCGATGACTACTCCCGGATCGAAGGGAGCTTTACACTTGCCGAGTCCTGGAGTATTACCGTCTACCACACATTTGCCCAATGGGTCTGTCCAGGGCCCCACGGGGGAAGTGGCAGTCAGCATACCTACACCGGAACCGCTGTTGGAGTAGTACAGATAGAAGTGGGTTTTGCCGTCGGCCTCCTTGCGCGAAGCGATGGAAGGTGCCCACGAAGCCATTCCCCAGGGAGCCAGAGCCTTTACATTGATTACTCCGTGATAAGTCCAGTTCACCATGTCGTCAGAAGAGACCATCGTCAGCGAATGGATGTGCTGATAGGTGTTTTTCCCGTTACGGCCCACTACATCATATTGCTGGTGGTCGTTAGTACCGTACACATAAATGCGGCCGTCGTGCACCACTGCTGTGGGGTCGGCCATGTATTGGAAGTCGAGAAGGGGATTGGCATTGCCGGTAGAGAACTTGGGCGAGAATTCAAAAGATTCTTCCAAAGCGCTGTCTGTAGAAACCGGAATGTTTTCAGAAGAGGCAATGCTGTCTGCCCGGAAGGGGGCTAAGGGGATGCCTTCCGTTGAAAAAAGGTTGCCTTGAGCAGCGTCACTGAAGCAGTAGCGAATGGAAACCGGGCTTTCGATTCCTTTTACCGGGACAATCAGCTTTCCCCCGTCTATCCTGGCCCGGGCCTCTTGCCATTCCTGGCCGGCTGCGGCCATCATCAGCCCCTCTATCCTTTTCCCGTGTACGGCCAGTCCGTTCTTTATGTCTTTGAAAGAGATTGTCACATGGTTGCCTTTGCGGCAGGCGCTTTCAAAGACCGGGCTTTTATAGGGGCCTACATATATATGGTATGTATCGTCCAGTGCAAGATTGGCGAGACGTTTGCCTACGCTTCTTTTGTCACGTGGATGGATGTCCTGCACATTGTCCACCAAATCTGACACGGTAATCATCTTGACCTTGTCCAGCATTTCGGGCAACATGGCCTGCTGCTCGCGTAGCAGTGCCGGTCCGTTGTCTTTGGAGTGGTATTGGAAGGGGGCTATCTGGACCAGATAGAATGGGAATTCCTTGTTAAATCCGGTACGCCACGAGCCTATCAGCCGCTGCATCACCCGGGCGTAGGAGCTGGCACGGCCTTGGTTGGCTTCTCCCTGATACCAGATGCATCCGGCAATGCCGTAGGGCATCACGGGATAAATCATGCTGTTGTACAACGTGCCTGTTTCAGCCGGAAACCAAGGATTGGATTCATACGGATAGTCGCACAAGACCGGGTCGCTCATTACGCATTCGCGGGGCGTCCATGTCTCGGCGGTGGTTCCGCCCCATGCGGCTACGATGATTCCTACCGGCACGTCCAGCTCTTCCTGGATGTTGCGGCCGAAGAAGTAGGCCAGGGCACTCGTGCTGCGCATCGTTTCGGGCGTGCACTGTGTCCATTGCGAGAAACAGTTTTCTTGAGGGAACGGGGCGGCTATTCTGGCCACGTGAAAAATTCGGAGATTGGGACAATGGGCATTTGCCGTTTCCTCGTCTCCGTTCTTTATGCCGTGGTTGGCGCTCCATTCCATATTGGATTGTCCGCTGCACAGCCAAACTTCGCCTAGCATGACATCGGTCAAGGTTACTTCTGACGAGCCGCTGAAACGAATCTCATAAGGTCCGCCGCTTCGCCGGAAGGTACACGGGCTGACCATTTCCCCGTATTATTGACTTGGGTTTTGATTATTTCTCCTTTCATCCATTCGGGGGCGATGGAAATTGTTTCTCCCGGAATACCCCATCCCCAGAAAGTAAGTTCTGAGTTACGTTGTAGCACCATATGGTTGGAAAATATGGCAGGGAGTTGTATCGCTGCTTGCAATTTCAGGATGCCGAGCAGCATAAATAAACTTAAAAGGGTAAGATAATGATGGTATTTTTTCATACGAGTATTTATTTCCATAATGCAAATTAATAGCTGTTTTTAGAAACCATTACATTTTAACCGTTACTTTTTTTCCCATTATAAGCCACTGCCTTTTTTGCGCCATCAGCAGTTACTATGTTGAATTTCCGTTCTTTCAACATACCGGAAAACTCTCCTTTCCGATTTTCAATAGTGAGCATGCGAGTACGGTCATTCCATTTCATCGTAATGGTGCTGTACATTCCTTTTTCATAATTGTAGTTGTCATTCTCGTCTTCGTAAAGTGTGAATTCGCCGTTACAACCGGGATACACTTTTATCTCCAAGTTGTCCCATGATTTTTCGGTGCTATACTGCACTTCGGGACCTATTGGCAGGATGGACCTGCTTTCACATAAAGTGGTAAAATGTCAATAGGGGTATCTTTCACGATATATTGTCCGCCGGAGTGTTTCTGATTGGTCCAAAAATCATACCATTCCGTATTTTTAGGCAGATATATTCGTATAGACTTAACGGTACTGAAATCTTCTACACGGATGGTGTCCGAAACTGTTTGGGTATACATGGGTTGGGTTACAGGGCATACCAATAGGGATTTGCCAAACATATACTGATTGTGGATGTTCCACACGTTGCGATCGTGGGCAAAATCCATTGCCAAGGCACGCATGAAGCTG
>ENA-OQCJ01000079-OQCJ01000079.1-human-gut-metagenome-genome-assembly--contig:-NODE-79-length-12647-cov-1.018930_pt1 | contig 12647 bp, 9 predicted proteins | sample MGYA00242501_ERZ504584 | MGnify/ENA primary metagenome ERZ504584 (study PRJEB26092, sample SAMD00036341) | human gut metagenome | host: Homo sapiens | study: EMG produced TPA metagenomics assembly of the...
CGAAGAAAAAAAATGACCGATCGTCAATTTTGTGCAGTATTTAATGTTGACTAAGAGTCATTTTTGCGTTATAACATTAGATGATTGAAAGGCATAGGAAAAACATCCTCGATCTGAGGGAAACAGTATCCCGCAGTATCTTACTCCGAGCGGGTTTTACTTCTCTTATGATCCTGGATTTCATCATAAAAAACCATTATAAAAACCACAGAAAGGAAGTTTATCACAATGAATAGAAACAGAAAACTGAGAAAACAGATGATGTCTGGTCTTGCTGTTGGTATGGCTGCTGTTATGGGAGCTGCTCCGGTTTATGCAGCGACAGGAGAGGACGCAGCGGTTTCCAAAGAAGAAACCGTATATGTAAATGCAAATGCAGACGGATCGGAAGATCAGATTACCGTATCCAACTGGCTGAAGAACGCAGGAACGGAAAAGAACCTGCAAGATGAAAGTGAACTGAAGGACATCAAAAACGTAAAGGGCGACGAGGAGTTCACCCAGAGCGGAAACAAGCTGACCTGGCAGACAGACGGCGAGGATATCTATTATCAGGAACAACCACAAAAGAGCCTCCGGTTTCCGTAAAGTTCACCTATTATCTGGACGGCAAGGAAATCAAACCGGATGACCTGGCCGGAAAGAGCGGAAAACTGAAAATCAAAGTTGACTATACAAACAACACAAAGACAACGGTTGACATCAACGGCAAGAAAGAGACGATGTACACCCCATTCGTCCTGATGACCGGAATGATTCTTCCGCAGGATACTTTCTCCAATGTCAAGATCGATAATGGTAAAGTCATTTCCGATGGAAGCAGAAACATCGTAATCGGATTTGGTATGCCGGGCCTGCAGGAAAGCCTGGGATTAAATTCCGATTCCCTTGAAGATCTGGTATCCGGTGACAGCGATTTCGAACTGCCGGAAAGCCTGGAGATCACTGCAGATGTGGAGAACTTCTCTCTGGATTCTACCTTTACCGTTGCACTTGATGATGTTCTCGACACCATCGATACCGACAACATCACCGGATACGATGACCTGAAGGATGCACTGAGTGATCTTGAGGATGCTGCAATGGAACTGGTTGACGGTTCCAAGGCACTCTCCGATGGTGTGGATACTTTAAAAGACAGCTACAAAGAGCTGGATGACGGTATCGGAACGTTAAAAGACGGCGCTGACGAGCTGAACAGCGGAGCCGGCACACTGGCAGGCGGAGCCGGCACACTGGCAAGCGGAGCATCGACTCTGGCAAACGGAACTTCTACTCTGAACAGCGGAGCATCTACCTTAAACAGCGGAGCAGCTACCCTGTCCAACGGAGCATCTACCTTAAGCAGCGGAGCTTCTTCCCTGGCAAGCGGCGTAAACTCATACACCGAGGGCGCTGATACCCTGAATAAAGCAATCCAGACGTATCTTGGAAAGAACGGTGTGCTGACTGGAAGCGTAACCGAGTATGTAAACGGTGTGAATAAAGTCGTTGCAGGCGTAAAACAGTACACCGACGGAACAACACAGCTGTCCGACGGCGTTGCTTCTTATGTAGCAGGCGAGAAACAGCTTGCAGCAGGCGCTGAGAAGCTTCAGCCTCTGGCAGACCGCCTGACCGAGGTAAACAGTGCAATCGCAACACTGAACGCAGCACTCGACGGAAAAGATGAGAATGATATTTTAGCAGGAGCAAAACAGCTCTCCGAAGGACTGACCAGTTTGAACGAGCAGCTGCAGAGCGCTGATGTACAGAGCCTTCTGACGATGGTAGACGGCATGACCAGCACCGGTTCTACCCTGATCTCCGAGACCGAGGCACTCTCCGAGGTTCTGAACACCACAATCGCAGGATCTGTCAACAGCATGATGACAAACGGCAACGAGCTGATGAGCCAGATGGATACGCTGTCCAAAGGACTTGAGAGCTACTTAAGCGGTCTGGAGGCACAGATCACGAATCAGGCAACGCAGATGGGAACCCAGATGGCAGCACAGGTTCAGGCATGGGCAGACGGAGCAGCAGCACAGCTGAACCAGGAAGCAACAGCAGCAGCACAGAGCGCAGCTGATGCAGCAGCAAGCCAGGCATCCGCCGATGCAGCAAAACAGGCAAATGATCAGCTCTCCGCAGCAGCGGCTGCACTGGATGCACAGATTTCCGCAGCTAAGAGCGCCGGAAATACAGAGCTTGCCGATTCCTTAAGTAAAGCAAAAAATCAGATCGGAAGTGTCAGCGTTTCCGCTTCAGCAGGAACCGTTTCGGTTACTCCGGTTACAGCTCCGCAGATTACTCTTCCGGAACTGAACTTCGAAATCGAGCGCCCGGATCTCTCCGGTCTTGCAGCAATGCAGCAGAAGATGAGCGACATCAAGAGTCAGTACAGTGATCTGCAGAAGACGGTTGCAGCTCTGATGCCGCAGCTTGAGACCATGCAGAAACAGATGCAGACCATCACCGATAATAAAGCAGTTGTTGAGCAGAATCTTGGTGCAATGCGGAAACTGACCGCAGGTGTGGCACAGCTTGATGCAGGCGGAAGCGCTCTGTACAAGGGCATCGGTACTCTGTCCGCAGGTGTGAGCCAGCTGTACAGCAGCACAAATGAGAGTTTTGCAAAAGCAACAGCAGGCATCAATGCACTGAACGCAGGATTCACTCAGCTGAGTGCTTACAATGATACGCTGCTTTCCGGCGCAAGCCAGCTGAAAGCAAATGCACCGGCTCTGGTTGAGGGTGTTACGACTCTGCAGGGCGGCACGACACAGCTGACCGCAGGTCTTGGACAGCTGGGAAGCCAGTTAAGCGATGGATCTGCAAAACTTTCTGCAAACAGCGGAAGCTTAAGAAGCGGTGCTTCTCAGGTAGCAAGCGGAGCATCCCAGCTGGCAAGCGGAGCCTCCACACTGGCAAACGGAACTTCTTCCCTGGCAAGCGGAGCTTCTGATCTGAAATCGGGAAGCAGCAAGGTTGTTGATGGTATTGACGAGCTGTCCGATGGGGCGAAAGAACTGGCTGACGGTACGAAGAAGTTTGAAGAAGAGGGTACCAGCAAGCTGAAGAGTACCTTTGAGGATGATCTGGGAGATGTACTGGATCGGATTCAGGCGCTGAATTCGGATAAATGCGCTTATACTTCTTACAGTGGTAAGGCAAATGGAATGGATGGAAGCGTGAAGTTTATTATTGAGACTGCGGCGATTGAGGCTGCGGAAGAGTAATGTGATTCCACGGTAGATTGTGAGGCCGCCTGCGGTCGGGATGTTTTCCCCGACCGCAGGCGGCATTTACGTTACGTGGGGTGCAAAAAGACAAAAAATAAGAACAGCCCGCGGATATGCGGGCTGCTCTTTCATAATGAGGGGGGAGATAGTTTTGAGTGGTTCATCAACTATCTAAGTTATAGTATAGGGAAGAAATGTGAGCAAAGTATGTCTATTTTCTAAAAGAAACAGTAAATTTCTAAAGAATAAGTGAATCCATCCATTGAGTAAATCACTTCCGTCCGCCAAAACGTAGATGGGTCCCCAGGCGGACGCTCCGCTGTGCCTGGGGGTCGTAACCCTCCGTCCTATTCAAAAGAAAGTTTCCGGTTCCCATAACTCTTCCGGTACTGTCCCGGCGTCATCCCGGTGAGTTTTCGGAAAGCCGTGGAAAAATTATGCGCATCCTGAAATCCAACATTATAGGCAATCTGAGAGACTGTGTGATTCGTGTCCGTCAGCTCAGCCATTGCGCTGTCCATTTTGGATTTCAGGATGAACTGCTTCAGTGTCATTCCGGTGCCCTCGTGGAAGAGGGAGGAGAGGTATTTGTCGTTGTAGCCGAAATAACGGGCGAGTTCGGTGACTTTGAGGGACTCGCTGCTGTGGTATTGGATGTAGCTGATGATGTCCTGCAGGATCTGTGTCCGCTGCGTTTCGGAAGTGTAGGTGCGGTAGAATGGACTCTGACAGTTGATTTCGCCGAGAACAGCGGCAGTCAGGCTGTTGTTGAGGAACGTGTTGTGGAAACGCAGGGAAGTGTCCTGGAGCTGCTTCATGAGGATGATGACGCGGTTCGGGGACGAAAGCGTTCCCTGGCGCGGGATGCATAACGTTTCGGGGTAGTTGGATGGAAGCTGGGCGGGAGCGAGGTCCTCAAGGCGGTAGGAGGATGGCGGTGCAGCATGAAACTCATCCAGAACCGATCCGGCGGTCGGGTCAGAAGGAGCGATGATCGGTGCGGAGGGGATACCAGGGATAAAATGGAGCCAGTAGAAAGAGCAGCTTCCCTTTTTCGAGCCATGCTGATGGACGGTCGGCGGCAAAAGAAGATATTCGCCGGGGTGAACCTCGTAAGAGCGGCGTTCGTCCGCGATAAAAAGCGTTCCTTCCGTCACAACCATCAGTTCAAAATTGACGAGATTCCGTGTCAGGTGCATCCACTCCGGGGACGGGGACTGGAATTTGCCGCAGAGGTCGTAGGTAAAACAGGCGGCATCTGGAAATAAAACAGAGATCATATGACTTTTTCAAACCTTTTCAAACATTCTTGTATTTTAAACGGCGGTCCGTTTTGCTAAAATAAAACTATAGAAAAACAGAAAAACAGCCGTCAAAAGAAGTGTAACGCTTCCCATATCTGAAAGCAAGGAAAATATCTTTTTCAAACCAGGAGGCGGCGGAAGACAACGAAAAAGGAGAACCGAAAAAATGGAATCAGAAAAACTTCCAGCAAAACCATTATCCCTGGCAAAAGTCCATTACCGATGCATTCTGGAAAAAAGAGATGGAGCTTGTCCGCACCGAAGTAATTCCGTATCAGTGGAATGCCTTAAATGACAATGTTCCGGGAGCAGCACCGAGCTTCTGTATGCGGAACTACCGCCGCGCCGGTGAAGTTGAAAAAGAGCGGAAAGCAAAAGGAGACAAATTTGTTCAGATCAAATATCCGCTGGATACTTTTGAGACACTGCCGAAGGATGGCAAAATGGACGGAAGATTTTATGGCTTCCTGTTCCAGGATACCGATTTTACCAAATGGGTGGAGGCAGTTGCGTACTCCCTGACACAGCATCCCGATCCGGAGCTGGAAAAAACGGCAGATGAAGCAATTGAAGCTGTCTGCGCAGCACAGAGAGAAGACGGATACCTCGATACCTACTATCTGATCAACGATCAGGATATGATTTTTACAAACCTTAAGGACAACCATGAGCTGTACTGCTTCGGTCATCTGACGGAAGGCGCCGTGGCCTATTATCAGGCGACCGGAAAAGACCGTCTCTTAAAAGCAGCGGAGCGTTTCGCGGATTTTATTGCCAGCAAACTCGGTCACGGCGAGGGTAAAAAAGCAGGTTATCCGGGTCACGAAAATTGCAGAGATGGCTCTGATGCGTCTCTATGATCTGACCGGCGAGCAGAAGTATCTCGATCTTGCAAAATACTTCATCGATGAACGCGGAACAAAACCATACTATTACGATATCGAGCGCGGTCTGACCTGCCCGGAGGGCGAGGAACGATATAGCTACAATCAGGCAAACCGCCCGGTGCGTCAGCAGGATGAGGTGCAGGGGCACTCCGTACGCGCCGTATATCTCTATTCCGGCATGGCGGATGTGGCAAGGGCAACGCAGGATGAGAGCCTGCTGAAAGCCTGTGAAACTCTCTGGAACAACATGGTGCATCAGAAAATGTACGTCACCGGCGGAATCGGTGCCACTCATATAGGAGAGGCATTCTCTTTCAACTATGACCTGCCAAACGATACCGCTTACGCAGAGACCTGTGCATCCATCGGTCTTGTGTTCTTTGCTCGCCGCATGCTGGAGATTCAGGCAAAAGCAGAGTACGCGGATGTGATGGAATTAGCCCTCTACAATGGCGTTCTCTCCGGAATGGCGCTCGACGGAAAGAGCTTCTTCTATGTCAATCCGCTGGAGGTACTGCCGGAGGCATGTCACAAGGATGAGCGGAAATTCCATGTAAAACCGATCCGTCAGAAATGGTTCGGCTGTGCCTGCTGCCCTCCGAACCTGGCAAGAACGGTAGCTCAGTTGCATCTTACGCATACACGGAAAACGACACAACCCTGTTTGTCCACTTGTACATGGGTGGAACAGCGGAAGGAGAAAAAGTAAAAGCATCCATCACTTCCGAATTCCCGTGGGACGGCCATGTTTCCGTGACCTGCGAGAGCGATACCAAAGAGCCGTACACCTTTGCATTCCGCATCCCGGGATGGTGTGCTTCTTATGAAAAAGAGATTCCAAAAGGCGCAGAAGTGGAAGAAAAAGACGGGTATCTGTATGTGACAAAAGTATGGGCGAAGGGTGAGACGATCCGCCTGAACTTCCCGATGGAAATCCAGTTTTTGGCATCCAATCCGCTTGTACGCGAGGACGCCGGCCGTGTTGCCGTAAAACGAGGACCGGTTGTTTACTGTATGGAAGAAGCAGACAACGGAAAGAATCTGCATTTGACAAAACTCTGTGTGAATGGTGAAAAAACCGCAGAAGCAGCCGATGAGCTGGGCGAGCACTTTGTGCGCGTAACGGCCGAGGGACGTCGCATGAAGCTGGGCGATGCGGAAAAACAGCCGTTGTATCATCTGTATCAGAAAGAGGAAGAGGAAAAGACGAAACTGAAGCTGATTCCATATTATATGTGGAACAACCGAGGTGAGGGCGAAATGCAGGTATGGATCCGCGCATGTGAATGATTTTATTAAAGAAGAAATAAAAGACTCCGGAAAAGGGATGGCTCCTGATGCAGCCTCCCCTTTTTTCCGGAGTTCTTGTTATGCCAAAATATGAGAATCCTGCAAAAAAGAAAGTGAATTTTTTGCAGGATTCTTTGTGCTATTGGTACAGATTATTTTCTGCTTCTCATAGAAAGACTGCCGAAAGCAGAAGAAACGGCGGGCAGAATTACGAGGACGACCGCAAGGACAATCATTCGATCCACAAAGTCTGTCATGGCCTGTACAACGCAGACAGAGAGAGTCAGATTCATACCGAGGCTGTGAAGCAGCTGCACCAGCACAGTGGAGCCGGAGGAAGTAATTCCACCGAAAACAACCGCGGTGATTGTGGAACTTACCACAGTACCCGGAAGTGAGATCACAAGCGCTGCCGGAAACAGCTTCCAGCCCATGGAGCGGAGGGAAAGACTCTCGCTGCGGGATCCTGCCGTATGGGACGGGCGGAGTCTGCGGAATACAAGGCCGGCAACGAGACCGATGACAAGCTGCACCGGAATATAGTAAAACGCATAGACATCACTCGTCATGCCGGAAATGAGTCCGGAGATCAGTCCCGGAACGAGGCCTGCAGCAGGTCCGAACAGAGCGGCTGCCAGAACTGTTCCGATGGAGTCCAGATAAACCGGAAGACGCAGCAGCAGAGCAATGGTACCGCCGAGAATATTGATGACACCGCAGAGCGCGAGTGTCGTGAGCTTTAACGTACGGTTAGTATTCATCATGCCTCGCCTCCCTTCTGAAACATCGTCTCATGTGGGAAGACCGGCGGTGCGGTGAGAATCTGGTCGAGAACCGGTGCGGATTCCTCCTGCGGCACGCCGAGAACGCGCTCAAAGAACATCAGGAAGAAACGGCGCACATCGACCTGCGTCAGAATGTGGCTGTTCGGTGCTTTCTGATAAAAATTCATGGCATCCACAACCGTCTGTCCGATGCAGAGGCCTCCGGTTTCTACCTGCGTATACGCATCAAAACCGCTGCAGAGCGACGGATCCACAAGATAAGCGGCCGCGAGCGGATCGTTGATCACGCATCCGATGACCTTTTCCTGTTTCCAGTGGAAATCAAAGTAGAAGCGCGTCAGCTCCTCAATGCGGGTTCCGACTCCTGGATTTACGCATTTCATATATTCCACAAGATTCGGCGTCAGGACAATTTTTCGTGTGACATCCAGCCCGATCATATGAAGCTTTTTGCCTGCAAGCTGCGGCAGCTCGGAAAACGCGCGGAATACTTCGGCTGCGGCATCCGGGTCGCACCAGTAATTGTACTCGGCAACCGGGGAGCAGTTTCCATGGCTCTTATAGCTTCCGCCCATGGAGACAAGAGCCGTCAGGTTTGTCAGGCACTCCGGTGCGCGGGAGATGACTTTTGCAAGGTTCGTCATCGGTCCGAGGGCAAGAATGGTAACATCAGGGGTTGCTTTTAAGGTTTCGATCAGGAAAGAAACAGCGTCCTTGTTGGGCGTAAGGCCTTCGGCATCCGGCCAGCCCGATTCGCCGAGACCGTCCATGCCGTGGGTGTCCATCGCGTCCACGTAGTCGCGGACCAGAGGCGTCTCCTCGCCGACATAAACCGGGGACATCTGGTTTTCCAATCATAGAAAGAATTTTGAGGGCATTTTTAGCGCCCATAGAAGCGGGTACATTTCCGCTGACTGTGGTGATGCCGACAAGATCCAGCTCTTTCGAAGCCGCGGCAAGCATCAGGGCGAGAGAATCGTCGATGCCCGGATCACAGTCGATGATCAGTTTTCTTGCATTCATTTTCCAATCTCCTTTGATGAAAATTTTGAGATACTTGGTTTTTTATACTGGGAAGTTCACGAACCAGTCCGGACACCCGCAAAAAGACGGGAAAATCCGATTGCATAAATGCACGGGCAAGAGTATAGCACAGATAAAAAAAAAAATCCAGTAAAACAAACCTTGCCTGTTTTGAAAAAATCGGTTATGGTATAGAAAAGCATACAGCAAATGAGAACATGGGAGAAAAGAAAATGGCAGATGGATTTTTAGCACCAACTGGGAAATTCTATCCCAAAACAGAAAATTTTCATGCGCAGACCGCGCGGGCGATTTTAGGTCCGGACGGCCAGACGGACGAGCCGATCCAGGAGCTTTTGCGCCGCGGTTATATTTTATTTGTAGGATTCCACAAACCAGGCGAACCGGAAAATCTCCATGCCGATATGGATTACGTCCTCGGCGGACCGGGGTATCCGGCGACCGAAGGGCAGAAGGCCTGGATTGCAGAACATACGGAAGAGCTGTCGAGAAAGCAGCAGTTTGACATCAACAACGACGAGACAAACTTTGAGAACTTTTACATCAGCAATGTCCGCATGTTTCCCTGGTGCAAAGGGTGTGCCGAAGAGAAAGCGCGTGACCTCTGGGGCAATGCACAGAGCGAGGAGAAGCCGAAGCGGTGTGATGCGTGTCCGGCCTTCAGGAACCGTCCGCTTTAACGAAAAACAGAAAATGTCAGAAAATAATCTGGTGAGATTATAATAGGAAGAAAAAATACTTTTGCACAGTAATGCATCAATGGGGGAAATCCGCAGAAGCCGCGTAAATACGCGATTTTTTGCCGAATTTCCCCCTTGACTTTTGAAAGGACAGACGCTATAATAAACGAGCGTGCGTAAAAGACTGTTTTTTGTGCGCGCAAAAGCTGCAAAGCAATTATGTTGAACTAAAGCAGCCGTATGAAACCCCGTGGGACACACGGAGAAATCTATCAGGAGGTGAAATGGAATGCCAACATTCAACCAGTTAGTAAGAAAAGGCCGTGAGACTTCCGTAAAGAAATCTACCGCGCCGGCACTGCAGAAAAGCTACAATTCTCTGAGAAAGAAATCCACAGATATGTCTTCTCCTCAGAAGAGAGGTGTGTGCACAGCTGTTAAAAACTGCTACACCGAAAAAACCTAACTCAGCTCTTCGTAAAATCGCCAGAGTTCGTCTTTCCAACGGAATCGAAGTAACAAGTTACATCCCAGGAGAAGGTCACAACCTTCAGGAGCACAGCGTTGTTCTGATCCGTGGAGGAAGAGTTAAGGACCTGCCAGGTACCAGATACCACATCATCCGTGGTACACTTGATACTGCAGGTGTTGCTAACAGAAAACAGGCCCGTTCTAAATACGGTGCTAAGAGACCGAAAAAGAAATAATTAAGTAAAACGAGTTCGAGATATATCTAGTATCACAAAAAAAGCGAAATGTTGTGCGTTATTCCATAAATCCCCACGGCTGCGGATTTATAGAGAATTTACACGCGCGGACATACTGCAAATAAGTGTGAGTACCGATGATTTAATCGAATGATGGTTAAGGAGGGAAGTAACGTGCCACGTAAAGGACATACTCAGAAAAGAGATGTTTTAGCAGATCCGTTATAACAATAACAAAGTGGTAACCAAGCTGATCAACAACATCATGCTGGATGGTAAGAGAGGCGTTGCCCAGAAAATCGTATACGGCGCATTTGCTAAAGTAGAAGAAAAAGCTGGAAAACCAGCAATCGAAGTATTTGAAGAAGCAATGAACAATATCATGCCGGTTCTTGAAGTAAAAGCAAGACGTATCGGTGGTGCTACTTATCAGGTACCGATCGAGGTAAGACCGGACAGACGTCAGGCTCTTGGCCTTCGCTGGCTGACCGCTTATTCTCGTAAGAGAGGCGAGCGTACCATGGAAGACAGACTGGCAAACGAGATTCTGGATGCATCTAACAACACAGGTGCTTCTGTGAAGAAGAAAGAAGAAGTTCATAAGATGGCAGAGGCTAACAAGGCATTTGCTCACTACAGATTCTAAGAGGAGGAAAATCCGTTGGCTGGAAGAGAATATCCATTAGAGAGAACCAGAAACATTGGTATTATGGCTCACATCGATGCAGGTAAAACAACCCTGACCGAGCGTATCCTGTACTATACCGGTGTTAACTACAAGATTGGTGATACTCACGAAGGAACTGCTACCATGGACTGGATGGAACAGGAGCAGGAGCGTGGTATCACAATTACTTCAGCTGCTACAACCTGCCACTGGACTCTGGAAGAGAACTGCAAGCCGAAACCGGGCGCTCTTGAGCACCGTATCAACATCATTGATACCCCAGGCCACGTTGACTTTACCGTAGAGGTAGAGCGTTCTCTTCGTGTACTGGACGGCGCTGTCGGCGTGTTCTGTGCAAAAGGTGGTGTAGAGCCTCAGTCTGAGAACGTATGGCGTCAGGCTGATACCTACAACGTACCGCGTATGGCATTCATCAACAAGATGGATATCCTTGGTGCAAACTTCTACGGTGCAGTAGAGCAGATCAAGACTCGTCTTGGTAAAAACGCAATCTGCTTACAGCTTCCAATCGGAAAAGAAGATGAATTCAAAGGAATCATCGACCTTTTCGAAATGCAGGCTTACATCTACAATGATGAGAAAGGTGAAGACATTTCCATCACTGAGATCCCAGAAGACATGCAGGAAGAAGCAGAACTTTATCATACAGAACTCGTAGAGAAGATCTGCGAACTCGATGATGATTTAATGATGGAATATCTGGAAGGTGAAGAACCGACTGTTGAAAAGATGAAAGCAGTTCTTCGTAAAGCTACTTGCGAATGTACAGCTGTACCGGTATGTTGCGGTACTGCATACAGAAACAAGGGTGTTCAGAAACTTCTGGATGCGATCATTGAATTCATGCCTGCTCCAACAGACATTCCTCCAATTGAGGGTGTTGACCTGGAAGGCAACCCGATCGTGAGACATTCTTCTGATGAAGAGCCGTTCTCCGCTCTGGCATTCAAGATTATGACAGACCCATTTGTTGGTAAACTGGCATACTTCCGTGTATACTCCGGTACTATGAATTCTGGTTCTTACGTACTCAACGCTACTAAGGACAAGAAAGAACGTGTTGGCCGTATCCTTCAGATGCACGCTAACAAACGTATGGAGCTGGATAAAGTATACTCTGGAGATATCGCAGCAGCAATCGGTTTCAAATTCACCACAACTGGTGATACAATCTGTGATGACCAGCATCCGGTAATCCTTGAGTCCATGGAGTTCCCGGAACCGGTTATCGAACTTGCAATCGAGCCTAAGACAAAAGCTGGCCAGGGTAAACTTGGTGAAGCTCTTGCAAAACTGGCAGAAGAAGACCCGACATTCCGTGCACATACAAACCAGGAAACAGGTCAGACAATCATCGCTGGTATGGGTGAGCTGCATCTGGAAATCATCGTTGACCGTCTGCTTCGTGAATTCAAAGTAGAGGCTAACGTAGGTGCTCCTCAGGTTGCATACAAAGAGACTATTACTAAGGCCGTAGACATCGACAGCAAATATGCAAAACAGTCTGGTGGTCGTGGACAGTATGGTCACTGTAAAGTTAAATTCGAGCCTATGGATGCCAACGGAGAAGAACTGTACAAGTTCGAATCCACAGTTGTTGGTGGTGCTATTCCGAAGGAATACATCCCGGCTGTTGGCGAAGGTATCGAGGAAGCTATGAAAGCTGGTATTCTGGGTGGATTCCCGGTAGTCGGCGTTCATGCAAACGTATATGACGGTTCTTATCATGAAGTCGATTCCTCTGAAATGGCATTCCACATTGCAGGTTCTCTTGCATTCAAGGATGCTATGCAGAAAGCATCTCCGATTCTTCTTGAGCCTATCATGAGAGTCGAAGTTACTACTCCGGAAGATTACATGGGTGATGTTATCGGTGATATCAACTCCCGTCGTGGTCGTATCGAAGGTATGGATGATATCGGCGGAGGTAAGATGATCCGTGGATTCGTTCCGCTTTCTGAAATGTTCGGATACGCAACAGACCTTCGTTCCAGAACTCAGGGACGTGGTAACTACTCCATGTTCTTCGAGAAATACG
>ENA-OQCJ01000080-OQCJ01000080.1-human-gut-metagenome-genome-assembly--contig:-NODE-80-length-12611-cov-1.013057_pt1 | contig 12611 bp, 13 predicted proteins | sample MGYA00242501_ERZ504584 | MGnify/ENA primary metagenome ERZ504584 (study PRJEB26092, sample SAMD00036341) | human gut metagenome | host: Homo sapiens | study: EMG produced TPA metagenomics assembly of...
CCAGCGGGTGCAAGATGCTGATCATCACCCAAAACCTGGCCAGCCCCTATCTCAACACCGCAGACTTCATCCTCCAGTGCGGCACGACCAATCGCAATGATGTGGGCAAATATGCGGCGCTGATGGCCAACGACCTGATTCTGATGGGGTATTTGCGAGCCTACGACAAAGCATTTCAATAAGGAATACCATTTTAAAGACCGCAGTTGCGCATAGCGCACCGCGGTCTTTTTTTGCGGTCTGCACAAAAAACGGCTGAAACTTTTTCGATCTTTCAAAAACTGAAAAAGAAAATCAGCTCCTGAAACAGAGCAAATGCATTTTGAAACCAAATTGTATTCCATGCATGTTATAATTTTAGTGCAAGATGACTGAAATTGCAGAAGTGAAAAGCCGTCTTTCCACAGTCTATGTGTTTGGAAGAAAAAACAGATGAGCGGATTGCAAAGAAAGGAGATCAATCAGATGAGAAAATGGAACAAACGACTTTTGTCCGGGTGCCTGCTGGCAGCCCTGCTGCTGTCGATGAGTGGGTGCCAGCAGGGCAACACCACCTCCAGTGCTGTGTCGTCGCAGGCTGTATCCTCGGCTGCAGCGTCCAGCGAGGAAACAACGGAGGGCCCGGTCGAGACCTATCACGATATGCCGGTCCAGACCCTGGATCTGGACCCAAGCGACCCCGATTACTACCAGAAAGCCCTGGAAACAGAACTCTATAACTACAAGTTGATCCGCAACGTGCCCACGGCCTATCAGGCTGAAAGCTGGGATGCCTATACCGCAACGGCCAACACCCTGCTGAACATCGACCCAGACAACATCGACGATGTCTCCAAGAGTATGATTGACAATGCGGTGGCCCAGCGGGAAGCACTGGTTCAGGATGCACCGGCAGCCGACTGTATGTGGTACATCTGGGGGATGCACCGGCCACAGCCGAGACGGTGGAGGTCTCCGACTTTACCGCCGAGAGCTATGACAACGCCGATATGAAACCCTTCCTGGTGCCCTATCTGGTGGAGGACCAGTTGGCAGCCAAGGGCAATATGATTGTGATTGCTGGCGGCGGTTATTCTTCCCGCGGCAACGCCATGGAAGGCTATCCCATCGCCGAGGCCTTCCAGGATTTGGGCTACAACGCCTATGTGCTCCAGCGACGGGTGGCCCCCTACAGCCAGGAAGATACCTGGCTGGATATGCAGCGGGCTGTCCGGTATCTGCGATATAATGCCGACAGCCTGGGACTGGGCGGTATGGACTGTATCGCCGCCAGCGGCTTCTCGGGCGGTTCGGGCACCATCCTGGGAGAAGTGGCCAACCTGTATGGCAATGTTCAGCCCACCCTGTATGATGCAGATTATGCCTCCGACGCAGTGGATCAGATGAGCGCTGATCTGGACGTGGTCTGCCCCCTGTACGGCCCCCAGTATGACGGAGAGCATACCAGCGACTACGCGGGCCTGGTCACCGAAAATCCCAATTTGCCCGCCATGTTCCTGGCTGTGGGTGAAAACGACGTCACCGGCGCCATGCCCGACATTTGGACTCTGGCCAATTCGGTCCGGGGCAAGACAGTGGTGGAAGTTCACACCTTTGCCGAGGTAGGCCACGGCTTTGGCGCCGGCCTGCAAGGCACTACTTCCACCTATTGGATTCCCATGGCAGACACCTTCATTGACCTGGTGATGGGTCGCGGTGAGGCCGGCGTCGGCGAGGCGGCAGAAATCCCCGAGGGCTATACCCAGGTGCAGCAGTATACCTTTGAGGGCGGTTTCGGCAAGGCAGATGTGACCTGCGCCGTGGACGATGCAAAGACCAAAGTGTATATGACGTTTGTGGCCTTTGACCAGCAGCAGGTGGTGGAAGGCGTGCTGAACGACGGCATCATTACCGTCACCTATGACCAGTCCGGTTTTATGACCAATGACGCCCAGGCCATCTACAATGCCGCTGACCAGAACAACTGGCAGCCTGTGGCATGATGGGCCAAAGGCGAGTGAACTGCAAATCGGCCGTGTGAAAAAACGGCTTCGGGAAACCTGCGGGAGGTGATGGTTTTCGGCCTGCATGACTTGTGGTATGCAAATCTCAGATACAAGGAGGATTGTTATGAAAAACAAGAGCGTCAAAACCATGGTGGCAAGCGTCCTGGCAGTCGGGCTGATGATGGGTATCCCGGCGTCCGCCTTTGCGGTCAGCCCCGGGGGTATGTCTGTTCCCTCTGCCCAGTCGGTGGATTCCAGCGAAAACTGCGCCCAGATCCTGGACTGGCTGGGCATCCAGATCCCCCGGCATTTCGACAGTCAGGCCCCTTACAAAATCAACACCCTGTCTGAATCCGACCCCAACTACTGGCAGGCTGAGTGGGAAACCCAGGTTTACAACTACAAGATGGTCCGCAACTATCCCACCCTGTACACCCAAGATGCCTGGGATGCGGCCCAGAGCGCAGGCACCGTCATGATGGGCCTTCATCCCGAATCCCTGACCGACGCCAACAAACAGCAGATCCTGGAAGCCCGTGATGCCATTGCCGCCCTGGCTGACCATCAGCTCAAGCCTTACAGCGACGGCATCAACGGCGAAGTGATCTACCTGTGGGGCGACGATATGCCTGTCACCACCCTGGCGGAGGATTTGCAGTTCCCTCTGGTGAACTACGAGGGTGAGTCGGTCTACGACAACGCCGATTTCCAGTCCATTCCTGATCCCTTACCTGTTGGATGATCCCAGCTCGGCCAAAGGTACCATCATTGTCGCCTCCGGCGGCGGCAACACCAGCCGCAGCAACCCGGTGGAGGCCTACGCCGTCTGCCCCGAGTTCAACAAGCTGGGTTACAACTGCTTTTTGCTCCAGCGCCGGGTGGCGCCTTATAACAATGACGACATCGTCATGGATATGCAGCGGGCTGTCCGTATGGTAAAATATTATTCTGACCAGTGGGGCATTGACCTGGAGGGTTCGCTGCTGGCTGTGTCCGGCTACTCGGGCAGCGGCGGCAACATCCGAACCATGCTGAAAAAATTTTACGGCAACATCACCCCCAGCCAGTTTGACCCTGACTACGTCTGCGACGCCGTGGACGCCGTCAACAGCGATGTGGACGTGGCCCATCTGATCTACTCGGGCGCCCCTATTGAAACGGAGAATCCCAACCTGCCCCATATGTTCATCGCCGTGGGTGCTGACGACCAGTGGGAAGGCAGCCTGGAGCTGTTCAAACAGACCTATGACCTGGGCCTGGACCCCGAACTCCATGTCTACGGTCTGAACGGCCACGGCTTCGGCGCCGGCATGGAGGGCACCTCTTCCATGACCTGGATGGAGACCTGCGACCTGTACATGCAGAAGGTGATGGCTATGCCGAGATTCCCTTCACCGGCGAGATCCCTGCTGAGTACACCCTAACTCAGCAGATCCATGTCAACTGGTTCCCCATCGGCGATGACGTGACGGTGAACGTCTACACCACTGCCGACGGCGGCAAGTGCCTGTTCACCTTCTTCGGATGGGGTGAAAATATCATGGTGGAAGGCCTGCTGATCGGCGGCCATGTGGCCAGCGTGACCTACGACAGCGTGGGTTACTTCGGCCAAGATGCCGCCAAGATGTGGGATCTGGTAGACCCTGCAGCCTGGGTTCCTGTCAACTGAAAAACGGCATGCTGTCCACGGGCCTGAATACCCCCGTCAGGTGAACGGCTGAGCCACAGAAAACCCAGCGCCCCGGGAGCATTTGGCTTCCCGGGGCGCTGGGTTTCGTGCGGTCAAATTGCACAAAAACCAGCAAAAATGTTTTTCTGCTTTTCAAAACGTGAAATGGAAACGGCCACCCTGAAAGGCTGGAGCTGTGCTTGTAACCAAATCAAATGCCGGATGTGATATACTTTTGGTGCAAGGAGGAAAAGCGAATCTGCAGAGCTGCTACCTTCCCAAAGCGTTCGTTTCAAGAAAAAAGGAGGAATCTTCCCATGACGGAGACAAAGAAAAATCCCATCGGGCGGTTCATTGAGAACACACTGGTGCCCATCTCCACCGCATTCGCCCAGAACCGATACATCCGCTGCATCGGCACAGGCTCCCAAAACCTGATGGCCATCATCATGATCGGCGCAGTGTTCAATCTGTTGAACAGCATCCAGATTGACCCCTACCAGAGCTTCATCCAGGCGACAGGAATCGCGGTCTTCCTGAACGCCGTCTACAATGCCTGCATGAACTTCATGGGCGTGTTCATGGTGTTCAGTGTGGCTACGCCGGGGCTAAGATTTTCGGCCACGATGAGATGGCCTTCAACAACGGCCTTATGTCCTGATGTCCTACCTGATCATGGTGCCCGTGGCCACCAACGAGGTCGGCAGTACCGTCGTCGTCCTGGACTACCTGGGCAGCCACGGCGTCTTCCTGGCCTTCATCCTGGGCATCATGGCCACCAAGATCAACATTGCCCTGGTGGAGCGGAACATCACCATCAAAATGCCTGCCGGCGTCCCTGAGAACGTCACCCAGTGCTTCACTTCCATCATCCCCGGCGCTGCTATCGCCCTGGTGTCCAGCCTGCTGCGGGGCCTGTTCACCCTGACCCCCTGGGGCAACGTCATCGACGCCGTCTACGCCCTGCTCCAGACCCCTCTGGCCAACATCACCGGCAGCCTGGGCGGCTTTATCATCCTGCTGCTGCTGGCTCAGATCCTCTGGTTCTTCGGCGTCCACGGCTCCTACACCGTGCTGGCTATCCTCTACCCTCTGTGGTTCACTTACCTGCCCGAAAACACCGCTGCCGCTGCAGCCGGCCTGCCCATCCCCCACATGTGGAACACCTCCATGTACGACTTCGCCTGCAACGGCGGCTGCGGCTGCACCCTGGGCCTGGTGATCGTCATGTTCCTGTTTGCCAAGTCCAAGCGCTACAAAGAGTTCTCCAAGATCGTCCTGCCCTGCGGTATCTTCAATATCAACGAGCCCCTGGTCTACGGCATGCCCCTGATGCTGAACTTCACCATGCTGATCCCCTTCATCGTCACCCCCATCCTCTCCCTGGTCTTTGCATGGGCCGCCATCACCCTGGGCCTGATGCCCTGCCCCACCGGCCTGATCGGCATGAACACCATGCCCATCTTCATCTACGGTGTGATCCAGGGTTCCTGGAAGATCGGCATCTATCAGATCTTGATGACCATCATGAGCGCCGCCATCTGGTATCCCTTCTTCAAGGCCGCTGACAACCAGGCTGTGGCCGAGGAAAAGGCCGGCGCAGTCGCTGAGCAGTCCGAGGAATAAGAAACAAAAACAATAAATCCGAGCTTTGCATTGCTGATTGATACGGAGGTACCCAACTATGACGAAAATTGTTCTTTTGTGCGCTGCCGGTATGAGCACCAGCGCTCTGGTTCGCAAGATGAAAGACGCAGCCAAGGCCGAGGACTACGAATGCGATATTTCGGCCCACTCGGTGTCGGAGGCCAAGAATTACCAGAGTGCTGACATGATCCTGCTGGGGCCCCAGGTCCGCTACCGCCTGAAAGAGGTGCAGGGCGAGCTGCCGAACAACAAGGTGGAAGTCATCGACATGAAGGACTACGGTATGATGAACGGCAAGGCCGTTCTGGACCACGTCCGCAAGGTGCTGGAGGGCTGAGCCATGGCAATTTCCGTGGAAGAAGCCCGGGCCATGACGGAAGAACAGCTTCAGGAAACGATCACCGAAATCGCATTTGAGATAATCGCGAATGTGGGCACCGCCCGGGGCATGTATATCGAAGCCATCCAAGAGGCCAAGGCCGGCCATTTTGACCAGGCCGAACAGCTGATGAAGGACGGCAAGGAAGCCTTTGTCCAGGGCCACCACGGCCACGCTGACTTGCTGGAATGGCAGGGCCAGGGCCTAACCTGGAAGACCAACATTTTCCTGATGCATGCCGAGGATCAGCTGATGGCTGCCGATACCTTCGAGACCATCGCCAGCGAGTTCATAGAAGTACACCAGGAACTGCAGGAGCTGAAATCCCGTGACGGAAGAGGTTAAGACCATGAAATATCTGCTGATTCGCGCCGATGATCTCGGCTACTCGGAAGGGGTAAATTACGGTATTGCGGCTGCCGTAGCCGCCGGGCTGGTGCGCTCTGTGGGCGTCATGACCAATATGCCCGCTGCTGTCCACGGCCTGGGGCTGCTGCATGGCCATTCCCTGTGCCTGGGCCAGCACACCAACATCTGTGTGGGCCGGCCCCTCACCGACCCTTCCCACATTCCCAGCTTGTGCACCCCCGAAGGGGAATTCAGGCCCAGCCGCACCTACCGGGAGGCCGCCAAAGCCGGTCAGGACTTTGTGGTTCTGGAGGAGGTCATTGAGGAGATTGAGGCTCAATACCGCCAGTTCAAGTCCATCACCGGGCGGGAGCCGGATTACTTTGAGGGACACGGCAGTGGCCAGCGCAAACTTCTTCAAGGGGCTGGAGATTGTTGCCCAGCACCACGGCCTGCCTACTTTGCCATGGGCCGTCCCGGCGAGGCAGTAATCTTCCGGCATACCCGGGTCTATGCTATATGCCCAGGGACTTCAAGGCCTATGAGGCCGACCCCTTCACCGGGGTCCAGGATGCAGTGGCCCACGCCCATGAGGGAGCTTGCGACTTGATGGTCTTCCATCCGGGATACATCGATGCTTACTTGCTGGATCATTCTACCATGACCACCCCCCCGGGTGCGAGAGGCCGCCATGCTCTGCCGGCCCGAGGTCCGTGCCTGGCTGGAACAGCAGGACATTCGGCTTGTCACTTACAACGATCTGACTTGAAACAGGAGAACATAAAAATGACAGACAACAAAAAATAGCCGAGCAGGTCCTGAGAGCGGTGGGCGGAGCGGCCAACCTGAAGGACGCCACCCACTGCATGACCCGCCTCCGCCTGTATCTAAAGGACGACAGCGTCCCCAAAGATGACGACGTGAAGAAGATCTCTGGCGTGCTGGGGGTTGTCCGCGGCGGCCAGCAATATCAAATCATCATTGGCACCAATGTGCCCAAAGTGTACGAGGAACTGTGCAAGCTGGCAGGCATCAGCGCCAACGCCGCCGTCAAGGATGATGCGGCCGCCGCTGAGGATGCCTCCATTGCCAGGCAGAAGCTGACGTTCAAGCAGGTGCTCAAAAATATCATGGGTTATCTGGCGGGCTGTATGACCCCCATGATCCCGGTGCTGCTGGCCGGAGGCTTGTTCCGTGCTGTCAACTCTATCTTTGGCCCCGACCTGCTGGGCCTGTACTCTATGGAAAGCAACCTGTACATCCTGTTTGATTTCCTGTATGACGCAGCTTTTTACTTCATGCCCATCCTGGTAGGCTACAATGCAGCCAAGCAACTGGGGATCAACGGTATGCTGGGTTCGTTCATTGGCAGTATTCTGATGGTGCCCGATTTCGCAGTTTTTGCCACCAACGGGCAGCCGTTCACAGTCTTTGGCATCCCTGCCACTGTGACCAATTACGCCCAGACTGTTTTGCCCATTATGCTGTCGGTGCCCCTGTTCTGCCTGGTCTATAAGATCGTCAAAAAGTTCATGCCCGATCTGCTGACCACCGTTTTCACTCCGTTCCTCAGCCTGCTCATTTCCATGCCCTTTATCCTCTGCCTGCTGGCGCCTTTGGGCACTATTGTGGGCAACGCCATCAGCGGCGGCCTTGCCTGGTTCGGTATGACCACCGGCTGGTTCGGTGTAGCTGTCATCGCCGCCCTGTGGGAGTTCCTGGTGATGAGCGGTATGCACCTGGCCCTGATGATGCCCATGATGGCCGATTTCTTTGAAACCGGTATTGGCAGCGGACCTATGAACGCCGGCAACTTTGCCACCTGGGCCTGCTTCGGTGTGGCTCTGGGCGCAGCGCTCCGCCTGAAAAACAAGGACGATCGCAGCACATCCTTTGCAGCCTTCGCTTCCGGCATTCTGGGCGGCGTCACCGAGCCCACTCTGTATGGCATCTGCTTCCGCTTTACCCGTTGCTTTGTAACGATGGCCGTTGGCGGCTTTGTGGGCGGCGCCATCGCCGGCATATTCGACCTCAAGGGATATGCAATGACCTCCGCCAACTTCCTGTCTCTGCTGTGCTATGTGGGTGGTACCAATGCCAACATTGTGGTTGGCGTGGTAGCCTCCTTTGCTTCTCTGATCGTGGCAGCTGTTCTGACTTATCTGTTTGGCTTTTCCCAAAAAGATTTGGAGAGCGTTTGACTGCGTGATACCATAAAATCAAAAAGGCTGGTGTTATCGACTTGACAAAACAAATGATTTTCCCCACCAATTTCCTCTGGGGCGCGTCTACCAGCGCCTTTCAGGTAGAGGGCGGTTACAACGAAGGCGGCAAGGGCGTTGCCACCACCGACCTGGGGGCACGCCGCCCCGGCATCGCCGACAACAAGGTGGCTGCCGATCATTACCACCACTGGAAAGAGGATGTGGACCTGATGGCCGAGCTGGGCTTGAAGGTTTACCGGATGGGCTTTTCCTGGAGCCGGATCATGCCGGACGCCTCGGGCCAGTCCAACCCCGAGGGCCTGGCCTTCTATGACAAGCTAATCGACTACCTGCTGGAAAAGGGGATTGAGCCCCTGGTGACGCTGTATCACTTTGAATGTCCCCAGGCCCTGGTGGACGCCTTTGGCGGCTGGCTGGACCGGCAGATGATCGACCATTACCTGCGGTATGCCGAGGTGTGTTTCAACCACTTCAAGGGCCGGGTCAAGCGGTGGGTCACCGTCAACGAACAGCTGATCGCCACCGCCGCCGGCATCATGAACGGCAACCACGAAACCGATCCCCAGAAAAATCTGCAGAACATCTACCAGATGAGCTACCACGTCTCCCTGGCGGAGCACAAAGCCATGGCTTTGCTGCGGCAGATTGACCCGGAGGCCCAGATCGGCCCGGTCTGCGCCATTCAGGTGGTGTATCCCTACAGCAGCCGTGCAGAGGATGTGCTGGCGGCGGAGAACGCCGAAGAGCTGATGGAATTCTACCTGCTGGACCTGAGCGTCCGGGGAGAGTATCCACCCTATGTGGCCAGCTACTTAAAGAGTCATGGGCTTTACCCCCAGACGCTGCCCGGAGATGCAGCCGTGCTGAAAGCCTCGACCCCCGACTTCATCGGCATCAACTACTATTTCAGCATTTGCGCCAAAGTCAAGGAGGGCCCCGTCAACTACGACCAGCCGCCCTTCTGGGTGTCGGACGCCTTCGACATCTGTGATAATCCCCACCTGCGCAAAACCGAGTGGATGGATAAGGGCATTGACCCGATGGGCCTGCATATTGGGATGCGCAAGGTCTATAATCGCTACCGTCTGCCCATGATCGTCACCGAAAACGGGATGGCCTACAGTGAGACTTTGGGAGCGGACGGCTGCATCCATGACCCCTACCGCATCGAGTACCTGCAAGAGCACATCGAGCAGATCGGCATCATGATTCAGGAGGGCCTGCCGGTGTTCGGCTACTGCCCCTGGAGCTTTGTGGATGTGGTGTCCAGCCATCAGGGCTTTGCCAAGCGGTACGGCCTGGTGTATGTGGATCGCACCGAGACCGACCCCAAACAGTGCGCCCGGGTGAAGAAGGACAGCTTCTACTGGTATCAGAAGGTCATTGCTCAAAACGGGCTGCCCGAATAACCCATAACCAAGCCATTTTCTCCTTCATTCATTTTCTCCCGCCGCAGCCATGCGGGCGCCCTGTATCCTGCCTGTATGGCTGCCCTTTTTTGCAAACAACCGGAAAGGAGTTCTGTTTATGCATATCGCCTTTGTATCCCTGGGGGCCTTCGGCCATGTGAACCCCACCCTGGCCCTGGTGACTGAGCTGGTCAAGCAGGGGGTCCGGGTGACCTACTTCTCCACCGAGCAGTTCAAGAACATCGTGGAGCCCACCGGGGCCAGGTTCGTGGCCGTTCCTTCCTGGATGGCACAGCAGTCGGGCCAGCAGGAAGGCGGCGCCGATGAAAACGTGGGTGCACCGTGCCTTTCCTGTTTCTGAACGAGGCCGGGGCCTACATCGCCCCCATTCTGGAGGTGCTGCAGGCCGACAAGCCTGATGCCATTGTCCACGACTTTGCAGGCATCGCCGGCACCATCGCCGCCGACGTGCTGAAAGTGCCCAATGTGATGCTATACACCAGCTACCCCTCCAACGACAGCTACTCGGTGGCGGCGGGGTTCGAGAACGTCCCGGCGGACCACCCGCTCCGCAAGGCCGCTGATGAAATCGCCGAGGGCTTTGTGGCAAAATATGGCTGCCGCAAGATGACGGTCAGGGAAATCTTCGACGGCCACGGGGATTTCAACCTGGTGATGATGCAGAAGCGCCTGGTGCCCCACAATGAGACCTTCGGGGACAATTTCGTCTTCACTGGGGTCCAGATCGGCAAGCGCACCGCCTTCGGCAGCTGGAAGGCCCCCGACAATGGCAAGCCCCTGCTGTACTCTTCCCTGGGCACCGCCTTCAACAACTGGCCGGAATATTACCCAATTCTCTTTGACGCAGTCCGGGATCTGGACATCAACGTCTTTGCAGCCTTGGGCTCCATTGACCCCGCCAGCCTGAAGGACATCCCCGCCAACGTGGAGGTGGGCCAGATGGTACCCCAGCTGGACATCCTGTCCCAGGCATCGGTGTTCATCACCCACGCCGGCATGGGGGGCACCGGCGAGGCCATCTACTACGGCGTGCCCATGATCGCCATCCCCCAGATGGAGGAGCAGGCCATCACCGCCCGGCAGATCGAAAAGCTGGGGCTGGGCTGCGCCTTCCTGGACAAGAACGCCATCACCAGCGAAAGCCTGAAGGCTGCCATCGTCAAGCTGCTAACCCAGCCTTCCTACAAGGCCACTGCTGCGGAGTTCAGTGCAGATATGAAGAGCCTGGGCGGTGCCAAGGCTTCCGTCGAGGCCCTGCTGCACTTCCTAAAACATTAACAAGCTATCTTCCCTCTGTCCCAGTTTGCCGGGCAGGTACTTCTTTTTCGCAATCCTCCGCCTGACCCCAGGCGGGGGATTCTTGAAATACAAGGAGGACAGATTATGACCACCTTCCCCAAAGATTTCCTGTGGAGCGCATCCACAGCGGCCACCCAGATCGAGGGCGGCTGGAACGCCGACGGCAAAGGGGAGTCCATCTGGGACACCCTGGTCCATGACGGCACCGGCAAGATCGCCCACGGCGAGAACGCCGACATCTCCATTGATTTTTACCACCGCTGGCGAGAGGATGTGGCCCTGATGAAGCAAATGGGCCTGAAGGCCTACCGGTTTCCATCAGCTGGGCCCGGGTGCTGCCCGAGGGTATTGGCAAGGTCAACGAGGCGGGCATCCGATTTTACCAGGATTTCTGCGACGAGCTGCTGAAAAACGGCATCCAGCCACTGGTGACCCTCTACCACTGGGACCTGCCCACCGCCCTTTTCCGGCAGGGGGGCTGGAAGAACCCTGCCAGCCCCGACTGGTTTGCTGAGTATGCGGAGGTCGTATCCAAAGCCCTGGCGGGCCGGGTGGGGTACTGGCTCACCTTCAACGAGCCCCAGATGTTCTGTGGCCTGGGGCTGGTGGCAGGAGTTCACGCACCCTTTGAGCACAACGACGACCAAACCATGATGGGCATCACCAAACACATCCTGCTGGCCCACGGCCGGGCGGTGCAGGTGCTGCGGCGCAACTGCCCCGGCACCAGGGTGGGCATGGCCCCACCGGGGACTGCTGCCTGCCCAAGGACGACTCCCCGGAGGAAGTGGAGAAGGCCCGGCAGAAGTCTCTGAGCGACTACCCCGGCTACATCATGTCCAATACCTGGTGGGCCGACCCGGTATTCCTGGGGCAGTACCCCGCCTGGGCCAAGGAGAAGTTCGGGGACCAGCTGTACACCATGACCCCAGAGGAGTGGGCCCTGGTGTCCCAGCCCCTGGACTTTTACGCTTACAACTGCTACCAGGGCACGGTGGACATCGTCCCCGACCCCTCCAAATACGATGCCTACGCCTACCAGGGCAGCCCCCCAGACGGCGGCAGCCTGGAACATCACCCCCAAGGTGCTGTATCACGCCAGCAAGTTCTGGTTCGAGCGGTACCACCTGCCCATCCTCATCACCGAAAACGGCTATTCGGGCCTGGACTGCGTCATGCTGGACGGCGAGGTTCATGACCCCCAGCGGATTGACTTTCTCCACCGGTATCTGCTGGAGGTGGCCCGCGCCATGGCCGACGGCATCCCGGTGATCGGCTATTCGGTGTGGAGCCTGTTCGACAACTTCGAGTGGGCGGCAGGCTACAGCTGCCGCTACGGCCTGATCTATGTGGATTACCCCACCCAGCAGCGGATTGTGAAGGATTCCGGCTGGTGGTACCGGGACGTTATTGCCTCGAACGGCGCGAACCTGTAAGGGCGCGGTGCCAAAACATACATAAAGAGGTCGCTCACTGTGCAGACAAGCACAGCGGGCGGCCTCTTTGTCTTTCTCAAACCCTGCCAGGGAACCGGTGGTTTATTTGTCCATATAGGCCCTCTGCACATTTTTGCACACTTTTTGCACACCGGAACGGCTAGATAACGGATGCGAGAGTGGATAACAAGTG
>ENA-OQCJ01000081-OQCJ01000081.1-human-gut-metagenome-genome-assembly--contig:-NODE-81-length-12586-cov-1.057549_pt1 | contig 12586 bp, 16 predicted proteins | sample MGYA00242501_ERZ504584 | MGnify/ENA primary metagenome ERZ504584 (study PRJEB26092, sample SAMD00036341) | human gut metagenome | host: Homo sapiens | study: EMG produced TPA metagenomics assembly of...
CAGGGAGCTGGTGCCGACTTTCACAACTATCGTCTGTTTTTCCATCATGAAAACCTCAAATGTAAGAAATGATAAGAAACGTTGTTTACGGGTGACAAAACATCAATTACAGACACTTTAACACAGTACTGTGTGAGAGTCAAGAAGATGCGGAATGGTCGTTACATTTTTCGTGAAAGATCTGCAAAAAGATAGAAATTTGTTGCTGGAATTCTGAAAAAGTATGGTAGAATAGAAAACGAGAAAAAGGTGTGTGCAGAAATACATTTTTCCTGAAAAACAAAAGAAGCGGAAAGAAGTCCGGCACACGACGGAGGGAGTCAAAGATGGAGGAAAAAACAGAAGAAAGAGGCAGAGGCTGCATGACAACGCTGTGCTACATCGAAAAGGATGACAGCTATCTGATGATGCACCGCACGGTGAAAAAGAACGATGTCAACAAGGACAAGTGGATCGGCGTCGGCGGCCATGCGGAACTTGGCGAAAGCCCGGAGGAATGCCTGCTGCGTGAAGTAAAAGAGGAAACCGGCTACACGCTGACGAGCTGGCGTTTCCGCGGTCTCGTTACCTTTGTGACAGAGGCAGAAAACAGCAAAACGGTGGAGTACATGGAGTATATGTGTCTCTACACGGCAGACGGATTCGACGGGAGAACCGACTGCATGTGATGAGGGCGAACTCGCTGGGTAGAAAAAAGAGGACGTCCTGCACCTGAATCTGTGGGAGGGAGACAAAATCTTTTTCCGCCTTCTGAATGAAGACGAGCCGTTTTTCTCCCTGAAGCTGCGGTATGTGGGCGACACGCTCGCAGAAGCGGTGCTGAACGGAAAACAGATGGAACTTTTTGAGGAGCGCTCAGGCGACGGCACGCCGACCGGAACCATCGTAGAACGCGGCGTGGCGCACAGTGAGGGACGGTGTCACGGAACGGCACATATCTGGATTGCACGGGCGAATGAGAAGAGCGGCTGTGAGGTACTGCTGCAGAAAAGGAGTGCCTGGAAAGATTCGAATCCGGGCTGCTACGATATTTCAAGCGCCGGCCATCTTTCGGCGGGCGATACGTATTTGGAAGGGGCTCTGCGGGAAATCGGCGAGGAGCTCGGCATCCACGCAGAGGCAGAGGAGCTGAGGGATCTTGGCCTGCTGGAAAAAGTATCACACGGTGTTTTTTACGGAAAACCGTTCCACGATCATGAGGTCAGCGCCGTGTATCTTTACACGAAGCCGGTCGAGGCGGAAAAACTGCATCTACAGGAGTCGGAAGTAGAAGCAGTCCGCTGGATGGATCTCAAAGAGTGCCAGAAGGCGGTAAGAGAAGGAAGCATTCCCAACTGTATTGATATCCGGGAATCTGGAAATGATTGAAAAAGCGTGGTTCGCCGGAGAAAAACAAAAGATGAGGAGTAAGAGAAGATGAAAGAAAATGGATTCATCAACGAGAAGCTGACCCCGAAGCACGAGGAAGAAGAGGCAGCAGCCACCGCTGAAAAAATAAAAAGAAATGCATGAAAAAAAGTCACCGGTTCGAAATAGAACATGGTGACTTTTTTTGGATATCGCGTAAATGAAATTTATTTTTTTATTTCGCTGCTGCCTTTACCTGGCTAAACAGTCCGGATTTCTGAAGAGCCGGACGCAGTGCCATGTAGATGACAACGGAAGCGATGGTGGAAAGTACGGCGTTGATGGAAGTTGCCGCTACGTTCCAGCTTAAGGTAACCTCTGCTGCCGGTTTTCCAAGAAGAACCAGTTTGTAGAAGTAACCGATGAGCGGATCGAAGATCACATTGAACAGAAGTCCGCCGATGGCTGCAAGCAGTGCCCATTTGAAGATCTGTTTCTGATCGGTCTGCTCGTTGATTTTACCGATTTTGTGTGCGATCAGTCCTGCGATGAGGCCGATGCAGAATTTTAAGATGAAGGTCTTTGGTGCGTATACCACATAGACCGGATCGAGAAGATCTCCGATGGTCATGCCGATCGCACCGCCGATTCCGCCGTAAACACCGCCGAGAATTAGCGCACCGAGCACACAGACAGCGTTTCCGAAATGGATTGAGGTGGCATCTCCGCCTGGCAGCCAGATTTTGAACTGCAGGAAGGTGAAGACAACGTAGGAAAGGGCTGCAAAGACACCTGTCATTGCGATTTTCCAGACTTTTTCATTTTTCATAACAACGCACTCCTTTGGTATCTGGAACTTTCGTTCCTTGATTGCACCCTATTATAGGGAGTGGTGGCATGAAGAAAAAGTTCCAATTCCGGATTTTTTGACCAGACCAGTTATTTCCGGTACGATTTCATTTTTTCGTGTTCTTCTTTTAATTCTCTGTAGAGCTGCAGCGAATTCCACGCCTGGTTCTGCGTTGTGACGATGGCTTTGAGGGCGATCGGCGGCACTTTTTTCCGGCGCATTTCGGTGAGAAAAAGATCAAGTTTCCGCTCGGAAAAGCCGGCCATGACCATCATTGGTTCATCAAATCCGGCGCCGTCATAGGCTTCGGGGGATTCTGCAAATGCTTTATTTCCGGCAAGAAATCCGATCGACTGGAGATACTGTTCCGGTTCCACAATGCGCACGCGGATACCGAGCTTTAAGAGAACCGGCTTTAAAAGCACAGCTGTTTTCGTTCCTTTGATCTGATATAAGAGTACGGTTTCCATGAGAAAAATCCTTTCCACGGGCAGATTTCCGGATCAAATGCGCGGATGCCCAGAACTATGATATAAGAAATGTTTTGGAAAAACAATACTTTTATGGTATCATAGGAACGTACAATTCAGAACACGATAAATTTTGAGATAAAAGAGAAAGGAAACCAATAAAATGTGGATAGCAGATGGATGGAAAGATTATGAAGTGCTGGATACGTCCGGCGGAGAAAAACTGGAGCGGTGGGGAGATTACCTTCTGGTAAGACCAGACCCGCAGGTCATCTGGAACACGAAAAAAGAAAATCCGGGCTGGAAAAAGAAAAACGGTCATTATCACAGAAGCAGCAAGGGCGGCGGAGAATGGGAGTTTTTCCATCTGCCGGAGCAGTGGGAGATCAACTATAAAGACCTGACCTTCCGCCTGAAACCGTTCAGCTTCAAACACACCGGCCTTTTCCCGGAGCAGGCAACGAACTGGGACTGGTTCGGCGATCTGATCCGCCGTGCCAACCGCCCGATTAAAGTGCTGAACCTGTTCGCCTACACGGGAGGCGCAACGCTCGCAGCGGCCGCAGCAGGCGCAAGCGTCACACATGTCGATGCATCCAAAGGCATGGTCAACTGGGCAAAAGAGAACGCTGCCGTGTCCGGCCTTTCGGACAAGCCGATCCGCTGGCTTGTGGATGACTGCACCAAATTTGTCGAGCGCGAGATCCGCAGAGGCAACCACTACGACGCGATCATCATGGACCCGCCGTCCTACGGAAGAGGACCAAAGGGCGAGATCTGGAAAATCGAGGAGTCGATTCATCCGTTCATCAAGCTCTGCACGCAGCTCTTAAGCGATGACCCGCTGTTCTTCCTTGTGAATTCTTACACGACAGGACTTGCACCGGCTGTCCTGACGTACATGATTTCCCTGGAATTAAAACAGTACAAAGGCCACGTAGAAGCACAGGAAATCGGCCTTCCGGTCAAGTCGACCGGCCTTGTTCTGCCGTGCGGTGCATCGGGAAGATGGCAGTCTGACAACGTTTAAAACATCTTTTGGCAGCGGACGTATGTCCGTCATACGAAAAACATTTGGCTGAAATTGCAGGAAATGAAGTATAAAACTGCAAAAAGTGGGATAAAATGCTGAAAAGTGTATAAAACATGCAAGTTCTCCTTGACAGAAACTCATGATCTGGTAAAATGGTCTTTAGTTGAGCAAGAAACCTGAAAAACGGGTAAGGAAAGTACAAGGGAGGACGTTTCATGAAACCGTATATCGAATGGACCAAAGAAGAATTAGTTGCCGAGAAAGCCAGACTGGAGCAGGAATTTGCAGAGGTAAAAGCAAAAGGCCTCAATCTGAATATTTCCAGAGGAAAACCTGCAGCAGCCCAGTTAGATCTCACGGAAGGAATGCTTACCGTTCTCTCGAAAAAATGAAGACACCTTCGCAGAAGATGGAACCGACTGCCGGAACTACGGCGTGCTGACCGGTATTCCGGAAGCAAGAAAACTGATCGGAGATATCTGTGAGGTTCCGGCGGAAAACGTCATCGTTTACGGAAACGCCAGCCTTACCATTATGTTTGATACCGTAGCACGTTCGTTCCTGAAGGGCGTTGCAGGCTGCACTCCGTGGAACAAGCTGGACAAAGTAAAATTCCTCTGTCCGGTACCGGGCTATGACCGTCACTTCGGTGTAACCGAGTACTTCGGCGTTGAGATGATCAATGTTCCGATGACGCCGGAAGGACCGGACATGGACATGGTAGAAAAACTCGTTGCAGAAGATGACGCCATCAAGGGAATCTGGTGTGTACCGAAATACTCCAACCCGCAGGGCTACACCTACTCCGATGAGACCGTCAGAAGATTTGCAAACCTGAAACCGGCAGCCAAAGACTTCCGTATTTTCTGGGATAATGCATACATTATCCATCACCTGTATGATGACAGACAGGATCACCTGCTGAACATCATCGAGGAGTGCGAGAAAGCCGGAAATCCGGATATGGTCTATGAGTTCGTATCCACTTCGAAAGTAAGCTATCCGGGAGCCGGAATTGCAGCTCTCATTTCTTCTGAGGCAAACCTCAAAGAGGCACAGGAGTACATGAACTTCCAGATCATCGGTCATGATAAACTGAATCAGCTGCGCCATGTAAAATTCTTCCAGAACCTGGACGGCGTGATGAATCAGATGAAAAAGCATGCTGAGATCTTAAGACCGAAATTCGAGGCAATTCTGCAGGTAATGGATCAGGAGCTGAGCGGCCTTGGCATCGCTTCCTGGACAAAACCGAACGGTGGATACTTCATCTCCTTCGATGCGATGGAGGGATGCGCAAAGAAGATCGTTGCAAAGGCAAAAGAGGCCGGTCTTACCATGACAGGCGCGGGCGCAACGTATCCATATCACAACGATCCGCAGGATTCCAACATCCGTATTGCACCGTCCTTCCCGACACCGGAAGAGCTGGAAATCGCAGGTCAGGTATTCGTGCTGAGTGTCAAACTGGTCAGCGTGGATAAGATTCTGGAAAGCAAATAACAGATAAGTAAAAATACAAAAGCCGGATTCTCCCGGGGGACACAGTTTTTGTGAACTCTGGTGTGGGAGTTCCGGCTTTTTTCTATTAGAAAGTTAAAAAAGAAATTTTTCTATGGGACAGAAAGGAAAAACATGAAAAAGAAAGTAATAGGAATTGCCGCAGGACTCATACTCCTTGCGGCCGCAGGCGGTTACGCGGGCGTGGGGCATTACTATGCATCCCACTTTTTCCCGAAAACCGCGATCAACGGACTGAACTGCGCAGGGCTGACCGCAGAGCAGGTCAAAGAGGAAATTCAGAAGCACATTGTGGATTATACACTTGGCATTACCGAGCGCGGTGGAAAAACAGAGACATTAAGCGGCACGGAGATCGGCCTCACGTATGTGGACGACCACGCGGTGGAAAAACTGCTGGAGTCCCAGAATACTCTTGCATGGCCTGCATTCTATTGGAAAGAGAAAGAAAACCAGGTGGCGGCGGACTCTGTCTATGACAAAGAAATGGTGCAGGAAAAACTGCAGACGATGGAAGGGTTTCAGGAAGAACAGCAGGAAGCGCCGACGGATGCGTATCTGACGGATGACGGAACCTCGTACGTCATTGTGCCGGAAACAGAGGGCGAGCAGGTGGACTATGAGAAGGCGGAGCAGGCTGTCATCGAGGCGCTGGATGCCGGAGCGGCGAGCGTGGATCTGGAAGAAAAAGATGTTTACCGGAAACCGGGCATTACGCAGGATGATGAAGCACTGAATGGGGAAATGGCGGAACTGAACCACCTGACAGCGGCGCGGATCACGTATGCAATCGGTGAAAACAGCTATGCCATAGACCGGGCGACCTTACAGAGCTGGCTCGTACAGGGGGAGGATGGAACCTACACGATTTCGCAGGACGAAGCGGCAGCTTTTGTGCGCCATATGGCGTATGAGACGGACACCTTCGGGCTGGCGCATACCTTCAAAACGAGTCTTGGCGCGACCATTAACCTGAATGCGGGCGGCGATTACGGCTGGTGCATCGACAAGGAGGAGACAATGCAGGCACTTCTGCAGGCGATCGAGGACGAAACACAGGGAAATCTCGACCCGGTTTACCTCTATACGGCCAATGACCGCTCGGCAAATGATATCGGAAATACATACGTCGAGGTGTGCATTTCCCAGCAGAAAATGTGGTGCTACAAGGATGGCGTTCTGGTGACGGAAACACCGGTCACAACGGGCAATCATGCGACGGGCTATGACACTCCGGCAGGCAGTGTCTGGGCGGTGGATGCGAAAAAAAAGTGACTGTGATTTCAAGCTCTATCCGAGCCATGTCATGTTCTGGCTTCCGTTTAACGGCGACGTCGGAATCCACGATGCGAGCTGGCGTACCGAGTACGGCGGGGACATCTATCTGACGAACGGATCCCACGGATGTGTGAATACCCCATACACAGAAGCAGAAAAAGTGTTCAATGCTATTGAAATTGGTGACCCGGTTATCGTATACTATAGCCTGGATGATGTAACCGGGCCGCAGCCTACACAGAAAAACAGCCTGTAGGAAAAACGCTTAAGCATCACAGCAGAAGCACATCAAATAAAGGAGATTTTGATAGATGAAAATAGTAGTATTAGCTGGAGGAACCAGCACGGAACGTTCGGTATCCATTACATCGGGAACTATGGTCTGCAAGGCACTCCGCGAGAAAAACCATCAGGCAGTTCTGGTAGACGTTTTCTGCGGTATCGATGTGAAGGGGAACCTGGAAGATGTATTTGCAGAGGAGGCGTACGATATAGACAAAGCAGCAGAATATATGCACAGCTTTGATGCAGGATTAAACGAAATGATCGAATCCCGCCGCAGATTTTTCGGACCGAACGTACTGGAACTCTGCGAGGCAGCGGATGTTGTTTTCCTTGCCCTGCATGGCGCAAACGGAGAGGACGGAAAGGTACAGGCTACGTTCGATCTGCTCGGCATTCCGTATACCGGAACGGGCTATTTAAGCAGCGCCCTCGCAATGGACAAATCCATCACAAAACAGTTCTTCCGTGCACACCATGTGCCGACCCCGAACGGCGTGACCCTGAAAAAAGGCCAGGAGAGCGAGCCTTTGTCCGGCTTTGGCCTGGAGCTTCCGGTTGTCGTAAAACCGTGCTGCGGCGGTTCCAGTGTCGGTGTCTATATTGCACACACGAACGAAGAATACTGGCAGGCTATGAAGGATGCTTTCTCCTACGAACCGGAGGTTGTCGTTGAGGAGTATATCGAGGGAAGAGAGTTCTCCGTTGGCGTGGTAGACGGAAAGGCTTACCCGATCATCGAGATTGCACCGATCGAAGGCTTCTATGATTACACGAACAAATACAAAGCCGGAGCTACTGTTGATACCTGCCCGGCCGTACTGACGGAGGAGCAGACGAAAGAAATGCAGAAGCACGCAGAGGACGGCGCTGCCGCTCTCGGTATCGAAAACTACTGCCGTCTCGACTTTATGATGCGCAAGGACGGAAGAATGTACTGCCTCGAGGCAAAACACTTCCGGGCATGACCCCGACCAGCCTTCTGCCGCAGGAGGCACAGGTACTCGGCATTTCCTATCCGGAACTCTGCGAGCTGCTGATCCAGCTTTCTCTCAGAAAAAGAGGTAACAACGCATGAAAAATATGACACTTGCGCACATCACAGAGGTGTGCGGCGGAATCTACTTCGGACCGGAAGAAAAGAAAACAGCGGAAGTCACGGATATCGTGACGGACAGCCGGAAAGCGGGAGAGGGAAGCCTCTTCGTTGCAATTCCGGGTGAGCGTGTGGACGGCCATAAATTTATCCCGAACGTGGCTTCCCAGGGCGCACTTGCTGTCATTTCCGAGCAGAAACTTGAAACACCGCCATGCCCGTATATCCTCGTGAAGGATTCCATGGAGGCCATTAAAGCAATGGCAGAATACTATATGCAGCAGCTCAATATTCCGGTTGTCGGCATTACGGGAAGTGTTGGAAAGACCAGTACAAAGGAGACGATCGCGTCGGTGCTGGCGCAGAAATACCGTGTGCTGAAAACGGATGCGAACTTTAACAATGAACTGGGACTGTCACTTACTGTTTTCCGCCTGCGCGAGGAGGATGAGATGGCGGTTCTCGAGATGGGAATCGACGATTTCGGCCAGATGCACCGTCTGGCGAAGATCGCGCGCCCGGAGACTGCAGTCATCACGAATATCGGCTGGTGCCATCTGGAAAATCTGAAGACGCGAGATGGTATTTTACAGGCAAAAACCGAGATCTTTGATCATCTGCGTGAGAACGGGCACATTATCATCAATGGGGACGATGATAAGCTGTCTACTGTTGGAACGGTTCACGGCATCAAGCCGGTTCATTTCGGATTGGATGAAAAGAACGAATATTATGCCGATGAGATCGAGAGCCAGGGCTTCCGCGGCATTTCCTGCCGGATTCATACCCCGCAGGGGAGCTTTTCTGCACTGATTCCGATTCCGGGACGCCATATGGTTTACAATGCGCTGGCCGGAACCGCAGTCGGATGCATGTACGGGCTGACGCTGGAGCAGATCAAACAGGGAATCGAGACACTGCAGTCGGTGAGCGGAAGATTCCACATCATCGAGACAGGAAAATACACCGTTGTCGATGACTGCTACAACGCAAACCCGGTTTCGATGAAGGCATCTCTCGATGTTCTGAAAGAGGCGAAGGGAAGAAAAGTGGCCGTGCTCGGCGATATGGGCGAGCTCGGAACCGATGAGGCAGCACTCCACGCCGAAGTCGGCACACACGCCGGAATCTGCGGCATTGACGCCCTCTACTGCGCGGGACCGCTCTGCGAATACCTTGCGAAAGCAGCAAAAGAGGCAGACCCGCAACTGGAAATCCGCCACTTCGCGGACCGCGAGAGCCTGATGGCAGAACTGCCGAAGCTCTTACAGGATGGAGATCAGATCCTTGTGAAGGCATCGCATTTTATGGAATATGGAAAGATTGTGGAGATGCTGAAACAGCACAGAAATTATGATAAAATTTTAAATTGGAAAGTACCCATGACAGGGTGGTAGCCTCCCGAGCCAATGAATACATAGGAAGGGAGGTGGCGTAAATGACAGCATACGAAATTATTATGGTTTTTCTGGGAATCTTAGCTTTACTGATTTCCTTCGGAGGCTTCATCATTGCGTTGCTTACCTTTCTCGATAAGAGAAATAAGCGAAAATAAAAATGCCTACCCCGTCGGCAAACGGGATAGGCGGTGTTCGTAAGAACATTTAACCCTTTTCTCGAGAGCATCCACTTTTGGAGTGGGTGCTTTCTTTTTATATATTTATTATATCGCAGGGGTCTGGCATTTTCAAGCATTTTCTTTCAATTGTTCTAACAGAATATTTTTCGTATAATTTCCAATTTCTTTCTTTTCTTCCTTCGTAAGCTCACCCGGAATAATCGGTTTTCCGTATGTCACGGTAACGTGTGTACCGCGGATCTTCGGGAAATGTGATTCCAGAATTTCTCTGGATCCGGAAATCGAAAGCGGAATGATCGGGCAGCCGGTTTTCATTGCCATCTTGAATGAACCGTTGTGGAACTCGCCGAGCTCCAGCTCGCTCTCCGTCTTGCCGCGGGTGCTCCGGGAAGATACAGATGGAAGTGCCGCTCTTGATCTCCTCACATCCGGAGAGAATCATCTGCAGACCCTGCTTGATGTCGGAACGGTCGAGAAACAGGCAGTGGATGAGATCCATCCAGTTCTTTAAGAGCGGAATGCGCGCCAGCTCCTTTTTCGCTACGAATCCGCAGGAACCCGGAACCGTTGTGTAGGTTACGAGAATATCAAAATAGCTGCGGTGATTGCCGATGTAGAGAACGGCACGATCCTTCGGAACATTTTCCTGCCCTTCCACTGTGACCTTCGTGCCGGCGAAAAACAGAATCACGCGGAAAATCCAGCGGATCAGCGCACGGCTTACCTTGTCACAGACCTCCGGCTTTTTTCTTCCGGATCAGAAGCAGAACAAGAAGCACCGGGATCGACAGAATCAGATACAGAAAAGCGGTCAGAATGACCAGAATAAAACGAATCATGAATCTTTTTCTCCTCTTGGTAAAAATAGTGATATTCAGTTATTGCGTACTTTTCAGTATACGTCATATATGGGGCGGGTTGCAATAACTTTCGTCTTTTTCGGAAAAAGATTTTGCGTCATAGAAGACTGTGGCCCGTCATACAATGGATAGAAAGAGCAGGAAGCGGCGTTTGGAATGATGAAGAAAAAGAGACGGGGAAGAGTTCTTCTGGCGGCGGTGATTCTGATGCTCCTGGCATCGTGCCGGATCACAGATGTGAGCGAGGGCGAGCGGAAAGAACTGTCGTATGCGATTGTAAAGCCGGGCGATTTTCCGCCGGAAATCGATCAGATTTTGCGTAAGAAAAAAGAATCCGCGTTCCAGATGGCGTACGAGAGCGGGGACGATCTCTACATACTGCGCGGCTACGGAAAGCAGAAAAGCGGAGGCTTTTCCATACAGATCGAAGAAGTATCGAAATCGGAAAACGCCGTTTTCGTGCGGACAAAACTCGTCGGACCTGCCGCAAAGGAGGAGCAGAAAGGCGCCGCCTCCTGCCCTTACGTCGTGCTGAAAACGAAAGCGGCGGCGGGAATCTCAGTCGTATTTGAGGATTAGAGTGGGAGGAGCCTTATGGATTTTGTAAAAAAGATTCTGCATCAGATCAGCAGAAAAAGCGAAGCGGTGTCACAGATTACGTTTGATGAGGACTACAATGTGCCGGACGCACGGCCCGATGTGGGGCGGATGATTCAGAAAAAAGGCGAGGTGACGATCGGGGATGTGCAGATTTCGGAAGGAAAAGCGCGTGTATTCGGCGGCCTCACCTTTCATCTGCTGTACGTCTCCGACGGCGAACGGCGCCGGATCTGCCAGCTCTCCGGCGAGCTTCCGATCGACGAGACGATCCATCTCGATGGTCTGACAGGGGGCGACAAGGTCTGCATCACCTGGGAAGTGGAAGATCTGAACCTGCATCTCATCAACTCGCGGAAGCTGGGCGTGCGCGCGATCGTCACGCTGCACGCGTGGATCGAGGAACTGTGCGACCTTGCCGTGCCGATGGAAATCCGCGGGGAGAGCGACGTCGCGGTAAAAAGGCAGGAATACCGCGTGGTTGAGCTTGCAGTGCAGAAAAAAGATGTGCTGCGTGTCAAAAAGGAGCTTACGATTCCGTCCGGCAAGCCGGAATTGCACGAGATTCTCTGGCAGGATCTGGAAGTGCGCGGTCTCGATCTCCGCTCTGAGGAGGGGCGGGTCAGTGCGCAGGGAGAACTCTTTGTCTTCTGTCTGTACAGCGACGGCGAGGAGGATCACCCGCTGCAGTGGGTGGAGCAGGCGCTCCCGTTCCAGGCAGAAGTGGAATGCCAGGGCTGCATCTCCGAGATGATCCCGCGGATCGAAAGCACACTCGGCCAGACCACACTCGAAATCCAGCCCGATTCCGACGGCGAGGAGCGGGTCCTGCAGGCGGAGGCCGTACTCGAACTTGACATCTGTCTGTATCAGGAAGAAACCGTATCACTTCTGCAGGACGTTTACCATCCGCACCGAGAATGCATTCCAAAAGTGCAGGAGGAGACTTTGGAGAGCCTTCTGATCCGCAATTCCTCCAAATGCCGCCTGACCGACAAACTGCAGATGCGCGTGCCGAAAAATAAAATTCTGCAGATCTGCCACAGCGATGGCAAAATCAAGATCGACGAGGAAAGAATCGTAGAAAACGGCATCGAAGTAGCCGGCGTGGTGGAACTCAGGGCGCTCTATGTCGTGAGCGACGATGAAATGCCATTCTACGCCGCCGAAACCGCCCTCCCTTTCCGCCATACCATCGAAGTCCCGGGAATCGGACCGGACTGCCGCTACGAACTCCAGTCATCCATTGACCAGCTCTCCACAACCATGCCGGACAGCAGCGACATCGAAGCCAAAGTCGTACTGAACCTGAACGCCCTCGTCTTCCGCCGCAGAAAAGAGATGGTAATGCAGTACGTCGAAGAAAAAGACCGAGATCCGGAAGAACTGCAGAGCCTCCCGGGCATCCACCTGCTACTTCGTCAAGCCGGGGGATACTCTGTGGGATATCGCGAAGAAATTCTATACGACGACAGATAAGATCAGGGAATTAAATGAACTGAAAACCGAAACACTCACACCGATGCAGCAGTTATTAGTGGAGCGGGTATAGCGGAAAAGACAGCCTGCTGCCTTAAGAATGGAGTTAATCCATCAGGCAGCAGGCTGTCTTTTTGCGAGTTCCATGCCGATCTGCATTGCAGAAAGAACAGGTACACTTTTGTACCGGGAAG
>ENA-OQCJ01000082-OQCJ01000082.1-human-gut-metagenome-genome-assembly--contig:-NODE-82-length-12537-cov-1.219984_pt1 | contig 12537 bp, 9 predicted proteins | sample MGYA00242501_ERZ504584 | MGnify/ENA primary metagenome ERZ504584 (study PRJEB26092, sample SAMD00036341) | human gut metagenome | host: Homo sapiens | study: EMG produced TPA metagenomics assembly of the...
AGCTGATACCGGTCAACGTGATTGCATACCGCAGCCAGTATGGCAGCGTGCATCCAACGGCATTGTCGGACCGGCACTGGCGGCAACGGCAGCAAGCACGGTAGCGGCTGTTTTATTCTGCAAATGTATGGAAAAATGCAAAAGCTGAGAATGCGGTCTGCCCAGGAATATTTATAAAAAAACAGTAAATTACGCCTTCTTAGGACTAGCCGCCGCGGCAACGGCTTGGTACAATAAAGGAAATGAGGGATATTGAATTTTACATAGGAGGAACACAAGAGCATGGCAGGATATGTGAGTCTTCAGGATGTAACCAAGACATACAAAATGGGTGAAGTCACCATCAAGGCCGCGGATGGAATCAGCTTTGATGTGGAAAAAGGTGAGTTTGTGATTGTTGTTGGACCGAGCGGTGCGGGTAAGACGACGGTGCTGAATATTTTAGGCGGAATGGACACAGCGACTTCCGGAAAGGTGCTGGTGGACGGCGCGGAAATCAGCAAATACCGCGGCAAGAAGCTGATCCAGTACCGGCGGGAGGATATTGGATTTGTTTTTCAGTTTTATAATCTGATGCAGAACCTGACGGCGCTCGAGAATGTGGAGCTGGCGATGCAGATTTGTAAGCATCCGCTGGATGCGTCGGAGGTGCTTGCGGAGGTTGGGCTGGAAGAGAGAATGAATAACTTCCCGGCGCAGCTTTCGGGCGGAGAGCAGCAGCGTGTGGCGATTGCGCGTGCGCTGGCGAAGAATCCGAAACTGCTGCTCTGCGATGAGCCGACCGGCGCGCTCGATTATGTGACGGGAAAAGCGATCTTAAAGCTGCTGCAGGATACCTGCCGGGAGAAGGGGATGACGGTCATTGTCATCACTCACAACTCGGCGCTGACACCGATGGCGGACCGCGTGATTAAAATCCGAAACGGAAAAGTGGCGGGCATGAAAACAAATGAGAACCCGACACCGGTGGAAGAGATAGAATGGTAGGTGGACGATGAGAGCATTTCGAAAAGACTTTATCCGGGAAATCACAAAGAACAAGGGGCGGTTTCTGTCAGTCTTTTTCATCGTGCTTCTTGGCGCGGCGTTTTTCTCGGGCATTCGGTCGGCGGAAGGAGATATGAAGGTTTCGGCGGACCGGTATTATGATGAAGTAAATTATATGGATTTGAAAGTTCTTGGAACGCTGGGGCTGACAGACGATGATCTGGCGGATATCGCGAAGACGGATGGCGTGAAAGCGGTCTACGGCGGAAAAACGGTGGAAGTGCTGCATGACATCGGCGAGAGCGAGCAGGTTGTGAAGCTGATTGCGCTGACGGACGGTGTGAATGAGCCGCGCGTGGTCGAGGGACGGATGCCGGAGAAAGAGGATGAAATTCTTGTTGATACGCAGTTTCTGAAAAGTTCCGGCTGTGAGATTGGGGATCAGGTAACGTTCACTTCCGGAACGGAGGATCCGCTCTCAGATTCGCTGACCGGGGACACGTTTACGATTGTTGGTTCGGCGACACTCCCTTATTATATGGAGCTGAACCGGGGAACGGGCTCGATTGGAAACGGAAGCATCAACAGTTTTGCACTGCTGCTTCCGGAGACATTTACCTCGGATCTCTATACAGAGATTTACGTCCAGGCGGACGGCGCACAGGAAGAGGCGAGCTACAGCGATGCGTATGATGAGACGGTGAAGGCTGTACAGACGAAGATTGAAGCGCTCGAGGATGCGGCGTGCGACCGGCGGTATACGGCAGTCAAAACCGAAGGACAGGAAAAGATTGATGATGCAAAACAGCAGGTCGCTGATGCAGAGCAGAAATTAGCGGACGCAAAAACAGAGCTGGATGACGGTGCACAGCAGCTTGCCGACGCGAAAGTGACGATTGCGGACAAAGAGCAGGAACTTCTCGACGGCGAACAGACGTTAAAGGACAAAGAACAGGAGCTTCTTGACGGAAAGCAGACGATTGCTGAGAAAGAACAGGAACTCCTTGACGGAAAACAGACCATTGCAGACAAAGAGCAGGAACTTCTCAGTGCGAAAGCAACCATCGCCGATAAAGAGCAGGAGCTGGCATCCGGCAAGGCAACGCTGAAAGACAAAGAGGCGGAACTTGCGAGCGGAAAAGCGACGCTGGAAGCAAAGGCGGCAGAGCTGGAAAGCGGAAAAGCGGAGCTGAATCAGAAAGCCGATGAACTTGCAAGTGGAAAAGCCACACTTGAGGCAAAAGCGAAAGAACTTTCCGATGGAAAAGCACAGCTTGCAGAGAAAGAAACAGAACTGGCATCCGGCAAAAAAGAGTTAGAGGAAAAAATGACGCAGCTTTCGGCGGCAAAAACCGAACTGACTCGGAAGCAGACGGAGCTGAATACTGCAAAAGAGCAGCTTTCCGAAAAAGAAACGGAATTGAATATTGCAAAGGAGCAGCTTTCCGCTGCACGCGAGGAACTGGACAACAAGAAAGCAGAAACCGCTGCAGGACGCACACAGTATGAAGCGCAGAAGGCAGCGTATGAAGAACAGAAGAGTCAGTATGAGACAGCCAAGGATCAGTTAGCCCAGATTTCCAGGCAGCTTCCGGTGGTGGAGACTGCGCAGACAGAAGTGACTGGTCAGATCGAGGTGATTGAGGCTCAGCTTGACGGACTGACGGAGGAAGATGAAGCATATGTATCCCTGTTGGAACAGAAAACTGCGCTGGAAGCAAAGCAGACAGAGTTAGCACAGCAGCTTTTCACGATGCAGGAGCAGAAAACATTTCTGGAACAAAACATCGCAGCGTTTGAAGCAGCAAGCGCTGATGCGGAAGCCCGGCTTGCGGCTGCAGAAGCTCAGATTACCGACGCAGAAAGTCAGCTTGCCGCTGCAGATGCACAATTAACAGAAAAAGAGCAGGAATGCGCCGCAGGCGAGGCACAGATTGCTTCTGCAAAAGAAGAACTGGAAAGCGGCGAAGCTCAGATTACAGAGGCTCTTGCCCAGCTTCAGGATGGAGAAGCACAGGCAGAAGCTTATCAGAAACAGATTGAAAATGGCGAAGCCCAGCTTGCATCCGCCAAAGCAGCGATTGCCGACGGAGAAGCTCAGATTGAGACGAACCGCAGTAAATTAAAAGACGGAGAAACTCAGCTTGCGGCTGCCAGAGCCCAGCTTGCTGATGGGGAACAGCAGATTGCATCGTACCGACAGACGATTCAGTCGGGTGAGGCCCAGCTTGCCGCTGCAAAGCAGACAATTTCCAGTGGAGAAAGTCAGCTCGCCGAAGCGAAACAGACGATCGCCGACGGCGAAACCCAGTTAGCCGAAGCCAAGCAGACGATCGCCGATGGAGAAACTCAGCTCGCCGAAGCAAGCAGACGATTGCCGACGGAGAAACCCAGCTTGCCGACGCGAAACAGGAAATCGCCGACGGAAAAATCTCCCTTGCGGATGCGAAACAGGAAATTGCCGATAAAGAAAAGGAACTTGAGGACGGCAAAGCCGAATATGAAAAAGCAAAAGCCGACGCCGAACCAGAAATCGCGGATGCGAAGCAGGAAATTGCGGACGGTGAGAAAACACTCGCAGACCTGAAAAAACCAACGTGGTACGTCTGGGGACGGAATAAGGTAACGTCAACTGAGAGCTTCGGTCAGGATGCCGGCCGTATCTCGAATATCGGAAAATTCTTCCCGGTTATCTTCTTCCTCGTGGCTGCTCTCGTCAGCCTGACGACGATGACACGAATGATCGAGGAACAGCGTCAGCAGATCGGAACGTTAAAAGCCCTCGGCTATTCCGACGGCGTGATCGCCTTTAAATATTTCGCATACGCGATGCTCTCCACCGTATCCGGCGCTCTCGCGGGCGTGGTGGTTGGAGAAAAAATCCTGCCCTGGGTTATTATGAATGCCTACGGCATGCTGTATACCGGACTCCCGTATTACATGACCCCGCTGAACTGGGAGCAGGGAGGCCTTGCGATTCTGGCGAGTGCAGCCTGCACCGGCGTGGCGACGATCGCGGCATGCTACAAAGAACTCGCCGCAGGTCCGGCAGAGCTGATGCGGCCGGAAGCACCGAAAAACGGCAAACGGATTTTCCTGGAACGCATCGGCGTACTCTGGAAACATCTGAACTTTACGCAGAAATCAACCGTGCGGAATCTGGTGCGGTATAAAAAACGATTCTTCATGACCGTTATCGGAATCGGCGGATGCATGGGTCTGATCCTCGTCGGTTTCGGCCTTCAGGATTCCATCACCGCGATTGCGAAAAACCAGTTCGTCAGCCTCTTCACCTATCAGGCGAATGCTGTGCTGAATTCAGATGTGGATGAATCCGAAAAAGAAGCATTGCAGACCGATCTGGAAAACTACAGCGGCATCGATGAGCTGCTGGAAATGTACTGCCAGAACATCGAACTGCAGACCGACAAAAAGACCGTGGATGCAGTGCTTGAAGTGCCGAAAGAACTGACGAATTTCAATGACTTCTATGCCTTCCGAGACCGGAAAAGCGGAGAAGTTTACGAATTCCCGACCGACGGCGGCGCAGCCATCAGCGAAAAGACAGCAACGATGCTCGGCGTAAAAGCAGGCGACACGGTTCAGCTGAAAAAAGGCGACGATATTGTGGACGTAAAGATTTCGATCATCGTCGAAAACTACGTGCGCCATTACCTGTATCTGGCCCCGGATCTCTACGAGGAGCTGTTCGGCGGAGCGCCGGACTACAACCAGCTTCTGATGAAATACCAGGACACGTCGAGCAATTATGAGACAGCACTCGGAGAAAAAATCATGACGTACGACGGTGTAGCGGCAATCTCGTTCACATCCGACCTGATTGATCAGATTGACAACATGCTTCGTTCCCTCGACATCGTCATCGTGGTGCTGATCGTATCGGCGGGCCTGCTGGCGTTTGTGGTGCTGTACAACCTGAACAACATCAACATCACCGAACGACAGAGAGAGCTGGCAACGCTGAAAGTGCTCGGCTTCTTCGACGGCGAGGTGGCATCGTACGTGTACCGGGAAAACATGGTGCTGACACTGTTCGGTGTTATCGCGGGCATGGGAATTGGAACGTTTTTACATCATTGCGTAATTCAGACCGTCGAGGTCGATATGATGATGTTCGGACGAAACGTGTTCCCGCGGAGCTACGGCTGGAGCGCCTGATTACCCTGGCGTTTGCTCTGTTCGTCAATTTTATGATGTTCTACCGGTTAAGAAAAATTGATATGATTGAATCGCTGAAAAGCGTGGAGTAAACAACAGAAAAAGGCCGTCCGCGGTGATGCAGAGAATCTGCAGAAACCGTGGGTGGTTTTTTCATTTTGAAAGTGAAATATGAGCCGGAATGCTTGTTTTTTCAGACATTTCGTTGTATAAAAAAAATAAGGGTTTTTATTAGAACAGAATCAAAAAACAAAGAGTAAAGGGGATTTTTACAAATGGGAACAACAGAAACGAAAAAAATGAGAGTCGGCGTTGTCGGCTGCGGAGCGATCAGTGATATTTATCTGACGAACATGATTCATAACTTTGAGAATCTTGAGGTAGCAGCATGCTGCGCAGGCCATCTTGAACATGCGAAAAAGAAAGCAGAGCAGTATGGCATCAAGGGCTGTACCTACGAGGAAATTCTGGCAGACCCGTCGATTGAAATGGTAGTCATTCTGACACCGGCACCGACCCACGAGGGGCTGATCCGTCAGGCACTGGAAGCCGGAAAACACGTTTACACTGAAAAAACAATGACCCTCGCACCGGAAACGGCAGCGAAACTGATCGAGCTGGCAGAGGAGAAACATCTCTATCTCGGTTCCGCACCGGACACCTTCCTTGGATCGGCACTGCAGACCGCAAGAAAAGCGATCGACGACGGGCTGATCAGCGAGGTGACATCTTTCGAAGCATGCGCAAACCGCGATCTTGATTTACTGGCGAGCATCTTCCGTTTTCTGCGGATGCCGGGCGGCGGTATCTGCTACGATTTCGGTGTTTATTATCTGACGGCAATTGTGAGTCTTTTTTGGTCCGGTGGATCGCGTTGTATCGTCCGTGCGAAACCTTGCGGCGAAGCGTGTGAACATCATTCCGGGCAGCCCGGAATACGGACAGGAATTTGACTATACAAACGAAAGTCAGGTCTTTACCATTCTGGAAATGAAAAACGGTGTGACCGGTACATTCTGCGTCAATGGTGACAGCGTCATCAATGATCAGGCGGTATTCACCATTTACGGTAAAAAAGGTATCTTAAAGCTTGTTGATCCGAACAATTTCGGCGGCGATGTTGTCTATATTCCGGGTGTAAAAGACTGGACACAGCAGGCTGTTCCGGAAGTTTTACATTATGGCTTTGATTACAGCGAAAACAGCCGTGGTCTTGGCCCGTCTGAGATGGCAGAAGCAATTGCCGAGGGCAGACCAAACCGTGCGAGTGCCAAAATGGCATATCACGTACTCGATACGATCGATCAGATTATGAAGAGTGCGGAAACGGGTGCCTTTGAGAAGGTTCCATCCACCTGCGAAAGACCGGAGGCCATGCCGAATTCATAGTCTATTTCTGATAGGATTGCAGGTACATCTGACGGAAGTCGGTAGGGCTTACATTTTTTGATTTCAAAAAGACTCTGTTAAACGTAGAAATACTGTTAAAACCGGATTCGAGCGACACTTCGGTGATCGTGAGATCCGGTTTTTTTAACAGGTTTTCGGCGATATGGAGCCGTTCCCTGGTGACGAAATCCGTGAAGGAGAGGCCGGTGTATGCGCGGAACAGCTTGGAAAAATGGCAGCGGGAGAATCCGGCGACTTTTGATGCTTCTTCCAGGGAAACCGGTTCGGTGCAGTGACTTGAGATCCAGGTACATGCAGCAACCATCTGGCGGTGTACCTGTGCGGAATGGCCTGTTTTTTGCGGTGCGGCAGTTTCGGTCGGCACGGAGAGATTTTCGCCGAGCAGAATAAAAAACTGATATAGCAGAACGCATCCGCGCAGTTCAGAAAAACTGATACCGGAGAGGGAGAGCCTGCGAAGCTCTGTCAGAAATCCGCGAAGCTTTTCGATTTCCGGGAAGTTGTTCTGATTCAGAAGACGGATCTGATAAAAAAGATAAGCAACAGACTCGGAAATCCACGCGTTTTTCCAGAAAATCTGCATCGAGCTGAAGCATGATCAGGCGATGTTCTCTGTTGGTTGTGGAAACAGCGTGCAGCTCGCCGGGCCAGATAAAAAGAAGATCACCGGGCTTTAGCGGAAAGGTTTCTCCATTTACTTCATAGATAATGCCGTCATCCTGTGCAAGCACAATTTCAATATAGTGATGCCAGTGCAGACCGAAATAGGCGGGGACATGCGAAATAGAGATATCGTAAACATAGCTGTTAGCAAAATGATTGTTTTCGAAAAAAGAAGTCGAATCGTTTTTCATGGCAAAAGAATCCTCCGTATCTGATAAACGGTATTATACAACAGAAGAGAGAAAAAATATAGAAAAAATCGAAACATCTGGGCAATGATCGGCAATATATAAGTAGTGTTTTACGAGGATCTGTATTATGGTTAAGATATGAAAATTGTGAAGAACGGCAGAAATCGGAAAAAGAGTGATGTGATTTTGGCGAAAATTCACAATAAAAGTTTATGAAAAGTGAAGAAGTGAGAGGTAAGCGAAAAATGCAGATTTATGTAGATGGAAATGCTGTACGAAGCGGAAATGGGCAGAAGGAATATCCATTTCAGACGATTTCCGAGGCGGCAAAAATTGCAAGGCCCGGCGACGAGGTGCTTGTAGCGCCTGGCGTATATCGGGAATATGTAGATCCGGCGAATGCGGGATGTGAGGATGCAAGAATTGTGTACCGTTCTGTGGAACCGGGAAAAGCTGTGATTACCGGTGCGGAAATTGTGGATAACTGGGAGCATTTGGAAGGTGATGTGTGGACAGCGCGCGTTTCGAACGGATTGTTTGGGGATTACAATCCATATACGACACTGGTCAGCGGTGACTGGTTTATCGCATCCTACACGGCACACACCGGAGAAGTGTATCTGAATGGAAAATCCATGTATGAGGTGACGAGCCTGGACAAGGTGAAAAAGCCGGAGATCTATAAAAAATCCTGGGATCAGGCATTCACGGCTTACACCTGGTATGTGGAGCAGGACGAAGAAAAAAATGAGACCGTTTTCTATGTGAATTTTCAGGGAAAAAATCCGAACGAAGAAACCGTAGAAATCAATGTACGTGAGAATTGCTTTTATCCATCGAAGGAGGGCATTGGTTATATCACGCTGTCCGGCTTTGTTGTAAAACAGGCGGCAACCCAGTGGGCTCCGCCGACGGCATATCAGGAAGGAATGGTCGGCCCGCACTGGTCAAAGGGATGGATCATCGAGGATTGTGAGATTTCAGATTCGAAGTGCTCGGGCATTTCCCTTGGAAAATACAGACAGCCGAACAATGACAATAAATGGCTCAAATGGAAATTCAAAGATGGTACACAGACGGAGCGTGACTGTATCTGCCAGGCGCAGCGGGAGGGATGGACAAAGGAAAACATCGGAAGCCACATCATCCGCCGGTGCAACATCCACGACTGTGGACAGACGGGTATTGTAGGCCATTTAGGCGGTGTGTTCTCGATTATTGAGGATAACCACATTCACCATATCAATAATAAACAGAACCTTGCGGGTGCGGAGATCGGCGGCATCAAGATGCATGCGGCGATCGATGTGATCATTCGAAGAAACCATTTCCATCACTGTACGAGAGGCCTCTGGCTCGACTGGCAGGCACAGGGCACACGTGTTACGCAGAACCTGTTCCATGACAATACGCTGCCGAACGAGGAAAATGCAAATCCGGAGGGGATGGACGGCATCGGCGAGGATATCTTTATTGAAATTTCCCACGGACCGACACTGGTGGACAATAACGTACTGCTTTCGGACCGCGCGATGAAGCTGGCAACACAGGGTGTTGCGGTAGTACATAACCTGATCGCGGGATCGTTTACTGCTGTCGGCCGCGGTGTCAACAATGGCTCCGAAAAGCTGCCGTCGCCGCGCTACACACCGTACCATGTGCCGCATCGCACGGAGATCAACGGATTTATGACGGTTCTTCACGGTGACTGCCGGTTCTACAATAATATCTTCATCCAGAAGCCGGTTCGTGCGGGAATGGAAGAAATCCGTAAACTGACCGGAGATAATGAGTGGGATGACGGAAATCTGACAGCAGGAACCGCACCGTACAGCGGATATCCGACATTGGAGGAGTACGTGGCAAGATTTGAGGGCTACTGCGGAATGGGCTCCGGAAAGTCACCGGATCTGTATTACGAGAAGCTGCCGGTATGGCTTGGCGGCAACGTTTACTTCAATGGGGCGAAGCCGGCAGAGCAGGAACAGGACGCTGTAGTGGATACCGAGCATGAAATCACCATCGGTGTAAAAGAAGAGAACGGAAAATGGAAACTGGAGACTAATGTTTACGATTATCTGCGCAGAATGCTGTGCAGTGATCTCAACGGAGACGCTTGGCATGGCATTTGAGCCGGAACAGAAATATGAGAATCCGGATGGAACGCCGATCGTGTTCCGATATGACTACTTCGGAAACCGTCAGGGCATTCATCCGCTGCCGGGCCCGTTTGCATCAAAAGAGGCTGCGGAAGAAGCATTATCGTAAAGAAATTCTATAGACCCGCAAAAAAATAGCGTAAAAAATTCAGCGCCGCAGAGAGTGAATGATTGCGTCACAGCCTTTTTTGCAGTGTTTTCGGGTTTTACTATAACAAAAAGGAGTATAGAGAAATGATTTACTATGTCAATAATTCCGCTCCGAAGAATGGAAACGGAACAAAAGAGATGCCGTTCAAGTTCATCAACGATGCGGCAAAAATTGCAAAGGCAGGAGATGAAGTTCTGGTTGCACCTGGTATTTACCATGAATATGTTGATCCGGTCAACGGCGGAACCGAGGATGCAAGAATCGTCTATAAGAGTGAGAAGCCGCTCGGCGCAAAGATCACCGGTGCGGAAACGATGAATGACTGGGAGCATTACAAAGATAATGTGTGGGTATGCCGTGTAGACAACGGAGTTTTTGGCAATTATAACCCATACACGACAATGGTCGGCGGTGACTGGTATTTTGCACCGGTGGTACGCCATACCGGCGCGGTTTATCTGAATGACCGCCAGTTATACGAGGCAGAGACGCTCGAGGAGTGTATCAAGGGCGAGGTTTATGCGCCGTCCTGGGAGCCGGAGTGGTCGGTTTACAAATGGTATACCGAGCAGGACAAAGAGAAAAATCAGACGGTCATCTACGCAAACTTCCAGGGTAAAAACCCGACGGAGGAAAAAGTAGAAATCAACGTGCGCCGGAACTGCTTTATGCCGTCGAAAACAGGCGTAAATTACATTACGTTCAGTGGATTTGATGTCAGCAAGGCAGCAACGACATGGGCGCCGCCGGCTGCTTATCAGGACGGTATGATCGGTCCGCACTGGTCGAAGGGATGGATTATTGAGGACTGTGAGGTCAGCAACAGCAAGTGCTGCGGTATTTCGCTCGGAAAATATTACGATCCGGAGAACGACCATTACTTTACCAGAAAACACGTAAAAAGCCCGACCCAGATGGAACGTGATGCTGTGTGCCGCGGCCAGTATCACGGCTGGACGAAGGAGAACATCGGAAGCCATATCATCCGCCGCTGCCACATCCATCACTGTGAGCAGACCGGTATTGTCGGACGGATGGGCGGTGTGTTCAGTATCATTGAGGACAACCACATTCACAACATCAACAATATGCAGCAGCTTGGCGGAGCCGAGATTTCCGGTATCAAGATGCATGCAGCGATCGATGTTGTGATGAGAAGAAATCACATTCATCATTGTACGATGGGCATCTGGTGCGACTGGGAGGCACAGGGAACACGCCTGACCCAGAACCTGCTGCACGACAACTGCCCGCCGGAGGGAACACCAAAGGCAGAGGGCGCAATGATGAGTCAGGATATTTTCATCGAGGTTGGCCATGGTCCGACACTGATCGATAACAATATTATGCTCTCACCGGTCAGCGTTCGTATGGCGACCGATGGTATTGCCTGCGTACACAATCTGATGCTTGGCTCATTAACTGCAGTTGGCGGCGGAACAGGAGACCGTTACACGCCGTATCACATCCGTCACCGTACCGAGGTTGCCGGATTCATGACATTCCTGCATGGTGATGACCGGTTCTACAACAACATCTTTATCCAGAATTACCCGGTTGAGGAAACAGAAACGGTTGAGGACATGGGCTTCAAGATGGAGGATAACCAGGAGGTCGGAACGCATGTGTTCGACGAGTATCCGACCTATGACGAGTGGATCAGCCACTTTGAGCTGGACAAACCGGCCGACATGAGCAAGCTGGAGCCGTATCACAATAAATGTCATCTGCCGGTTTGGGTAAACGGAAACGCTTACTTTAACGGAGCAAAGGCGTGTGTGAATGAAAAAGAGAATCTTATGGATAACGAGAACCAGGTTAACGTGGAACTTGTGGAAAAAGACGGCCACTATTCCATCAAGACGAACGTGTATGAGTTCCTGAAGGATTTCCGGACGGGGAATTATCAACAGTGATATTTTAGGATACGCCTTCGAGCCGGAGCAGAGATTCGAAGATCCGGACGGAAGCACGATTATCTTCGATCAGGACTATCTTGGCGAGCACCGCGGCGTGGCAGCAATGCCGGGACCGTTTGCGGATGGAGCTGAGGCAGAGAAGATTCTGTGGTAGAAAAAATCAGAACTTACCGGTTGATATGAAAAAAACAGGGCGCTGTGCAGGAAATGGCACAGCGCCCTGTTTTGGTAAAAGGAAAGTCAGGATGCCTTTGCAGAATCTTTTGCCGTCGGCATTTTCTCGTATAAGATTTTCAGCATAATCGGTGTTGCAATACTCGAGAAGAGAATCAGCAGAATCACGGCACTGAAGAAATCGCCGGATAAAAAGCCTGCATTCAGACCCTTTTGCGCAACGATCAGACAGACTTCACCGCGGGTCATCATACCGACACCGATTTTCAGGCTGTCGCCCCAGGTAAAGCCGCATCCCTTTGACATCAGGCCACAGCCGATAATTTTCGCGGCAAGGCCGACGATGACGAAACAGATGGCAAAGAGTACGAATTTCTCGTTCATGCCGCTGAGCGTTGTTTTGAGTCCGATACTTGCAAAGAAAATCGGTCCGAAAATCATATAGGAGCTGATATCCATTTTTTCTTCGATGTAATCGGAAGAATCGAGGGAACACAGGATAACGCCCGCAACGTATGCACCGGTAATATCGGCGATGCCGAAATATTTTTCGGAAATGTAGGACAGTCCGAAGCAGAGCGCAAGACCCAGAATCGGGAGACGGCGGGTGTGCGGAAATACGGAGTTCATGCGGTTGAACAGCTTAAAGCAGAGAAAACCGAGCACAATCGCAAGGGGCAAAAAACAGAATGGTGGAGGCTGCT
>ENA-OQCJ01000084-OQCJ01000084.1-human-gut-metagenome-genome-assembly--contig:-NODE-84-length-12451-cov-1.166423_pt1 | contig 12451 bp, 12 predicted proteins | sample MGYA00242501_ERZ504584 | MGnify/ENA primary metagenome ERZ504584 (study PRJEB26092, sample SAMD00036341) | human gut metagenome | host: Homo sapiens | study: EMG produced TPA metagenomics assembly of...
CGATCACCCGCGCCCACCAAGAATAAAACACCTAGAGACGTAAGTTTTTGGGTGTTTTTCTTTTGCTGTAACCCACAGTCAAACCCACTTTTGCGGGAAACTATGCGAAAATCAGCAAAAATAGGCTGCCACGCATCACACTCGCATGGCAGCCTTTTCGTTACCCTCTCACCACGGCGTTGTAAAGCATCTCTAGGAACTGCACCGCGCTGGGTGCACCGGTCAGTGGGTAGCCAGCCAGTTGCTGAACGCCCTCGGGGTTCAGCGCCCAGGCTTTCTCTGCTGCACGCCGGACGGCACTTTGAATGGCGGACCACTTGCAGCGCCGCTGGTCTGAGATGGGGGGGTATAGATCTCCTTCTGTACGGCTTCCAGCCGGTCCTCCTGCTCACAGATCAGAGCCACGCAGTCGCAGAGAACACGGTAATTCTTTGAGCTCCGGGTGATTCCCAGTGGCCGGAGGATTTGATCCAGCTGGGCAGGGGAGTCCGAAATTTTCACGTCGGGCATAGTTTACACATCCTTTCTATCCAACTTTAACCGGAAAATGTCAGAATGTGCTGGATAATGCGGAATGCGTCGGAATATGCCGAAATATGCCAAAAGAAAACAGCCCCGAGGAACCATCAGGCTCCCCGGGGCCGTTGTCAGCTGCCGCTCTTTTCTTCCGCCCGCTGCTTCAGTACGTCCACAGCACGAGTCAGCGCCGCCGGGATGGGCACACCCATCAGTCCGGCATTCTCCACGATACTGATAGTCTCATTGCATACAAACGCAATGACAACGGTGTCCCGAATAAAGTTCGACCCGATGACAGCATCCAGCCTGCAGGCCACCAGTACCACCAGCAGGCTCACACCCTTGCGGCACAGGCCCTTCCAGCCTGCCCGGCTCTCAAGGGTGCCAGTTTTGGTCTTGGGACTGGTGTGGAACACCCCCGCCACGATCAGGCCGGTGATGTAGTCGATTGCCATAAAGATGATAAGCGTCTGCAGCGCCGTGTCCCAGCCGCCCAGTAGGCTGGCAATGGCCCCGCCCACAATGCCGATGGCCGCACAAATCTCATTTTTCATTGTCATTCTCCTTTCACTTTCGTCAGCCCGGCCCGCTGGATGATGGCAGCATAGCCCTTGTAAGCATGGCTCAGGTCTACCGGGCCGCTCACGCCGGGGATGGTGCCGCTGCTGGTGTACTGCCACATGCCGTGGCGGCGGGCGGGGCGCTTGCCGCGGTAATCGGCCAGCCAGAGGTCATACGGGGCCAGCGGCTGGGCGGCCAGGGAGGTATCGGCAAAGTTCGTGTAAGTATAGACCATGGCGTACAGGTTCCATGTCTCGATTCGGTCGGCGGCCCGTGCCACCAGGGCCGAAAGCTTTGCGGGGGCCAGGGAGCGCAGGCGGGGGTCCTCCACATCGATGGCAAGGGGCAGCTGGAACGTTTTGCCCCGGAGAGCTGTTTGAGGGCGGCCAGCTCCTCCTCCGTCTGCCGCTGCGTGACCGCACAGGTGTAGTAATAGCCGCCCACCGGGATGCCCCGCGCCGTGCACGCGGCATAGTTGCGCTCGAAGGCCGGGTCAACGTAGGGCTTGCCGCCCTTGCTGCCCAGCACCCGCAGCATCACGCCGTCGATTTTGCCGCTTTCTTGACCTTGTCCCAGTCAATGCGGCCCTGCCAGCGGGAAACGTCAAGTATGGTTCTGGGCATTGCTCTGCGCCTCCTCTGCAGTATTCAAAGTGCCTCCCACATAAACTCGCCAACTCGTACCGGCATCATCATTGGGCCAAATCGTGACATGCTTTCCACTGCAGATTGGCCATGCATGGAAAGGTCGAATCCCATATGCTGTGCAGGGATGATGCGGTAGCTCGTCCATGGTCATGGTATGCACATGGTAATGCTGCGGGTCTTTCTGATACTCAGCTCTCTGTAGGGCAACAGCTTCCTGCACGATCTTGTTAAGCCCTGCCTGGTCATACTCCATTTTGAAAGTTCCGCTCTCGAGCAGCTCGTCCAATGTTCCCTCCAGGGTCGTGTCACCCAGTGTGATGCGCACCTTCAGGTCATCCATTGCTCTGCGCCTCCTTCTCGGTCAGCTGGACGTGGATAGCTTCCAGGTCGTCAGCGGTCAGGGCAGGGTAATCCGCCGCGATTGCCTCAAAGGCTTCGCCGTTGTTCAGCCGGATGCGGAATGCCCGCACCATGATGCGGAGTTTCAGGTTGTTCAGCGTTTTCATAGTTTTAACCTCCAATCAAATCGGCCATCATAAGCACAAGGTCGTCGTTTGCCGCTTCCAGAGCGTCCATGCGGCCCGGCACGGTTTCCAGCTCTGCCTTTTTCTTCGCTTCGGCGGCAGCGGCTTCTTCTGCCTTTTTTCTTGGCTTCAGCCTGTGCAGCCAGCTCGTCGGCGGTGTAGCGGATGTACCGCATCACCGGCATTTCCTCATCCCAGGCGGGCTGAGGGTCAACACCGGGCACATCGATGACCTTCACCATGTCCCGGCCAATCTCTTTACCATCCCGGTAGTAGATGGCGAGAGAGCCGTCCGGCAGCTTTGCGGTCTCTCTGTGCCACTGCGGAGCTGTGCCCTCTACGGCATCATGGTGAACGACTTCCACATCTTCCACCAGATAGCCCGCTTCCAGATCCGGCTCAGTGGTCAGCACAATGCCAGTCTCGTCAATAATTTTCATGTGCGCTCCTTTCATGCGGCATCATCCACCCGCACCCAGATGTACAGGGCATAGTAAGGGTTCAGGATGCTCATTGCCTGCCCGCTGCCGGTGCTGCCGATGCTCACGGTATGAGTGTGAGCGCCAGCGTCCCCGATGCTCACGGTATGGGCGTGGCTTCCCGTGCCGTTCGTGCTGAAGCTGTGGCTGTGGGAACCGGCGGATTTGGTTGTTATAGTAGCCTTATAGTAGCTGTCACCGTAAGCCATGGACGAACTAACCAAACCGCTGTTTCCACCTGTGGAGCTACCGTTACTGTTGATAGTTGCATCATGCGTATGCGAACCCGCCCAATCGGTCGTGCCACTGTGGCTATGCCAGCCTGCGCTGTCGGTGGATGCACTGTGGCTGTGGGAACCAGCGCTGCCGGTACTGCCACTATGGCTATGGCTCGGCATTTCGGCAGTAGTCTGGGTGTGGGTGGCGCTGCCGCCGGTGGTGCCCACAGGGTAGGCACTGGAAGCGCCCATGATAAACTCGCCCTCAATGCGCTCCCATGTGCCGCCGATAAAGCTTGCCGGGCTGGTGGGGTCGTTGCTGGCCCAGAATTTGATTCTGGCGTAATCCTCCTCACGCTGAGCAGCGAGCATCTCCTTGATCAGCGCCCGGGTCGCCGCAGCATCGGCAGGGGCCCCTGCGATGGAGACGGTCGTGTCGGTGTTTGCCGCCTTTTTAGCTTCCTCCGCCCAGTTCTTGGATGCTTCCTCACTGGCTTTGGCATTGGTAGCAGAGGTAGCCGCTGCCGTCTTGCTCTTCTCTGCTTCCCCGGCCTTGGTGACGGCGGTGGAAGCGCTCCCCGCAGCGTCGGTGGCCTGCTGGGTGGCGATTTCTGCCGCAGTGGTGGCCGTTTTGGTGGAGGCCGCCACGTCGTTCAGGGCTGTGGTGCGGGCCCGTGCGATGTCCTGTAAGGCGGCGGTGTGCTCCGTTTTCGTGTCCTGCAGAGCCCGCTGGGCGGCGGTCTCGCTGGTCTTGGCGTTCTTCTCGCTGGCGGCGGACTTGGTCTCGCTGCTCTTGGCGGCGGTTTCACTGCTCTTGGCGTTGTCCTCACTCGTCTTTGCTGCATTCTCACTGGCCTTGGCATTGGTCTCCGACGTTTTTGCGTTGGTCTCGCTGGTCTTGGCTCTTACCGCACTCGCTTCGGCCTCCTTGGCCTTTGTGGTGCAGGTGGCCACACTTGTATCCATGCTGTCGGCACTGGCCTTCGCCTTATCCGCGCTGGCTTTCGCGTTGGTTTCGGACGTTTTTGCGTTGGTCTCGCTGGTCTTGGCCGCGTTCATGCTCTCCATCGCCTGCTTGGCGTACTTCGTCACCTCGGCCACGAACTGTTCATAGATGCTCGGCGTAATGTTCTCGGTGGTCGTGTCGGTGTCGATGGTGTCATAGCAGGTGTACTTGCCGGGCTTGGTCATGGCAATGTAGCCGCTGTCGTTGATGGCCAGCAGCATCCAGGTGCCCTCTTTTTCCAGCGTCCAGCGGCGGTCCACCAGCACGCTGTTGTTCTCGTCCAGGATCTGCGGGTCCGGCAGGGTGCCGCTCAGGCGCTGCACATGCAGGGTCACGGTGCAGTTCTTCCACTCTTCCGGCAGCTCAAAGCGGAGCTCGTCCACCTTGGCGCTCCGCACACCGCCCAGATACAGCGTCTCAATGTTTGCCCGAAACGTGGAACCGTTGTCCTGCAGCTTTCTGATCTTAATATCCAGTTGGCTCACAGTTTCACTCCCTTCCTGCCCCTATCCTATCACGCCCCGCCGGGTGCAACTACCCCGGACATACAAAAAAAGGGAGGCCGTTCACCCTGAACGGTCTCCCTTTCTTCTAAGCAGGGCTCCCCCCTCGGGGGAGCTGTAAGCAACTCCGCCTTTGGCGGATTGCGCACTGAGAGGGTTTCACCTCACCCCTGCCCACTCATTCTTGCTGTTCTTTGCCTGTTCCTCCTTTTTTGCCGCGTCCTTCACCCACTGGGCAAAGTTCTTTTCCTCATACATGGCCGTCCCGTCCTCTTTGGTCAGGCTCGTCAGCAGCTTCTCCAGCTTCTCCCGGTCGTGGTCGTTGCCCGCCAGATACTCTTCCTTCACCGCATCGGTGATCTCGCTCTTGATCTGGCTGTCCGCTTTGCCTGCCGTCCGCAGCCGCCGGATCTCGTCCTGTACGTCCTTCCGCTTTCCGGTTTCCAGTGCGTCCGTCAGGTCGGAGTAGACCGTCCGGTCCTTGTCCCCGGCCAGCAGACTGTCGGCCTTCTGGTTGATTGCTCCCGTCACAAGGTCGATCACCCATGTCCGCTTTTCCGCGTCAGCTTTCACACCCTCCCGGATGCCCAGGGTCTCGTACATTTCCCGCACAAGCTGCTTTGTCAGCTCCTGGCGCTGGCTGTCTTTGCCCTCGTTCCGGGCCCTGGCCGCCTGCTCTACTTCCGGGCTGTATTTCTTCAGCCGGTTCTTCAGCTGGCTGGCAATGGTCTTTTCGTCCTTGCCCATGGCTTCCAGCTTCGCCATAGCACTGCTGGCGTTGTCCGTGTCCCCCTCGGCAATGGCGTTGTACAGCCGATCATACTGCCCGGTGGCGCTCGTCTGGGTCGAGCTGAACGAAAAGCCGCTTCCGCTTGCAATGTCTCGTGCATCTTCCACATAGGCATCAAAGGCATCCAGCATTTTCCGGGCGTTCCCCATAGGCACACCCGCAATTTCAAACCCGTACTGCATCAGGTTCACGCCTGTCTTTCGCAGTTTCTGGTGATACGCTTCCAGCTGTTCCTCCGTCATGTCACCGGTGTCCTGCCGGACAAGGCTGGAAAAACTTCGTTACTGCTGCAAAAAGATCATTCACAGCGCTGATGTTGGTTGCACTCACCACATCGTAATCCGTACCGTTCACTGCATTTCCCACAGCGCTGTACAGCTCGCTGCCATACAGGAAGTTGCCCGCAAAGCTTTCCGTGTACAGATTCAGGAATCGCTTGCTCACGCTGGCCGCGGTCACATCTCCGTTCTCGTCCTGCTCTCTGTCCCACCGGTGCAGCAGGAAGTCCGCACCGATCTTCATCAGTGCAAACACAGCAGTCTGGGTGATCTGGCTCACAATGGCCCGGTTCAGGTTCTTTCCGGCCCGCTTCACTTCTTCTGCTGTCTCGCTGCTGTGTGCAGCCTTGTCCCGTGCTTTCTGGGCGTTGTAGTCCATCACCGCATCGGCCAGAATGCCGTAGTTCTGGAAACGCTGGGTCGTGAACATGGTCAGGGTCTTGGTCATTTGATCCGGATTTCGCTGGATTCCCGCCCGCTGCATGGTGGTGTAGTTTGGCTGGGTCTCCTCAATGACCCGCTGATACATCTTGTTCACGGCTTCCCAGTAGGCTTCGCTGCCTTTCGTGGCTGCACCCTCTGCAAACTCATTGGTATGGTGTTCCACATACCGCTTGGAGCCCTCCCACAGTGCCGCCACCGTGATCTCGTCCATGCTGTTGATCCAGCCGGTCACCCACTTGGGCAGCTTGTCCATGGCCTTTTCTGCCGCGCCCTGCTCACGCCAATGCTGGCAAGCTCACCCCGCTGGCTTCCCCGCAGTCGGTATTGCAGCAGCACATCCCCATGCTGGGCAATTTCCTGTTCCAGCGCTGCCCGCTGCTTGCCGGAGAGGTTCTTCACAAACGGCACCACCGCCGCCATGGTATCCGCACCCAGTACCGCGCCTGCCGTTGGCAGAGATGCCGCCTGCGCAATGGCCACGCCCGGGTTCAGCGTCAGGATCGCACCCGCATAGTTGCCGCGCAACCTGTCCAGCACTTTGGTCATTGTGGTCGAGCGCTTTCTTTGCGTGGTCTGCAGGTCGGTCAGCAGGTCATCGATGTAGTTCGTCGCGCTCTGGCCCCACTGCTCTTTCAGGATACCATTTTTCAGCATCTTGATGCCGTCCTCGGTCTCAATGCCACTGTTCAGCACCTTCTGCACGTCCCGGATGGGTGCCGCCAGTCCGGCGTAGGCTGCCGTGTCCCGCAAACTCCGCTGCACCACGCTGCTGCACTCCTCCAGCAGGATAGGCATCTGGCTCTTGACACGGTTCTTCAGGAAGCCCCGGCCCTCAATGGTGGCATCCAGTTTCACGCCCTCGATCTGGGTCGCCAGCGCCGTCTTGTCCACCGCAATGGGGTAATAGTTTTTTACGGTGGCCCGCTGGTAACCCAGCAGCTTCATGCTTGTCTCGTTGATCAGGTTCGTGGTGTAGCTGCCGAAGAAATTCTTCATGTCCTCGCACCAGGCCCGGTCGTAGTCGGTCATGGCCTTCTCCACGGCCTGGATCACGGTGTCGGCCATGGGGTTTCCCGCGCTGTCCGTCAGCATCCCGATCTTCACGGTCTGGCCCTTCTGGTAAGCCTTCTCAATGTCGCCCCTGTTGTACTCCTCCGCATCCGGGATCGTCAGGCCACCGTTCAGCAGGTGCTCCCGGCTGTCGGCGTTCTGCAGGTGCATGTACAGGCTGCACAGCTGGGCGTGGGTCAACGGTGCAGCCCGACCCTTGCTGTCCTTCAGGCCAATGTCCACCAGCTCCGCGCCCGGACCGGCGAATTTTTCCATCTGTCTCAGGTTCGCCTTGCCCGTCACATTGTCAAAGAGCTTCGTTCCCTCCACAGTGATCCGGGTCTGTTCCCGCTGGCCGTCATTCAGCATGGTGCCCAGCTTCTCCATCTGGCTGTTCTTTGCGTAGCCGCCCAGCATCCGGAACACACGGCCAGCCCCCAGCATGTCCAGGTTGTACCTGGTCAGGGCGCTCCGCAGCTTTCCATCGTTGCCCTTGCTCTGGCGCACCTCTGCAGCCGCCTCGTTGGCGATCTTGTCCACCGCTTCGGCTTTCTGCAAGCTCAGGGTCTTGTTTGCCGTCCGGATCACATGCAGCGTGCTGGTGGTAATGGCTTTCAGCATCCGCATCTGGTCCACCGTCATGGGCAGATAGGTGCGGTTCTCGGTCTCCCGGATTCTCTTTCTCAGCCGGTCGCGCAGCATCTCGGCCTTTTCGCTGTCCGGCAGTGCCTCGGCCTCTGTCAGCTGCTGGTTCAGCCGGTCAAGCTGGGCCTGCTTGCTTGCATTCAGGTCAGCCTGCAGCGCGTCGATGAGCTCCGGCACCTTGCTCAGCTTCCAGTCCTCGCTGATGCCGTTGGAGCTGTTCTCGGCTCCCATCGACTGCATGATACTGGTACGCAGGGCCGTCAGCCGGGCCACGGCGTGGTCGTTCAGCAGGGTCATATCCGCCAGCTTTGCCACCTCTGCCGCCTGCTGGATCAGGTGGGGCTGCACATACCGGTCCTTGCTGGGCCGCAGGATCATCTGGTTCAGCTGGGCAGCATTGGCCCGGATGCCCCGCCGCAGCTCGTCCTTCTGCCGACCGTCCCGGGCTTTCTGTACTCGCTTCTCAGCCAGCTTCTTGGCAATGGCAATGTCCTCGTCCCGCTGCTGCTGGGCTGCAGTGATGGCGATTGCGTTTCGTTCCGCCTGCTTTTCCTGCCACTCCTGAGCTTTGCGCTGGTTTTCCTGCTCCCATTCCAGCAGTTCGTTTTCCTGATGGATCAGCTGCCACTCAGCCCGATCAGCCCGGCGCTGTTCTCCTGCCACCTGGTGAGAAAGGTTCCAGTTCTCCCGCTTCAACTGTTTGTTTTCCAGCCGGATCTCGTCCAGCATCTGCTGGCGTTCTTCCTTCAGCCGCTTCTTTTCGGCCTTCCACTCCCGTTCGTAGGCTTCCTTCAGCACGTCCAGCTTTTCGGCCATGTCGCCGTAGTTGGTGATGTCCAGCCCCAGCGTATCCAGATTCTGATCCAGCAGCTTTTCTGCTTTTTCATTCCGCTTCTGCTGTTCTGTCCACTGCCGCAGTGCTTCATCCCGGCTTCTGTTCCGGCTGTTCTCATACATCCTCCGGTTGAACTCCCGGTTCTGCTCCTTCTGCACCTTCCGCAGGTCCTTCAGCGCCTGCTCCGCGTTCTCCTCGCCCACGGCAGCAGCCACAGCCTGGCGCTGCCAGCGCTGGAACCCATCAAAGATGGCCTGTGCATCGGTCATCTCCGGCACGTTCAGGATATCACCCAGCATCCGGTCGGCCAGCTCCACTTTGGCATCCTCGTACTCGGCAGCATCTGCAAAGCGGCTCATCATCCTGGGCTTGATGGCATCGTGCACGTTCATCAGCACATCCAGCCACTCGGTGCTCTCCATGCTGGCCGCGCCGTCCACGCCTGCCGCCTGGGCCGCGCCCCGGAACAAGGCCGCTGCCCCTTCCTTGGTGCCGCCCATGGCCCGGGTGTCGTTGACGATGGCTTCATACACTTCCGCCGGGTTGCCGTCCCGCACGCCTTCGGCCTGCCGCAGCTTCACACCGTGCCGCCGGGCCTCCGCCACCGCTTCGCTCCACGTCCCGTACCGCTTCACCAGCTCCGCCTTGGCCGGGCCGTCCTTGTTCACCGTGTAGCTCAGGTCGTGGTATTCCGGGTACTCGTCCCACAGCTCGGTGTTCCGGTAGGTCGCCCCACTCAGAATCTCATCCGCAATGGTCTCAGACAGCGCGCTGGCCTTGCTCATGCTGGCCCCGTCCGCCGTCATGTACTCCACCAGCGCCCGGGTCTCTCCGGCAATTTTCGTTCGGTCGGCCCTGCTGCCGTTGGCCTTTGTCCACCGCACCGCCAGCCCGTCAATGGAATCCTGGCTGATCCGCACCCCGTGGGTCACACCCATCATCTGGGCCAGCGTTTCCATCGCCGCGCTGTTGTCCGCAATGGCCCGGCTTGCCTGCCGCTGGGTGTTCTTCCGCGCGTCCCGTTCCGCCTGGTTCGGCTTTGGCCGCCAGCTGGTACCGGAATCGTGCCAGGCTGCTCTCTGCGGGCAGCTCACCGGTCTTGTAATAGTCCCTGATCTCCCGCACAACACGGTCAGCATCAATGCGGCCGCTGTACTCCTTGCTGGCTGCAACCCTGCCGTCGGTGGTGGAAATATCCAGCGTGAACTTTCTCTGTTCACTGCCCAGGCTTCCCGCCATCTCACGGATCTGTTCCAGCTGTGCAGCGGTCGGGGCTTTGTCTGCGGCCAGGTCAACACCCGGAGCTTCCGCCATCACCCGCACATTACCGTCTGCCAGGAACATGTTCAGTGCGTCCGTCCCTTCCGATACTTCCGCCGGGCCGAACACACTCATAATTTCCCGGTGGTCGGTGTCACGGCTCTTATCATTCCGGGCAAAATCCAGCATCTGCCCATCCGGCAGGATGTATCCGGCCCGTTCAAATTCACTCGTCGTGCCAAACTGCTCCACAGCCAGCTGACGGCGATACTTCGCCGCACCGCCTGCTTCCTTTGCTTTGGCATCATAGACAGCCTGCTGTTTCTGCTTCTGTTCATTTCTCTGGGTTTCCAGCTTGGCATGGGCTTCCCGCAGTGCATTATTCACTTCACCGATTCGGTTTTCAAGCTCTGCACCACGCTGGTTAAAGTCCTTCCGCTTTGCAAGGTACACCTGGTATTCTTCACTGGCCTTAAACTCCTTTGCCTCGGCAGAGAACAAACCCAGAGATTTTCTCTTCGCTTCAATCTCCTTTACCTCGGCGCTGTTCAGCCAGTTTGTTCGCTCTGTTTTCAGGGCGTTTTGCTGGTGTTCCAGTTCCCGACTTTCTTTTTGAAGTGCCGCCAATTCATCCACGGTTCCAGCAGAGCCGTCACTCAGCTGGAACCGCACCGATTTCTTCACAGGTTCGCTGTTTCCCTTGCTTTCGGCATTTTCTTGTGCTATACTGTTTTTAGCAGGAAAGCTCGGGCGTTCACCGCCCTCCTCGGTTTTGAGTACCGTGTCAGCGCTTTCCTGATAAATAGAACCCTCCGACCCTCTGCTCCCCGAATCTTCGGATTCCATGTGGCTTTGCCGGAGGGTTCCGTAAAACCTCCTTGCAGACTACTCCTTGAATCTTTGGATTCTACGTGGGTACGCATGGAGGTTTTATTATTTGTAGATTTTATATCTACAATATCATAGAAAATCTCCCGGTCATTTGCTTTGAAGGCAGTCAGAACATCAGCTTCATAGGCATTCTGCCCAACCACAATTTTGATTTTTCCACGGTTGAATGCTTCCGCATTCTTGTGGTTTGCAGGTTCTCTGTAGACTTCATCTGCGGTTTTAATAATTTCATCCAGATTTGCAGCCATCCGCATTTTATCTGCATACGTTTCTTCGTTCGTTCTCTGAAGCGCCATTGTAGATTTAGAACGGACAAACTCACTTCTTCCATCTTTATGGTTCAAAATTGTCCAGCCGTTCCGCTCAAAGCCATTCGGATACCGTTCTTTGATGGCCTGCTTCACTACGGTTTTCCAATCTTCCTGTGGAACACCGTTCAGGATATCTTCATCAATTTTGATGTAGCTCTCTCCGTCGGCATCCTTCTGGATCGAAAAACGAATATTGCGTCCTTCCGCCGCGCTCTCTGTCTTGGGGGCAGCGGCGTTTTCTTTGCACTGCGCAGGTTGTCCATCGCTTTTTCAGCGTGGGCAAAGTACTCGTCCTGCAAAATTCTGTGCTCGTTCTCGGCCAGGCGCTGGGCCTTCAGGGCAGCCCGGTTGTCTGGGTCAAGGGTCAGCACTTCCTTTGCCCGGCTGATGATGCCGCCCAGCATCTCCTTCACCCGGTTCATCACGGCGCGGATGGTTCCGGCCCTGCCGCTGTTCTTCTCAGCCTGCCCGCGCTGGAACTCTACCCAGCGCTTGAAATCGGATTCATTGGAGAAGATGCCCCGCCAGGCATCGCCCACCAGCTCCTCGGCAGCTTCCTCATAGGTCAGATCCTGCTGGGCATAGTCGGTCATCTTCTCCCGGATCATCTCGTCCACGGTCTCAAAGCCGCTGCTCCTGGCCAGATACAGCAGGGCATGGTCCTGCAAAGTCTTTGCTCCCTCGCTGTCCAGTGCGTTGTACCAGTGGTAGTCCTCGTGCAGCACCGTGCCGAACGTATCCTGTGCACTGTCCCCAAAGAAGATCCGGGCCGTCTCCGTGTCCACATAGGCCCGCACCCGGCTGTCTGCCTGTCCTGCACCGTTCTGCAGCACGTTTTTCATAACCGCCGTGGTGCCGGTTGCCGCCGCGTTCAGCTCGATCACCTGGCTGCCTGCGTCGTTCGCGTTGCGCAGGGTTCCCTTGTAGATGGTCTCACCCCGGCCCGTCAGGCTCTGTTCCGTCAGAGTGCCGCCCAGCTGGCTCTTGGCCCACCGGGTATCTGCCGCATCCCTGCCGTAGGTGTAGGCGATCTCCAGCGCGTTCCTGCCCTTGAGGTTGCCCAGCACATAGTTCACGTTGGCCGCCATGCCGCTGCCGGTGCCCGCCAGCTCCAGCGCCTGGTCAAAGGTCTTCACGTCCTCCATCTGGCCCAGCCGGTACAGGGTGGATGCTGCCGCCGCATAGCGGTCACTGTCCACGCCTTCCGGCTGTTTCCGGCTGATCTCCTGCGCCGCCTTTTCGCCCACCTTCCAGCTCCGCAGCACCTGCTCCGTCCGGGCCTGCTTCTGGCCCTCCGTCCTCGGTGCTTCCATGCCGTAGGTCTCCCGCATCTGGCTGCTGCCGCTGTCCATCCCGTCAAGGGTGCTTTCTTCCACAGGGACCGACTGCATCACAGCCTGCCGGTCAGCTCCATTCTGCGCAGTCAGCTCAACGTTTCCCGTCCTGTCAAGGGCCCATACTAGGGGACGTGTCAGCACTTATGCGCTTGA
>ENA-OQCJ01000086-OQCJ01000086.1-human-gut-metagenome-genome-assembly--contig:-NODE-86-length-12401-cov-1.170523_pt1 | contig 12401 bp, 8 predicted proteins | sample MGYA00242501_ERZ504584 | MGnify/ENA primary metagenome ERZ504584 (study PRJEB26092, sample SAMD00036341) | human gut metagenome | host: Homo sapiens | study: EMG produced TPA metagenomics assembly of the...
ACATCATCCGCGAGACTATACACAACAAAAAGACCTGCTCCCTGCCGTCTCCCGTCATCTCAAACCGAATCCGATGATTCACGACAGCACTTCCGATACCATCTCTTCCATCCCGTGCATCCTGCTCAAAAAACAAATCCCTCCAGATCCTCTCCTTCTCCATCTGAAGCTCCCCCATTTCGTTCCATAAGAAAGAATCACACCATTACTCGCAATGCACTTCCGGTCCACCGCAAAATTCTGCCCCTCCTGCAGCTGCTCTCCCTTCGCCGCAAACCGCATCACCGGCCGAACCGAAAAACTCCCCTTCTTCCCACTTCTCACCCGATACCGGACAAGAACCGTATTCTCCCCCTGAACCATCCCAATCGTCTTCTCAATTTCAATCCCCTTCACCCGGTAAAACCATACCGGCAGACTCCCCATCTCAAATCCTTCCAGAAACCGAAACCCCTCCACATTCTGCGTCCGATTCACAAACTCCTGTGAAAACAGCTCCGTTTCCTCTCCATCCACCTCCAACGTCTCCCAGACATTCGAAATCAGATGCTCCCGCACCGTAGGCGCCTTCAATGCTCCCATTAACAGCGCCTGATCATTCCTCGCCGCATTCCCCATCACCGTCAGCGAACAATAACCTCCCAGTCCGTTTGTCAGCAAAAAACACTTCTTTTCTCCACTCCGAAAATCCATCCACTCCGACGCATTCAACCTAATCTTATCCATCTCTAAAAACCTCCAACATCTAATCATCTATCTTCAAAACCCAAATTTCCTCATAACAACCTCACGCCGATCTGCCTCCGGCAGATCCAGCCCCCCCTCCCGTCCCTCACAACGAAAATAAGGATCTCGCTTCAGGTTCCGCGGCTCCTGCCGCGCATCCGGGCGCATTGGCATCGGCGGAAAGTGAATCCTGTGCGCGCGGACGGCAGTGGGTGGGGGATGACGGACGGCCATCAGGGCCGGGAGTCAAGAGGCTCTGAGACGGGAAATCATCAGATTTCCTGTCGAATAGCCTCGGTTCCCCCGCACACCGCCGCCCACACGCCAGGCATTCGCCCGCCGATGCCACAGCGCCCGGATGCGCGGCAGGAGTCGCGGGACCTGAAGTGAGATCCGCCTCCATAACCAAAAGAGCAGCCAACTCCTCGTCGGCTGCTCCACAAATCATCCCTTGACGGCCCCCGAAAGTCCGTCCGTATAATACCGCTGCATCACAACAAACAGTATCGCAATCGGCACCGAAATACAAACCGCGCCCGCCGCAAAACAAGTATACCAGCTGTCGATATACTCCTTCTCCAGCATCTTCCAAAGTCCCAGTGCCACCGTATAATATTTCGCATTCGCGCGGCAGATAACCTTCGCGAAAATAAAATCCAGCCATGGTCCTAAGAATGCACTTAAAACCGTGTACACAATAATCGGTTTACTAAGCGGAATCGTCACCTTCGTAAACACCTGGAATCTCGTCGCTCCATCCAGATAAGCCGCCTCATCCAGTGCCTTCGGAACCGTATCAAAAAATCCCTTTGCAAGCAGGAATCCCGCTCCGGAACCGCCCGAGTACACCAGAATCAATGCCACGCGGATCATTGATCCCTCCGAAAGGCCAACTGCCTTTAAAATATAGTAGACAGCAACCATCGACATAAATGCCGGGAACAGACCTAAGATCATCGCGATGTTCATGTAAGTCTTACGGATTTTAAACCGCATTCTCGACATGCAGTAAGAAACCGAAAGCACAAATATTGTAGAAATCAGACAACTGAACACCGCAATGATAAATGTGTTCTTAAACATCTGCGGAAAGTCTAACACCTGCGTATCTGTAAACAGACGCACATAGTTATGAAGCGTATATCCCTTTGGGAAAAAGCTGGTAACATAAGATCCCTTCTGTGTACTGAAGCTTAAGAGTGCAATCCACAGAACCGGAATCACCCACACAATCGCAAGCAGTGCCAGAACCACATGTACAATCACATCGGAAATCATTCCACGCGCTTTCATGGAGTGTGTTTTTTTTCTCTTTGTTATTCATTATTGGAATCCCTCCTCGTTCTTGTAAGAACCAGTATTCCGGTACGTGATCAGTGAAACCACAGCCAGAATGACAAAGGTAAGAATACCGACAACCGCACCAACGTTAAAGTACTGTAAGTCAACCGTCAGCTTGTACAGCCAGGTAACCAGAAGGTCCGTCTTTCCGGCGGTTGCTCCGACCGGAACCGGTGCTCCTGCAGTCAGCAGATAAATAACGTTGAAGTTGTTGATATTACCCGTAAACGTCGTAATCAGATACGGAGTCGTGACAAACAGCATATACGGCAGCGTAATCTTAAAGAAAATTGTCACAGGACCTGCGCCATCAACACGGGCTGCCTCGTAAAGCTCACCCGGAATGTTCTGTAAGATACCGGTAACCTGCATCATGGTAAACGGAATACCAACCCAGAGGTTGATGATAACAACCGTTGCTCTCGCCCAGGTCGCATTTGTCAGGAACGGAAGCGGACTGCTGATCAGACCGGCCTGAACCAAGAGGTTGTTGATCAGGCCGTTGTCCTTTAACATCGTACGCATCAGAAGAAGAGAAACGAACTGCGGAATTGCAGCGGAGAGCATAAAACAGAATCTCCAGAATCCCTTGATGCGGGTTGTTTTACGATTGATGACAATCGCAAGAATCATACCAAGAATATAGTTCAGGAAGGTAGCGAGCACAGCCCAGATCAGGGTCCATCCAAGAACAGACCAGAATGTCTTGCCGATCGAGTTGCCCATGCCAAGAACCGTACTGAAATTTTTCAGTCCAACCCAGTGAAAAATCGTCAGATGGTCGCCGACTTTACTGTAGCTGGTGAAAGCCATACAGATCATAAAGACCAGTGGAAGGATTGTGAAAATCACAATACCGAGAATCGGAAGTGTCAGCAGGGTCCAGTGCAGTCTCTTGTCAACGAGTGCTTCCAGATCCTCTTTGATGGTGTTGATATGTTTCCCTTCCTTTGCACGACACTCTACCTCATAAGCGCTCTTCATATTGACACGCCAGATCATAAAGAAGAGAACCGTAATAAAAATCGTTGCTACTCCGTAGAGCAGGAACAGAATTGTCATATCGCCGCCGGTATATTCATAAATACCCTTGGCCTCGTTCCACACCTCTTCCTGCGCACGGCCGCCCAGGGTGATGAGATGATAGAGATTGTTGATACCGCCTTCGATCATAAACAGGAGATACGCAATTTCTACTGCCAGAAATAAAATACCCTTTACGATCTGTTTGTGAGCCAGATTTCCCAGTCCCATGACAAACATGGAAAGTTTCGTGACCGCATCGCCCTTTGTGATGGCTTTTGTCACCGGATAGGGAGTCTCAAACTCTTTGGCGCGTTTTTTCAATGATGCCATAATCTATCCTTTCCGAAAGACAGGCATTGTCAATCCTGGTGTCTGACAATGCCTGTGGTTTCAATCCTGTTGATTTCCGAACACTTCAGTGCCTGTCTTGCTTACTCGACTGCAGAAGTATTCATGCTTGTGTTCAGTTTCTCTGTCATTTCTGCAGCGTTATCATGGGTAACTTCACCGTTGACCAGAGATTTACCAAAATTCTCTGCCGGAGTCCAGTAGTTGCTCATATTCTTAACGAACGGCTGGATGATAGAAGTATTGTTGAAGGTATCGTTCTGAGCAGTTACCAGTGCATCGTCTGTGATCTGGGAAAGCAGCTCTTCGTTACACGGAACTACGTTTCTCATTTCATAGTGTGCTTTCTGAGCATCTGCGCTTCCGAGATATCTTGCAAGAGCAACTGCAACCTGCGGATATTCACAGTTCGGATTCACACCGATTGCTTTAGAACCGGAGAAGGATTTCATCTGTTTCTCCTCGCCGTTGATGGTGATGGTCGGAAGCTGTACAACACCGTAATTATCACCGAGTGCCTCTTTAACTGCGGATGCATCCCAGGAACCGGAGAACATTGCTTTTACAGAACCGTCACGCAGACCGGAAAGACCGGATCCGTCTGCATCAGATACGAAGTTCGGATTGTTTACCAGGTCAACCAGGTAATCGGTCACTGCTTTTGCTTTATCGCCTTCGAAGTCAACGCCTGCTGCCTCGTCTGTTCCGTCCTCACCGAACAGCGTACAGCCGTTTGCTACGTAGAAGGAAGCAATGTACCAGGAGTTTGTAATCGGGAAGGAAATCTTGTCTTTTGCGATCATGGTATCCAGGTTTTTCACTTCATCCTCAGTGAATGCAGATTTATCATAGTACATAAACCAGGTGTTTGTGGTGAATGGTACACCGTAGATATCGCCGTCAACGGATACGGAATCTACAATTGCCTGAGAGTTGTTCTCTTTTACCTCCTCAACTGTCTGTCCGCCGAGTTTTGAAATTCCGTTTGCAGCGATCAGGGATGTCAGGTTGTCGTTTGCAAACATGTAAACATCTGCTGCTCCTTCAACGTCCTGTGTTACGGTATCTTTTGCATCGCTCTCTGCGCATACACCGTAATCAAAGGTAATGTGCCAGGATGGATGCTCCTCTGCAAACTGATTGCACATGGTCTGCAGCCACTCACCGCTGTCGCTTGCCTGATCCTCTGACGGAGCCATACGGTAAGGGTTGTGGTAATTTCCTCTTCCTCTGCTGCGTTGGAAGCAGATGCGCTTGTGCTTCCTGCCTCGGATGTGCTCTTGGAATCGTTTCCGGAAGCGGCATTTGAAGAACCGCTGTCGCTGTTTCCGCATCCTGCCAGCATGCCAACTGCAAGTGCTGCGGTCATCATAATAGATACTACTTTCTTTTTCATATTGAAAATCCTCCTTATATGATTTTTCTTTCTGGAACGTCTGCTGTCATATCGCATTTGCTGCTTGGTATCTCTCGTTCTTATTGATTTTATTATAGCAGTTGGCGGATTTTTCTGAAATATCAAGAATCTATGATCTATGTTGGATTTCTACGTTACATTTCTACACCGGAGCGTATCCGGAAAATCATTTCCGCAATCTGCAGAATTCTTTTCCGCAACAAAAAAAGAGGCCGCGCACCGTTTTTCCGGTGCGTCCTGCCTCCTCTTCTGTTTTTTATTCCGCCTTCTGCTCGGCTTTTTCTTCTGTCTTCTGATTTTCCTGTGAACTCAGGCTTTTCCTTTCCTGAATCATCTCCTGAATGATCTCATTTCCGCCTTCCTCCTGCCACTCTTTTACAAAGTCGTCAAAAGAAGAAAGCTCAGACTCGCCCCGGATAATTTTTAAAAAGGTCTCCGATTCCAGTTCTTTTAAGGTGTAACGATATGTTTCTGTGGTCTTCGTCCGGGTCGGATAAATCGTATTCACTCTTTGAATCTTTTCGTCGCTTAAAAGCGAGCAGGCTGTGATACGGGATAAATACGCGCTCCACTCCTCCGCACTCGCTGTTTTCGGGTTCTCCAGATAGGCGCGGCATACCTTTTCGAACGATCTTTCCAAAATCTCCAGCTCATCCTCCGATTTTTCCCCGTTCAGTGCCGCCTGCAGATTTTCGTAACAGATCGTCAGTGCCTGATTATAGTCGAGATTGATTGCTAAGGGGCGTGCCGTCGGATCGATATTTCCCGTATAATATTGCTGAAATTCTCCCCTTGGATCATCGTAGGAATAGCGCATATAATCAAACATCACCGACAGAATCTTCGGCACAATCTCCGGATATTCATACCCTTTTCGCACTACCACATAATTTCCGGTCAGCTTTTCGTTGCAGTATCGCACACTTCCATCCTTCCCGGTCCGAATCAGAAACGGCTGCCAGTCGGCCTCCGGATCCGTCTCATGACAGCGCCAGAGCGGGTTGTTCGGTGCCCACCACGGTGCGAAGAAAATGCCGCAGCGTCCCTGGGCAATGAGCTCGGCAATGTCATCCTGTGTGCGGATCAAAAAGTCCCGGTCAAGGACGCCCTCCTGGTACCAGTCGGCCAGCATGCCAAGTGCGTCTTTTACATTGGGCTGAACGGAACCATAAACCGGCATTCCTTCCGCATCCGTCAGCCATCTTCCCGGATATGCACCAAATGAGGCAAAAATAAGATTCATGCCGTATTCCGAAGAAATGCCCGTGCCGCCGTACAGAGTTGTGCTGACTGCAAGACCGATGTTACCCATCTCCTGGTTTGCCGGATTCTCCTCTGCAAACGTCAACGCAATATGTTTCACATCATCGATCGTTTCCGGTACGGAAAGTCCCAGTTTTTCCATCCAGTCCTTCCGCACCCATAGAAGATTCGGACCGTCTGAAATGTTGGTTTCCGGGAATGCCATCAGCTTTCCGTCAAAGGTACAGCCCTGCAGAATCTCCTCACCGTAGCTTGCATAAATATCCTTGATACGGTCGCTGGCACAATTTGCATAAACCTCTGTAAGATCGGCAAGCTGATCGTTTTTCTGCATGGCATTCATCGTTTTTTGATCCACAACCATGATATCGGCAATGTTTCCTGTTGCAATCATGGTAGAAATGCCAACGTTATAGGTATCACCGTAGTTTTCATAAACATCCTCGTTCTGTACATTAATGATTTCGCGGATCAGGCGTGTATAGGCATTGTCCTCATAGGTTTCTCCCTCCGGGAGATTGGAATTATTCACACCCGTCATTTTTGCCAGCGTGTACGTGATGGTTTCCGGGTAACGTCCGTACGGCGTTGTTTTCGCTTCCGTAAGAGCCGCAGCCTCATTTCCGGCAGCATCGGAAACAGAATCATTTCCTGCTGCGCCACTTTCTCCACAGCTGCTCAGCGCCATTCCCGCTGCCAGCAGTACAGCAAGGCCTGCCGCAAGTTTTTTTGCATCATGCCTGTACCTCCCTTTCCACCGCCCGGAATCCGCACCGTCACTTTTGTTCCCTTTCCCGGCTCACTCTCAATCGAAAGACCATACGCTTCTCCGTATTCGAGCTGAATCCGGGAATTGACATTCCGCACACCGTAGCCGCTGCTCTTCTCCGTCAAAATTGTCTGTGCTTTCTCCTGTTCCATACCAACACCATTATCTGCCACGGAAAGTACCACACAATTTCCGTCACGCCGTCCGCTGATTGTGATCACGCCGGGCTCACTGCCGCGCCGCCGGTCAATTCCATGCGCAATCGCATTTTCGGCAAGCGGCTGCAGAATCAGGTTCAATGTACGGTAATCCAGAATATCCTCCGCTACATCCATTTTAACCGTAAAGCTGTAGTCATGAAACATTTCCTGAATTTGCAGATACGAACGCACATTGTCGATCTCCTCGCGGATGGACATCGTATTTTTGCCTTTGTTCAGGGAAGTCCTGTAGTACCGCGAAAGCGCCAGCGTCGCCTTGCTGATATCATCCGAACCGATTTCCAGCGCTTTCCAGTTGATCAGCGACAGGGAATTATACAGAAAATGCGGGTTAATCTGTGCGCGGAGCGCCGTCATCTCATACTGTTTCTGGCGGATGCGGCTCTCATAGACTTCCTGAATCAGCTGACGGATGCGTGACAGCATCTGATTAAAGCCACGCGTCAGATCACCGATTTCATCCCTTTCTGTAGAAACCAGTTCCACTTCCAGATTTCCTTCTTCTACCTCGGACATTGTCATTTTTATCTTTTCAAGGCGGTGCGCCATGTTTCCGGAGAATTTCATAATCACGACCGCAGAGAAAATAACGCAGCCTGCCCACATCAGAAGAACCATCAGAAGAATCGGCTGCATCGGACTGATGATGCCTTTTTTCGGCAGATAGCACGCGGCATGCCATCCATTCTGCTCAATCTCCTTTTCCAGGAGAATGTAGTTCGCTGTATTCTGCTTCTCTTTTTTTTTGTATCTTCTGAAAGTCTGAAAATTCCATCTGGTATTTTGCATTCCTGGTCATCTTCTGATTTTCATACAGCACTTCTTTGTCCTCATTGTAGACGAAAACACCGTAATCCTCATTAACTGTAAGCTCCATGGAGCCAAAAATCTTACTGTAGTCCATGGAAATGTATAAAAAACCGCCTTTTCCGTCATCAATCAGCGGCATAGACCGCACCAGCGTCACCGTTCCCTGATCCATATCGGCATACCAGTGAACATCATTGTCTGCCGGTGCTGTCCATTCATCATTTTCCATTTCCCGCGCCGGACGCAGATACGTGCCGTGCGGAATGACGAAATCACGCACATAGACCGTAGACTGTCGGATTTCCGGGTAAAAATAACTTAAGGAATCCATCATCGGATCAAACTCTTTCACCATGCGCTCGTATGCTTCGAAGCTGTTTTTGTCTTCTGCCTTTACAATCTGAACAATTGTCTGGTCGAATGCCAGATAGTCCGACATACTCTGGTGCAGCGCAAGCTCCGTATTCACATCGTCCACTGCCTGATCAAAGGTGGTTTGCAGATTTTTGATCTCACGCTCGACAAGTACACGACGCATCTGGGTGTAAAACAGTGTGAACATCAGGCACATTGGGAAAAGTCCTGTGAGAACGTAAGCCACGATAAGCTTCCGGTGTACCTTCATATCTGAAAATGCTTTTTTTATTCTAGCGGCAAATGATGTCATCTTACTCCCCCTGATCCCGGTATTTCTGCGGCTGATTCCAAAATATTCGCGGAAGCTCTGACAGAAATAGGACACATTCACAAAACCGCACTTTTCACAGATTACGCCGATTTTTTCGTTTGTATTTTCGAGCATTTCCCGTGCGCGCTCCATACGGAAACCTTTTAAGTAGCGGCTCAGGTTTTCTCCTGTATTTTTCTTGAAAATGCTGCTCAGATAATTCGGTGTCATGCCAACCTCGCGCGCAAGCTGGTCAACACCCATGCCACTGTCAGAATAGTTCTCACGGATATACTGTTTAATCTGCTCGACTTCTCTGCGTTTCGCAACACCGCCGTCTGCGCGGAAGACCGTTTCGAGCCGGTCAATACCCATACGGACCGCTTGAATCACACCGGCCATGTTGCTGCTGTGATACAGGGCGTCGATCTCACGGTCCAGCTCTCGCTCATCTTTTCTCTCGAGATTGTCGTAAATCTCTTTCAGCAGATTGGAAAACATAAACTTAATGTAAATCTGGGAGAAAATCGTCTGATGTTCATACTTCTCGCAGAACTGGTCAAAGTGTTCACGCAGGCTCTCCAGATCCTTCATGCGAATGTCCTGCTGGATCTGGCGGATCAGGATTTCAGCATCAATCTGCACCAGCACCTCGGACTGCTCCTCCTGAAAAGGAAGAAAAACATGGTTTCCCGTGTGATAAAAGCGCCGCTCCATGAGCTGCTCCGTCTGTGCAAATGCATCGTAAAGCTCACCGTCCGGCGTGATCTCGCCCGACACGGCCAGAAAGCATTCCTGGTCCCACATTTCACGAATATAATGGTACAGCTTCCGTCCGAACGCTTCCCAGCCGCCATCCGGCTCCTCGCTAAAAAACAGGATGGACTGCTGTGGGTTCAGGTTCAGATAGTGAAACGGCATCTGCAAATCGCTCTGCATCTTTTCAATCTGTTCGCTGTTTACCTGTTCAAAATAGTTGTTGGCACACTCCAGCAGTACCATACGGCAAAAATCCCGGACAAAGCTCATATCGAGAAGCGTCTGTGTTTTCTCCTGCATTGCGTTGCGGCTCTGCCCATTGACCATCAGATACAGCAAATGTTCCCGCAGAAACTCCATACTTTCGTCCTTCCGTTTTTCCTCACGCTCACTCTTTGCAAGCTTTTCGTTGATTTCACCAACCACCTTTTCAAATTCTTCCGGGTTGACCGGTTTTAAAATATAGGCGGAAACCCCATAGGAAATCGCCTTTTTTGCGTAGGAAAACTCATCATACCCACTGAAAATCACAGTTTCCGTCCCCGGATACTCCTCATGAATCCGGGAAAGAAGCTCAATTCCATCCATGAACGGCATATTGATGTCGGTCAAAAGCACGTCAATTTTCTCTTTTTCAAACACCTCCAGCGCTTCCTCTCCATTGGAGGCCTCCAGAATATTCTCCCGGATATTCATCCGCGAAAGCAGCATCCGAATGCCCTTTCGCTCTATCATTTCATCATCTACAATCAGATATGTGTACATGCATCGATCCTCTTTCTAAGCAGCCTGCCTAAAGCGGCGCATACTGGTTTTATTATACCATTCCCGCGGCAGAATTGCATAGCATTTACCGCTCAAAACCGTTACCGGAAACGCAAAACCAGAGCCGGTGAAAACATTCTCATCCGACTCTGGTTTTTCTATTACATGATTTCAGGACACCACTCATCCTGTCCCGAATCAGCCTCGTCCTGTATAAGCCCAGAAAAATAACGCGCTCTTCCGATGTATCCGTGTCCGGGAAAGACAGGATCAGACTGTTTTTCTGCTCATCTTCCCACCTTGTCGTCTTTCCCTCAAGAATCTGATTCTCTCCCACCAGCAAATCTTCAAGTAATTCTGCCGCCTGATGAGCCAGCGTCTGCAGTACCGTTTGAAATTCAGATTCCGGAACCGTTATGGCATATTCCACAGATACCAGTTGATCATTCTGAAAAGAAAAGATTTCCTGAATATCATCCGACAGACTGGAAATGCTGATCGAATGAATGATTCGCGGATACGCTTCTCCTAACGTGGTATCAACATCATCTTCCGAAAGCTGCGTCTTCTGCAAAACATCTTCCATAGACATATCAAATTTCACATTCCCGGGCGACAGGGTGGAATGGCTGAAATCAACGGCATACAGAAAGATGTTGCTGTTATTTTGGGAACTCTGTGAGGAACATGCAGCTAAAAAAACAACAGCAAATCCCCAAAAAGATCCTGCAAATTACCGTTGAAGTAAAACGAATATTACGATTTTCAATATTCATAATACCTCCTCTCCCTTTTACTTCTGATATTCCTCAATTCTGCAAACATGTTCTTTTGTCTTTTTATTATAATTAATTCCTACCAGAAGCAAGTTTCCCTGATATTCTTCCAGACTTCTGCAATATTCTTTGTCCTTAATCTGCGCAAGCGCACCCTCTGCTGTTTTGTCCCATTTCAGTTCTACAACCAGCGCCGGTTTGTCCTGGTATCTTTTTCTTGGTACGAAAACAAGATCCGCAAACCCTTTTCCCCCAGGCAGTTCACGGTAAACCGTGTAAAAATTCCGTGCTGCATACAGCGCCAGTGAAATCGTATAGCTCAACGCATTTTCATCATTGTACTGAAGCTGTGACGTTTCAAAATGTGCCAGCCGAATTCCCTCTGCTACCTGTGTTTCCTGTTTTCCCACACAGCCTGCAGAAGATCTGCGGAATTTTTCAGTGCCTTTGAAATATCTCCCCATTGGGAAACGGTTACCGCACTGGCATATTCTGACTGTACCTCGGCATTCGGAATAAAAACATATTTATTCTGTTCCTCATAACCAAGATATCCAAGATGAATCAGCAGTGTCAGCACATCATCCTCTGTCCGGAAAGTTGTCATATCATTCGTAAAACTGCCCGTGTTCACCGGAATCTTTTTCCCTGCCATCATCTGCAGTACGTCATCCCGCAGGCCGTCAAAATTCAGATCAATATACACTGTAGTGCTTCAAATGTTTCTGTCTGATTCCAGTAATTGCCGATTTTCCGGAATCGCATGGCATTGACAACCGAACGCGGGCTGTAAACCGAACTTTCTCCCGGGAACGAATAGCCGTCATACCAGTTTTTAATTTCTGCCAGATCCATCTGATACCGGCCGCAGAGTTCTTCTACTTCCTGCTCCGTAAATCCTACATATTCTGCGAGCGGCCCTGGATCAAGCATTGTAAATTCATCAAACATATTCAGTGCAGAATGGGTTCCATATTTTTTGATCGGCAGAATACCCGTCAGATAGGCAAGTGCTACGTAAACCTTATCTTTCAGAAAATCCCGCAGGAAATCAAGATACTCTTCCTGTGCTTTTTTATCCTGCTGATATTCCCGGAAAACACAGTCCCATTCATCAATGATAATGACAAACGACTGTTTTGTTGCCGCATAAATATCCTGCAGCGATTCTACCAGATCCGTATCGTCAAAGTAGTCCACGTCCGGATAACTGTTTTTCAGTTCCCGCAGCAGCATTCTTCGAACACGGTCAATCACCTGGCCAATTTCCTTGCTCCGGCTCAGAAATTCCTGCATATTCAAAAAAATCGTAGGATATTGATTTAAGTGCTGTGCAAATACAGCATTTTGAGAAATTTTCAATCCAGAAAAAAGTTCTCTGGAATCGCATTCCTTCCCATAATAAGCCGTCAGCATATCCGCCGTCATAGATTTTCCAAAGCGCCGCGGACGGCTGACACAGACATATCTCTGCACAGTATTAATCACCCTGATTTGGTATACTCGATCAGCC
>ENA-OQCJ01000087-OQCJ01000087.1-human-gut-metagenome-genome-assembly--contig:-NODE-87-length-12316-cov-1.343178_pt1 | contig 12316 bp, 9 predicted proteins | sample MGYA00242501_ERZ504584 | MGnify/ENA primary metagenome ERZ504584 (study PRJEB26092, sample SAMD00036341) | human gut metagenome | host: Homo sapiens | study: EMG produced TPA metagenomics assembly of the...
TGGACTTGAGAAGGTATATGCCAAGACACAAGAAGCAGAAGGAAGCAGAGAAGAAGAAGTACACAGGCTGAGCAGGATCTCAAGGATAAGAAGAATGAGATTAATGGTCTAAAGGATCAGCAGCAGACTACTGCTGATGATATAAAGAATAAATCCGCAAAGCTTGATGAGATTCTTGCAGCACAAAAGAAGCTTCAGAAAGATATCACAAGCAAACAGGCAGAGATAGAGCAGAATCAGAAGGATCTTGCAGCAGCTCAGGAAAAGCAGCAGGAGCAGTATGACGCTATGAAGAAGCGTATACAGTTCATGTATGAAAACAGCGCTGAGGACAATATCTGGACAGCAATTATTGAGTCAAATGGTATCACAGATATGCTCAATCGTATAGAGTACGTGTCAGATGTATATGATTCGGATCGTGCTCTTATGGATTCTTATCAGGCAGCAGTTGAGCAGGTGAAGGAGATTGGTACTAAGCTTGATAACGACATGAATGAGCTCACAGCCATGCAGGATGACTATGAGAAGCAGCAGGCAGATGTCGAGGCGGCTATAGTAGCTCTTGAAAACCAGAAGGAGCAGTATGCAAGCCAGATAGCTCAGGCACAGCAGCAGGCAGATAATTATCAGAATATCATTACGGCACAGGCAAAATCATTCAGGAGCAGGAAGCAGCGGCAGCAGCCGCAGCCGCTGCCAGAGCGAATAGTTCATCAAGCAGTTCAAGCTATGATGGTGGTGGAGCCGGCAAGGGCGGAAGCATTGCCAGTGATTATGCATCAGGCGGTGGAAAGAACCCGAGTGCTTCAACAGGAGTTTCAGGAAGCTCTGTGGTATCATACGCTATGCAGTTTGTGGGCAATCCATATGTATGGGGTGGAAACAGTCTTACAAACGGTGTAGACTGTTCAGGCTTTGTACATGAGGTATATGCACATTTTGGTATCAGCACACCGAGATATTCACAGGCATTTAAGTCTGTGGGACAGGCCGTATCCTTCGATAATATACAGCCGGGAGACGTAGTGGTATATCCGGGACATGTAGCTATATATGCAGGTGGTGGTGTGATAGTGGAGGCACAGTCCACAAAGGCAGGCATCACAGCAAACAGAAGCGTGCAGTGTCATACAATACTTGCTATACGACGTCTTGTATAGGATGGTTAGGAGCGATAAGTATATTTATTATACTTACCGGCTCTTTTTTCAGGAAACAAACACATTGCAATAAACGATAGCAATTTCCATCCATAAGGTGTATTATAGAGACAGACGGCACCAATTCGCACAAAACGAACTAGCAAGCCTGTAAATAAAGTAAGAAAAGCAGGAGGAACAAGCCATGCAGATGGAACAATTACAAAAAGACATGATTGCAGCAATGAAAGCAAGAGACAAGGTAAGAAAGGATGCTATATCCTCACTTGTATCGGCAGCCAAAAAGGCGGCAATAGATGAGGGCTGCAGAGACAATATACCGGAGGAGCTTGTCAACAAGGTCATCCTTAAGGAAATGAAATCCGTGAAGGAGCAGATTGACACATGCCCTGCCACAAGAACAGATCTGCTTGATGAGTACAATACCAGATATGCAATCTTTGAGGAGTACGCTCCTGCAATGATGTCGGCAGAAGAGGTAGAAAAGGAGCTCACAGAGCAGTTCTCGGATGTAATCGCAACAGGAAACAAAGGACAGATAATGAAGGCAGTCATGCCGCATTTCAAGGGTAAGGCTGACGGAAAGGTCATAAATCAGGTGGTTGCAAAGCTTTGCGCAAAATAAGAAAAACACATCACAACAATTATACTTGCAGTGCTGGCTGTCATAGCCGGTGTGTATGCATATAATTATCATGATATGAAGCAGAATATTGTATACAATGAGCATCTGGATGACGTGGCTGTTACCGTGAATGGGAAAGAGCTGACACTGCGCGATATGGCATTTTATGTGGCATTTGAGGAGATGAATGTCGAGAAGCAGGCCCTTGTGTATGATTCCGGTAATCCAAACAAGTATTGGAATATCCACACAAACGGTGAATTTGTCCGTGTTACAGCGCGTAAAGCAGCTATGTCCATGGCCATTCACGATGAGATTTTTTATGAGATGGCCAAAAAAGAGAGCATTACACTTACTGACGACGAGAAAGAAGCTTTGAAAAACTCAGAGAAGGACTTCTGGTATGATTTGTCTGATATAGATGGTGCAAAGAAGCTTGGAGTCGAAAAAAATGACATTTACTCGTCCATGGAAAAGTCTGCAATAGCCCGGAAATATCAGGAAATATATGCAGGGCTTGACAATGCCGATATAACGGATTATGATTTCTCGGGAGGCAGATATAAGAAGCTGCTGGAGAAAAATAACTATAAAATAAAAGAAAAAGTGTGGAAAAGAGTCGATATGGGAAACGTTACTCTTGATCACTAGAAAGAAGATTTTATGTCAACAAAAATTGGAAGAAATGACCCTTGCTGGTGTGGCAGCGGAAAGAAATATAAGACCTGTCATGCGGCATTTGATATGAAGCTTGAAAAGCTTGCTGAGGCACATCATAAGATACCGAGCCATTCAATCATCAAGACACCTGACCAGATAGCGGGAATAAAGGAGAGCGCCAAGATAAATGTCGCAGTGCTCGACTACATAGGAGAGCATATCCACGAGGGTATGAACACCGCAGAGATTGATAAAATAGTCTATGATATGACCACCAGCATGGGCGGCATCCCTGCACCACTCAACTATGAGGGTTATCCTTACAGCGTATGTACATCGGTAAATGAGCAGGTTTGTCACGGATTTCCTTCAAAGGACGTCATCTTAAAGGATGGTGACATCATAAATGTAGACTGTTCTACAATTTTAAACGGATATTTTTCGGATTCATCAAGAATGTACTGTATCGGAAATGTAAGCCCGGAGAAGAAAAAAGCTCGTTGAAGTCACAAAGGAGTGTGTGGAGCTCGGACTCAAAGAGGTAAAGCCATGGGGCTTCCTCGGAGATATGGGACAGGCAGTGCACGACCATGCATTTGCAAATGGTTACACAGTGGTGCGCGAAATCGGTGGACACGGAGTGGGACTTGAATTTCACGAGGATCCGTGGGTGGGCTACAACACCAAGCGCGGCACCGACATGGTCATGGCACCCGGCATGATATTTACCATCGAGCCAATGGTCAACATGGGCAAGGCCGATATCTACGTAGATGACAAGAACAACTGGGAAGTATACACCGATGACGGACTTCCATCAGCTCAGTGGGAAATCATGGTACTTGTCACAGAGGATGGCCATGAGGTGCTGAGCTGGTAAACCGGTAAGTACCCTAAATTTACCGGAGAGTATGCGGTGTGTTCCGAAGAAAAATATAAACTGCCACGGCGTTCCATAAAATGTGGATGCGATAATTCATAGCAAACTATCAATAAACTATCCGCAAATGGATGCCGTGGCTGATTTTATATTTTTCTGAGGAATATACTGCATGCTAGGCCGGTCCTCACAGCCTGAATATGCGAAGCCCCTATAAACTTGTATTCACCCCATTTATGGTCGCATTCTCATTCTCCCTCATAGGAATGACGAGACACTTCTCCCCATTGATGACCTGCGCATGAATCTGTGAAGCCTTCTCCGGCTTTACATGAAGCACCACATCATAGGTCTTAATTTGGGCAGTGTAATTATCAATCTCTTCCTGCTTCTCAAGAAGCTGTGAGGTGCGCTCTTCAATCTGATTATTTTTCTCCTGGATAACAGAATCTTTCTCCTCAAGCTGCGCATTTTTTTCATTGAGTTCGAGAGTTAAATCGCCGACCTGACTCTCAAGAGCAAGCTTTTCCACGCGGATTTCATTAGCTGCAAGAGCCTTTGAATCAATGACATTGGCTGCGATAGGCGGCTTGTCACCGAAGGCCTCATTGACGGATTTTTCAATGCGTGAAATCTTTTCCTCAGAGACATGGCAGTCACTAAGCACCTTGTTCATAGCCTCGCTGTCGAGAATGAACGGATCGTCGTCATCATCGTGAGTCTCAGCGTAGTCATCGGCCATCTCGGACAGATTCTGCTGGATATCAAGCAGCTTGTCATCAGTGCTTTCGTCCTCAGCACCTAGCACGTTTCTGACGATTGAATGAAAAGCCATCTTCTGCTCAGTAGCTGTGCGCTCCACACCGCAGCCGAGGCCGTTTGTCATAAACTCAGAGTGAGGCTCCTTGGTATTTTTCGTATAGAAAGAGTGGAGTGTATGTCAGTGCTCCTATCATTGAAGGCAGGGAATAAAAAGCCTGTCTCAGGTGCGCCGACCACCCAGTCCCTTATGCGGGCTCCGATACGCTGCTCCTTTTCCAGATAGCCAAGGCCCGGCTTTGAAAGTGTGACAGGGCAGATGGCGCAGAGCATGTATTTGTACACCTCCTCGGACTCATCCACGTTGATGTTGTCCTTTGTGCGTGTCATGACATCGTAGCTGTCGAGATACAAAAGAATCAGATAGTTCCCGGCCTCATCGTAGGTGTCGATGACCAGATCATAGTATGTATCGAGCAGAGTCTCATCATTAAGCTCGCTGTCGCGAAGCGCCATGAGAATCTGCTGGCGGCCTCCGACCTCTTCCTCCTCAAGCGGAAACTGCAGATTGAGCAGGTTGTTTCCGAGAGTGCCGGAAAGCACCTTGTTTGAAATCTCCAGATATTTGTAGTATTCATCCTCCTCCAGAGTGAGAAATTTGCCACCGAATTTGCAGACCTTTTCATGGTTGCAGTCCACGTAGCAGCCGACCAGCCGGGTGAATGTTGCCTGGTCTTTTTTTAATCTTCGTTTTAGTTCCAATACTTCTTTTTTGTTCATATTATCCTCGCATTATTTCCATACCATTCAAAAATTTCCGTAATCACATTATATGTATGGAATAAATATTTGTCAATTGAGTGGCACTATTTGTTACTGTCCGGACGCAAGCTTGACACCACGCTGTCAATAAAGAAAAAAGATGACAGACCAACCACAAAATGCTATAATTTAGGAAATCGACAGATTATGATATAAAGGCTGACACAGAGACATCCACAGGTGTCTCTGTTCTTGGATTGAGGCATATATGGAGCAGAACATGACAAACAATCACATTACAATAGGCATTCTCGCACATGTAGATGCGGGAAAGACAACCCTGTCTGAGGCCATGCTCTACAGCACCGGGCAGATCCGCTCACTCGGGCGCGTGGACCATCAGGATGCATATTTAGACAACGATGCGCAGGAGCGTGAGCGTGGAATAACCATTTTTTCAAAGCAGGCAAGGCTTGATATTTCGCGAGGTACAAATGCAGCAGATACAGCCGGTGCATGGCATGTAGTGATGCTTGATACACCGGGGCATGTGGATTTCTCGGCAGAGATGGAGCGTACCCTTCAGGTGCTCGACTATGCAATACTTGTAATCAGCGCAACTGATGGAGTGCAGGGGCACACGCGCACACTGTGGAGACTTTTAAAGCACTATAACGTGCCGACATTTATTTTTGTAAACAAGATGGATATGCAGGGCACGGATGCGGAGAAAGTGCAGGCAGAGCTAAAGAGCGAGTTGAGTGATGGCTGCGTGGATTTTTCTTCACAGGATTTATTTGATGAGCTTGCCATGTGCAGCGAGCCTCTTTTAGATGAATTTATGGAATCGGGAGAGCTTGTGGATGCACATATTGCGCAGGCGGTGGCTCAAAGGGAGGTGTTTCCCTGCTTTTACGGCTCGGCACTTAAGCTCGACAGATGGATACGCTGCTTCAGGGGCTTTCGCGGTTTATGTGTGAAAGAAATTACCCTGACGATTTTTTCTGCCCGCGTATACAAGATAGGCAGGGATGACAGAGGCAGCAGGCTGACATTTTTAAAGGTTACCGGAGGCTGTCTTAGGGTCAGGGACAAAATAGAGTATAAAGCTCATGGCGGTGACGAGGCAAAAGGCATTCTGATTGAGAAAATCGATCAGATAAGAAAGTATTCCGGTGAAAAATATGAGATAGCTGATGTGGCAGAGGCGGGTGAGATAGTTGCTGTCACAGGTCTTAGCTCGACATTTCCGGGGCAGGGGCTGGGTAGTGAGCTGCAGTCCAATATGCCAATCCTTGAACCGGTACTAAACTATAGGATGATTCTGCCGGACGATGTAAATCCGGCGGCATTTATGGAAAAGCTAAAGCAGCTTGAGGAGGAGGATCCACAGCTTTACATAGTGTGGGTGGAGGAATTTAAGGAAATCCATGTGCAGCTCATGGGACAGGTGCAGATGGAGGTGCTTGTACGTCTCATAAAGGACAGGTTTGGTGTTGTTGTCACATTCGGACCGGGCAGCATTGTATACAAGGAAACGATAGCAAGGGCTGTCGAGGGAGTAGGACACTTTGAGCCGTTGCGCCACTATGCAGAGGTGCATCTGCTTTTGTCACCTGCAGAGCGTGGCAGTGGAATCACAGTCACATCCACCTGCAGTGAGGATGTGCTCGACAAAAACTGGCAGCGCCTTATAGCTACACACGTTGAGGAAAAGGAGCACAGGGGCGTACTCACAGGCTCAGCGCTTACCGATGTGAAGGTCACTATTCTTACAGGAAGAGCACATGTAAAGCACACGGAGGGAGGCGATTTCCGCCAGGCTACATACAGAGCAATCCGCCAGGGGCTTAAATCCACAGAGAGCGTGCTGCTTGAGCCATACTACAGCTTTATCCTACAGGTGCCGATGGAGTATGTCGGCCGTGCAATGACAGATCTGGAGCAGAGATTTGCAAGAGCCGAGAGCCCGCAGTTTGCCACAACCGCTGCGAGGGAGATGGCAACAATTACAGGAAAGGCACCGGTTGCGACAATGCAGGATTATGTGAGTCTGGTGCATGCGTATACAAAGGGGCTCGGGCACCTGACACTGGAGCTGTGGGGTTATGATGAGTGTCACAATCCTGCGGAGGTGATTGCGCAGATGCACTATGACAGCGAGGAGGATTTCCGCAATCCGACAGGCTCGGTATTTTGTGCGCACGGCTCAGGCTACGTGGTGCCGTGGGATGAGGTCCCGGAGCATATGCACCTGCCGTTTGTCTACCACGGAGATGAGTCTGAGGAGGCACTTGCAGCGAGTGCCCGCACGCAGAATGCATTTTCAGCGGAGGATGCGCAGGCGCTTGCCGGAAACCGCCGCAGGACGAGCTTTGAGAAAGCTGTTTCAGGTATGTCATCAGTGGAGCTTGATGCGCAGCTTGCAGATGTTTATGCCAGGGAGTTTGGCATGGGCAAAAACGATATCGCAGAGGATCAGAGGCGCAAATGGTCAGGCAAAAAGAAAAATGAGTATGAAGGCCTAAGTGGTAAACCGCGCACCGTAAAGCATGATAAGCACGGCAATCCGATTTATCCGAAGAAATCCCCGGGGGAAGAGTACCTGATAGTTGACGGATATAATATAATATTTGCATGGGAGGATTTAAAGGAGCTCTCGCACATAAACATAGATTCGGCGAGAGACGCACTGAAGGATGTTTTATCGGATTACCAGGGCTATAAGGGCTGTCATCTGCTGCTGGTGTTTGATGCGTACAAGGTGAAGGGCAATGCCGGAAAGAGAGAGACCTTCCACAACATAGAGGTTGTGTATACAAAGCAGGACGAGACAGCCGATGCATTTATTGAAAAGACTGTGTTTGGCATACGTGACAGGTACAAGGTAACAGTGGCAACCTCGGACGGACTGGAGCAGCAGACGGTCATGAGCCTGGGTGCACTGCGAATGTCAGCCCGCGAGCTTAAGGAGCATATTGAGATGACGAAGAGGAACGGGATGGAGGCATTCATATCAGGATAAACCCTCATATCATATTATAATAGTAAACATGCAAGATCATCAGAGACAAGGAGACAAGGAAAATGGTAGTAAACGAAAGCATGTACCAGCTCGGAAGCGTGCGCTCAGCAATCAGGGAGCTTTTCGAGTATGGTAAAAAAAGAGCAGCAATTGTAGGTAAGGAAAATGTATATGATTTCTCAATAGGAAACCCGAGCATACCGGCTCCGCAGATAGTAAACGACACAATAAAGGAGCTTGTGACAGATTATGATTCTGTTGCGCTGCACGGCTACACCTCAGCACAGGGAGACATGGAAACGAGAGCGGCGATAGCTGAATTTTTGAACAATACACACGGCACACATTTTAATGCAGACAACTTTTACATGACAATGGGAGCGGCGGCATCGCTGTCAATCTGCTTTCGTGCATTGACAAGTGACGCATATGATGAGTTTATTACCATAGCGCCATATTTCCCGGAGTACAAGGTATTTGTGAATGCAGCAGGCGCAAGACTTGTAGAGGTGCCTGCAGACACAGAGCATTTTCAGATAGATTTCGATGCGCTTGAGGAGAGAATCAATGAGCACACCAGAGGTGTCATAATCAATTCACCAAACAACCCATCCGGCACAGTATATTCTGAGGAGACCATCAAAAAGCTCTCAGACCTCCTTGAGAAAAAGTCTAAGGAGATAGGAAGACCGATATTCATCATCGCAGATGAGCCGTACAGAGAGATAGTCTACGACGGAATCAAGGTACCGTTTGTGACCAAATATTACGACAACACACTGGTATGCTACTCATACAGCAAGTCACTTTCGCTGCCGGGAGAGAGAATAGGATATGTCCTCGTGCCTGATGAGGTGTACGATAAGGCTGAGCTGTATGCAGCTGTCTGTGGTGCGGGAAGAGCACTCGGTTACGTGTGCGCACCAAGCCTGTTCCAGAAGATGATAGTAAAATGCCAGGGGGCAACCGGTGATATCAATGCCTACAAAGAAAACAGAGACCTTCTGTACGAGGGACTTACAAGGATAGGCTATCACTGTTTCAAGCCGGACGGAGCATTTTATATGTTTGTAAAGGCACTCGAGGATGACAGCAATGCATTCTGCGAGAAGGCAAAGGAGGAGGATGTGCTCGTAGTAGCAGCAGACGGCTTCGGCTGTCCGGGCTGGGTGAGAATATCATACTGTGTGGACAGGGAAATGATAAAGCGCTCTATGCCTGCGTTTGAAAAGATATACAACAAGTATAATAAATAATAGTTATAAAAAAATAATCCGAAAAAACGCCGAAAATTGCCTAAAAAATATGCAATTTTCGGCGCTTTCATTATGCGGTTTTCACAAAGTTGTCTCCGTGTGGCCGCTGTGTGACCGTTGTGTGACCATTATTTTGTATAATGGAATAAAGAGTGGGAATATAAATAAAATCATAACGGAATAGTTATAAAAAATACAATAGAAAAGGAGATATGAGAGTGTTTAATAAAAAACTTAACAGGTTACTAGCAATCATGCTAGCTTCTGTAATGGGTGCGACATCGCTTCCGGCAACACCGGTAAGTGCTGATACACCATCTTCAGAGTATGATATATCTAACGACGCAGCCTCGGATGATATATCTGACAGTAAAATTCCAGATGAACAGGATTCGGATAATAATGCCACCGAGGAAAAACAGCCACAGCAGCTGACGGTAGAGTATACACCGGCGGATGATATTTATGTGGGGAACAAAGTTGTTCCGGTGGTAAAATCCGACAGGGCGGATGCAGCCGTTGACAATTTAAAATACACTGTTGTAGAAGGCAAAAATCTGATTGAAAAGGATGCAGACTTTGCATCAAATGGTATATGGACAGCAAAGGATACCGGAACTGTAAGGATAAAGGTGACAAAAGCAGAAGATGACAAATATAAGTCAGCAGAGGCAGAATATACTGTTACCATCAAAGAATATGATTACAGCAGTATGAATAACAGCCTGACAGGGACAATGCTGCAGGGTACACAGTTTTATGTAGAAGCACCTACATTATCGCTGGCAAGTGACAATCAGGCGGTATATGTGGTTAGAAAGGTGATGAATGGATTGAAGCTGATAAATATCAGCTTATGCCACAGCAGGGTGATAACAGACAGACTCTTGTAATAGCACGTAAGGACAAGGAAAGCGGAGCTATCACAGATATTGGAAGTCTGCAGCTCGACTACAAATATGATACACAGCCTCCAAAGATAACATTGAATCCAAAGGAGGATGATAAACCTGCTTTCACAAAGGATGCTGTGGATTATTATGGAAATGTCAGAAAAGTAGACATGAATATCCACGATGTCTCTTTGGATGATGGTTCCACACAGCTTTGGGTAAAGGTTGATGACCGGGAAGAATTCGATGTATTTGATGTCGATAATGCCCAGAAGCTGATTGATGCAGGAATAGAGTATAGTGACTGGATCGTGACAGGGCTGATTATAGCAGCTGCATCACATTTGGTACAAAAGCGGATGAGGAACACAAATATCAGATAATCAGAATGTATGCGAAGGATCAGGCGGAGCATGAGTGTAATGATACAAGCTCAATAGAGCAGCCGTTTTATGTGGATAGAAAAGCGCCTTCAGGTACTATTGGATATGATGCTGATTTAATAGACGAGCAGAATATGGCCAGTCAGCAGGCAGCAAAGGTATATGGACAGCTGGAGGATATCAGCGGAATAAAGCAGGCATTCTACTATGTGAATAAATCAGATGAAAGTGGCAGTATTTTAATGATGAGCAGGTAAAAGCGCTTGATGATTCAGCATGGAAGCCGTTAAAGCTTATCGAGGATACATATGATGCCCGATATAAGTACAAGATTAATACATCTGATCTGAAGGATACTTCATATAACGTATACGTAAAGGCTCAGGACAATTGTAATGGCGAGACAGCATTTTTCTCCACAGCGAAGCTGGTTGTTGATACCCTGCCACCGGAGCTTACAGTGTCACAGGATACCATGACAGCAGCCAATGAAAAAGGCTGGCATAAGGATGATATAAGCTATATCGTTAAAGCTGATGACAGCTTATCAGGAATTAAGAGTGTTGAATACACTGTATTTGATGGGAAAAGGAAAATTGTATCAGGACAGACTGTTGAGCTTGACGCAAGCGGGGAAGGAAGGATAACCATTCCGGCAGCAGAGCAGTTTAACGGAATTGATCTGATGCTTTCAGTAAAGGCAACTGATTATGCCGGTCTTAAGACAGAGGTTAAAGGTGACAGCTTCAAGTTCAGCATGGACAGTCAGTCACCTGATGTCAGTATAGAGCCGGAAGCGGGCAAAAACAGAAAATATTTCAATGACGATGTCCGTATAAAAACAAGTGTAGCTGACAGCATTTCAGGTGTTGTATCAGCAAAATACCAGATAGTGACAGATGATCAGTCAGTATCGGATGATGAAGGTGCATGGAATGAGCTTGATGAATCAGGAATCATAAATGTATCGGCTGAGGCTTATCTGGATAAAAAGGTAGATGTATATGTTAAAGCTGTTGATGAGGCAGGAAACGTGACTGTAGCGGATTTGACAGCAAGCGGCAGCCAGCCATTTTATATTCACAAGGCAGCGCCTGCAATAACAGTGACATATGGTACATCTGAGCAGCCGGATCCACAGTGCATCAGCAGTGTAAAAGGCACTGAGTATTACAGGGAAAACAGGATTGCAACCATTTCGGTAAAAGAGAATGAGCTTTTCTTTGACCCCGATGAAACAAAAATCAATGTAAAGGTTGATGGAAATGAACAGACACAGTCAGATGCATGGTCTGAAAAGTCATACTGGGTAAAGACAGGCGAGGGAGCAGAAGCTGTTTACAGTAAGCAGCTCGTATTCAATGCAGGACACAAGTATGAGCTGAGTGTCAGTGCAAAAGATTTGTGTGGTAATTCAGATAATGGATTTGAGATAGAAGGAGACAAATCAGCAGAGTTTGTAATTGACGTACAGTCGCCGACAGGAAATATCAGGTTTGACGGACTTTCAACAGGCATGGATACCGTGTGGGATTTATTGCTGCCAAAAGACAAATATGAGATTTCAAGATTTGCTGCCAAGAAGGTTAATATTGCCGGACAGCTTAGAGATGAGCATGGCGGCATCAAGTCAGCAGAGTATTTCGTTTCAGCAGAGGATGCAATAATTGACGTAGACAGTATTCAGGAGGCTGACTGGAAGACACTTTACAGCCTTAATGAGGATGGCACCTTCAGTGAACCGATAGAATGCGAGAACAAAAACTGCGTGGTATATGTCAGGGTTACAGATTTAAGCGGTAATGTTTCATATATCAGCACAAATGGATTGGTAGTTGATACATGCGCACCGGCAATATCAGTCATCACACCTGAGACAGCATCAGGAGTGTACAGTGCAGATGTGCCGG
>ENA-OQCJ01000088-OQCJ01000088.1-human-gut-metagenome-genome-assembly--contig:-NODE-88-length-12157-cov-1.107398_pt1 | contig 12157 bp, 12 predicted proteins | sample MGYA00242501_ERZ504584 | MGnify/ENA primary metagenome ERZ504584 (study PRJEB26092, sample SAMD00036341) | human gut metagenome | host: Homo sapiens | study: EMG produced TPA metagenomics assembly of...
CTCGCGAACATCATTCTTCGCAGATAGAAGAAGTGGAGCTTGAGATAGGGCGTCTTGCCGGAGTAGAGCTGCAAACATTGGAGTTTGCGATGGAAAGTGCGGTTAAAGGCACTTTGCTCGAAAAAAGCAAAGATAATCCGCCGCTATGTAGAACGGAGAAGGGCAGTGCAGCGATTGCGAAACGGTCTTTCCTATCGGGAATTTGTTTTCTCCCTGTCCTAATTGTGGTTCTTTATTTGATAAATATAACAAAAGGGCGGGAACTTCGGATTAAATCAATTGTTATAAAAATAAAAAAGACAAACGCTTATGTGTGGAACTTGCGGATGCGGAGAGCATCATCATCACGATCACGACCATGATCATGAATGTGGCTGTGGACATGATCACGAAGAACATGAACATCATCACCATGACCACGACCATGAATGCGGCTGTGGACATGACCACCATGATCATCACCATCATCATGCAGACGAAGTTTTCACAAGCTGGGGTCAGGAGACTGTGAAGACCTTCACCAAAGAGCAGATTGAAGGCATCTTAAAGAAACTTTCCGAGGATACCGCTTATGGTATGGTTCTTCGGGCCAAAGGTATGGTAGCAGGCGCCGATGGACAGTGGATCTATTTCGATATGGTTCCGGAAGAGTACGAAGTACGTGACGGAGCACCGGAATTCACCGGAAGAATCTGTGTCATCGGTTCCAAATTAGCAGAAGATAAGCTGGCAGAGCTGTTCGGACTGTAAAAATACAAAGTAGCTGCGAAAATTACGGTCCGCAGGGTACCTGTGAACTGTAGTGAAGCTGCCGCATCAGAAACAAAATCCGATGTGGCAGCTTTTTTCTTGATTTAGAGACAAAGCAAAAGGCACGTCCGGAATCTCAGCCGCAAAAGCAAGTGCAGAAAGATTCCGGGAGTACGTCAAAGACAACGGAGGTACAAAATGTACGAAGAAGACGAAGTAGAAATTCCGATTTATCTCATAACAGGATTTCTGGAGAGTGGAAAAACCTCTTTTATCAATTTTACCGTAGCACAGGACTATTTCCAGATCGACGGACCGACCCTTCTGATCACAACCGAAGAAGGTGAAGTAGAGTACGACGAAAAAGAACTGCTCAAACACAACACCGTCCTGGAAATCGTAGAAGGACCAGAGCAGTTTACCCTGGATTACCTGAAAAAACTGAACCGCAAATACCGCCCGGAACGTATTATTCTGGAATACAATCCGCTCTGGAGTGTAAAAAAACTGGAAGAAATGGAGCTGCCGCGCGGCTGGGGCATTGTACAGGAGATTGTGACGGTCGATGCAAGCTGCTTCCAGATTTATATGCAGAATATGAAATCTGTTTTCATGGAGATGGCAAAAAATGCGGATATGGTTATGTTCAACCGCTGTCGTCCGGAAGATCCACTTCCGGCATTCCGCCGCAGCATCAAAGTAGTCAATCAGGCATGCGACGTTCTGTTTGAGAATGAAGAAGGCGAAATTGACAACATTTTTGAGGATCAGATGCCGTTTGATACCGATGCCGATGTGATCGAGATCGACGATGCCGATTACGGAATCTGGTATGTCGATATGGGCGACAACCCGGAGGCGTTACGAGGGCAAGACTGTTCATTTCCGCGGTATGGTATTAAAGAGCAAGGATGTCGGAGCCGATTTCTTTGTTCCGGGTCGTATGGCAATGACCTGCTGTGCAGATGATACTTCTTTTATCGGCTATGTCTGCAAATGCGCAAGCGCCAAATCTCTCGTAATGGGTTCCTGGGTTGACGTGACTGCAACGGTAAAATGGGGCTATATGAAGGTTTACGATGGCGAAGGCCCGGTTCTGTATGCAAAAGAAATCAAACCGGCCAAGAAACCGGAGAGCGAACTGGTATATTTTAACTAAAGAAAAGGAACAATCATACATCAGACAACAGAGGGCAGGGAAAGTTTTTCTGCTCTCTGTTGTCTGCATTGCAGGAGGAAGTATGTTTATTATAGTAGGTTTGGGAAATCCGACGCGCCAGTATGAGGGCACGAAGCACAACGTCGGATTCGACACCATCGATTACCTGATCGACGAATATCAGATCCCGTCTTCCGGTGCAGGCCACAAGGCACTGTTCGGAAAGGGCATGATCGCAGGCCAGAAAGTCATTGTCGCAAAGCCGATGACATATATGAACCTGAGCGGCGAGTCCGTTCGGGAGCTGGTGAACTATTACAAAGTGGATCCGGAGAGCGAGCTGATCGTGGTTTACGATGATATCAGCCTGGCGCCGGGACAGATCCGTATCCGCAAAAAAGGAAGCGCGGGCGGCCACAATGGCATCAAAAACATCATCGCCAATCTTGGCACCGACCATTTTATGCGTGTGAAGGTCGGCGTCGGTGAGAAACCGAAAAACTGGGATCTGGCGGACTACGTGTTAAGTCCGTTTACGAAAGACGAACGTCCCCTTGTAAATCTGGCGATCGAGCATGCGGCAAAAGCAATTGAGCAGATGCTGAACGGGGATGTGGACGCAGCTATGAATGAGTATAACCGCAAATCTGCAAACCCGGCAGAGTAAGGAAAATGAAAGCGTTATTAGAACCGATCAAAGAAATTGCCCGTTTTGACGAGCTGTTCCGTGATCTGAAAAAAGGAACCGCAGGTGTGACGGTGATCTCGGGCTGTCTGGAAAGCCAGAAAGCCCACATGATTGCAGGTCTCTCCGAGGATGCCCCGGTGCGGCTTCTGATCGCGGAAAATGAATTAAAAGCAAAAGAATTATATGAGGATTACCGGCTGTACGATGCGGAGACGCTGTATTATCCGGCGAAGGACCTGATTTTCTATCAGGCAGACATTCACGGAAATCTGCTGATCCGGCAGCGGCTTCAGGTGATCCAGGCACTTCTTGAGCGGAAGGAAGTTACCATCATCACCAGTGTAGGGGGATGTATGGACTTTCTTCTGCCTCTTGGCGTGTTCGAAAAACATTGCATCCATCTGCGCAATGACAGCGAACTCGATCTGGATAAAATAAGAAAAGAGCTGGTGCGGCTCGGCTATGAGAGTACCTTTCAGGTGGAGTCGACCGGCCAGTTTTCCGTCCGCGGCGGCATTCTCGATATTTATCCGCTGACGGAACAGAACCCGATCCGGATTGAGCTCTGGGGCGATGAGATAGATTCCATCCGAAGCTTCGATGCGGAGAGCCAGCGGTCGATTGAAAACCTCGAGGAAATCACAATCTATCCGGCATCGGAGCTGATTTTAACAGAGAATACGATTGCGCGCGGTGTGAAAGCGATTAAAAAAGAGGCAAAAGCGCAAAGCACAAAGTTCCGCGACAAGATGATGACGGAGGAAGCGGCGCGTATCCGCCATGCGGCAGAGGAAATCTGCGATCAGATCGGCGAGGGCGAAATTCTGCAGGGAGCGGAGCAGTATCTTCATTATTTTTATCCGGAGACCGTCTCGTTTCTTGAGTATCTGCCGGAGAACAGCCGCATTTTCCTCGATGAGCCGAACCGCATCATCGAGTGTGCCGATGCGCTGGAAGCAGAATTTCAGGAGAGCGTGAGCCACCGTCTCGAAAAGGGATACCTCCTGCCGGGACAGGCGAAGCTGATGTGCAGTACGGCGGAGCTTGTGGCAAAACTGAACCGCCGCGGCTGTGTTGCCGTATCGCTGATGGAGCCGCAGAAGGGCGAGTGGAATATCCGTGACGAATTCAGTGTGACGGTGAAATCGGTCAATTCGTATAACAATCAGTTCCCGCTTCTGGTAAAAGATCTGAAATCCTGGAAAAAAGCGGGTTACCGTATTGTACTGGCGAGTCCGTCGCGGACGAGGGCGCAGCATCTGGCAGAGGACCTGCAGAATGAGGAGATTCCGGCCTTCTACAGCGAGAATGCGGAGCGTGTTCTGAAACCGGGCGAGGTCATGCTGATCCACGGCGCGGCCCGCAGAGGCTTTGAATATCCGATGCAGAAATTTGTGCTGATTACAGAGACGGATATTTTTGGAAAAGAGAAGAAGAAAAACCGGAAGAAATCGGAGTATTCCGGTCAGAAAATCCAAATTTGCGGATCTTTCGATCGGTGACTATGTCGTGCACGAGAGCCACGGTCTTGGTATTTACCGCGGTATCGAAAAAATTGAGATGGACCGCGTAACGCGTGATTACATGAAAATCGAGTATGCGGGCGGATCGAACCTCTATGTGCTGGCCACCCAGCTTGATACGCTGCAGAAGTATGCGTCCGGCGAAGCTGCAAAGGTGCCGAAGCTGAATAAAATCGGCGGTCAGGAATGGAATAAGACGAAAACACGGGTTCGCCATGCGGTAAAAAATATTGCACAGGATCTCGTGAAGCTGTATGCCGAGCGGCAGGCGTCATCCGGCTATCAGTTCGGAAAGGATACGATCTGGCAGAAGGAATTTGAGGAACTGTTTCCGTTTGAGGAGACGGACGATCAGCTTGCGGCGATCGAGGCGACAAAGGCGGACATGGAGAGCAAAAAGATCATGGACCGCCTGATCTGCGGCGATGTCGGATACGGCAAAACCGAGGTTGCAATCCGTGCAGCGTTCAAGGCAGTACAGGAGAGCAAACAGGTCGTCTACCTCGTTCCGACCACTATTCTGGCACAGCAGCATTACAATACGTTCGTTGAGCGCATGAAGGACTTTCCGGTGCGCGTTGATCTTCTGTGCCGGTTCCGCACGCCGGCAGAGCAGAAAAAAAACGCTGGAGGATCTGAAAAAAGGACTCGTGGATATTGTCATCGGAACACACCGCGTTCTGTCGAAGGACGTAAAGTTCAAAGATCTTGGCCTTCTGATTGTCGATGAGGAGCAGCGGTTCGGCGTGACGCATAAAGAAAAAATCAAACAGCTGCAAAAAAATGTGGATGTTCTGACACTGACGGCGACGCCGATTCCACGTACCATGCACATGAGCCTGATCGGCATCCGGGATATGAGTGTGCTCGAGGAAGCACCGCAGGATCGCCAGCCGATCCAGACCTTTGTCTGTGAATACAATGAAGAAATGGTCCGCGAGGCGATTAACCGTGAACTTGCGCGGGGCGGGCAGGTTTACTATGTCTATAACCGCGTCCAGTCGATTGCGGATATGGCGAACACGATCCAGAAGCTCGTGCCGGATGCAAATGTAGGCTTTGCGCACGGACAGATGAAAGAGCGTGAGCTGGAAAAGATCATGTACGGCTTTATCAACGGAGAGATCGATGTGCTCGTGTCAACAACGATCATTGAGACAGGACTCGATATTTCGAATGTCAATACCATGATTATCCATGATTCCGACCAGATGGGACTGTCACAGCTCTATCAGTCCGCGGCGCGCGGACGGTCGAACCGGACTTCCTACGCATTTCTGATGTACCGCAGAAACAAGATGTTGAAGGAAGTGGCGGAGAAGCGTCTCCATGCGATCCGTGAATTTACGGAGATGGGAAGCGGCTTTAAAATTGCAATGCGTGATCTTGAGATCCGAGGCGCCGGAAATCTGCTGGGCGCAGAGCAGTCGGGCCATATGGAATCGGTTGGATACGATCTCTATTGTAAAATGCTCGCAGAGGCTGTCCAGGAGGCGAAGGGCATCGCACCGGCAGAAGCGTTCGAGACAACGATTGATCTGAATGTCAGTGCCTATATTCCGGACAGCTACATCAGCAACGAGTCTCTGAAGCTTGACACCTATAAGCGAATTGCGGCGATTGAAAATAAGGAAGAGTATGAGGACATGACGGAGGAGCTGACCGACCGCTTCGGGGAACCGCCGAAAAATGTACAGAATCTTCTGGCTGTTGCAGAACTGAAAGCGCTGGCGCACTGTGCGTATGTGACGGAGCTGAAACAGATGGGCGATTCGGTACGAGTCACCTTACAGCAGCATGCAAAAATCGATGTGGCGCGGATTCCGGAGCTGCTGCAGAAATACCGAGACGAACTGAAATTCCAGATGGAGTCGCTGGCGTTTGTCTACACGCCGCGGCGGAGAAATTCAAAGGAAAAGATCGATCTGCTGGAGAAGAGCCATGCACTGGTGGAAGATCTGCTGCAGATCACACAGGAGTGAAATACTCGCATAACCACAAGATCGTGTGAAAAAGGCGTGAACAGGGAAGAAAAAAGTTGCCCTGTATCAACAAAAAGGGTATAATAGGAAAAGCGTTTATAAAAATCGATGCAGGACCGGAAATTCGAACGTGTAAAAAGAAAAACTCTTTTTGAGCATACATTTCGCCCTGCATGAGGAGGAAGTAATGAAAAATTTAAAAGCAAAAGCAGTCTGCGTTATGCTGAGTGCTTCGATGGCAGCGATGGGACTGACTGGCTGCGGTTCCGACAATGTGGACGGAACAAAAACGGCAATTACTGTAAATGACGAGTCGATTACACTCGGACAGGCAAATTTCATGCTGAGATATCAGCAGGCAACCATGTACAATTATTATTCCAAGATGTACTCGATGTACGGAATGCAGATGCCGTCTGAGATGTACGACAAGGAAGGCGACGATGGAAAGACTACCGGGGAAACGTTCAAGGAGCAGTCTCTTGATACGATCGAAAAAAGAGCTTCTGATGCGGCAGCACGCAGAGGAATACGGAATTTCCCTGACAGACGAGGAAAAACAGCAGGCGAAAGAGGCTGCACAGGCATTCGCAGATAAGAACGGTGACGATGTGATGAAAAAGCTGCACGCAACCGTTGAGGACATCCAGGATGCACTGGAGCTGTATGTTATTCAAACCAAAATTTATGATCCGATCATCGCAAATGTAGATACCGAGGTATCCGATGAAGAGGCAAAGCAGACCTCCATCAGCTACATCACGGTATCCACAGCAGGAACCGAGAAGGATGACGATGGAAAAACGATTGATTTGACGGACGAGGAAAAAGCGGCAAAGAAAGAAATCGCACAGAGATTCCTGGATCTCTTAAAAGAGTCTGAGGATCCTGCAGCCGCATCGTTTACCGATCTGCGCAAGGAGCTGAACGATCAGTTAAATGCGGAGAATACCGCAGATTCCACCGATTCTGCCGACAGCTCCGATGAGAGCAGCTCTTCTTCCGATGCTTCCGACACAAGCGCATCCGACGCTTCAAGCGCGAGCACATCGAGCAGTTCCGCCAGCGATTCCTCCTCTGAGGTTTCTTATCTGACCTCTTCCGAGACATCCTTTGGAACCGGATCGGAGAAAGACGATGACGATACCTGTTCTCTTGGAGATAAAGTAGCGGAAGAAGCAGCAAAGCTGAAGGATGGCGAGTATTATGACGGTGTCATCGAAGGCGACGATGCATATTATGTGATCCGTGTAGATAAAGCATTCGACGAGGACAAAACCGAGTCCAGAAGACAGACTATCATTTCCAACCGCAAATCGGATAAGTACAACGATACATTGGATGGATGGGTAAAGGAGAGCGATATCAAGGTCGCATCCAACTGGAAAAAAACTTGAAGTAACGGACGCAGATCTGTATACGATGACAGTTGACAGCGCTTCTACAGATTCCACAGATGGAACCACAACCGACAGTACAACAACGGACAGTACCGCAACGGACAGTACAACGTCTGACAGCACGACATCAGGCAGTACCGAAACGACATCGACAAGCAGCACAGGCACTGCTTCAACGTCTTCAAGCACTGCAGAATAAAAGCATACGATACAGGACAAACGGCAGCCGGATCCGGGAGAGGGGTCCGGCTGCTGTTTGTGTCTGAAAATATTTTGGAACAAAAAAAAGAAAATAATAGGGAATTTGTAGAATAAATTGACAATAGTAAGAAGCTTATTTAAAATGAAATTACAACCAGAGTGTATCTCGCAAATTGCGGAAATAATTTTTCGGACACGCTCTAATGTTCAGGCGAAAACGATGTACCAGGAAAGAAGGTGGAGAAATGAAGAAGGCAGTAATTTCCGTACTTGTCGGTACAGCAGTATTGGCTTTCGTTGCGTGTGGAAAAAATGCTGCAACGGAAAACAGTTCCGATTCGGGTGTTTCAACGGTATCGGCATCCTCGCAGGTGGAAAATGGACAGAAAGCAACCCGTGTGAACCAGGGAACAAATTTGTCTCCGGGGTCACCGAAGAATATCCCGTCCGGTGGGGGGAACAGCTCGGGCAGGACACATCATTCGGAGACGCATCATTCGGAGACACATCATTCAGACGCGCATCATGATTGAGAATGTCGGGGTTTGCTGAACATTCATGAACAGAAACAGACGAAGGGGTATCCAAAACGGATACCTCTTTTTTTTACTTGTCGGGAAAACAATACAATGCTATACTGAACATGAATTTGACGCGAAAAGCGCGGCAGGTTCAGAAAAAACAGCCGGGATTTGTCAGTATACGCGGACATGTGCTGCAGGTAACTCGGGCAGAATGGAGAAAAGAAAATGACAAGAGAAGAATTTGAACAGCTTGCCGGAGCAGGTGTCATTTTATTGGATGGCGCAACCGGATCAAATCTGACAAAAGCGGGAATGCCAAAAGGAGTCAGTACAGAGCTTTTGGGTTCTGGAGCACCCTGATATTCTGGCAAATTTACAGAAGGCTTACGTGGAGGCGGGAAGCCAGATTGTCTATGCGCCGACCTTTGGTGCAAACAGATTGAAATTAGCGGATTATGGAAGAGAAAACGAGGTGGAGGAGCTGAATGCACGCCTGGTGGACATCTCGAAAAAAGCGCTTGCCGGAACAGGTGCGCTGATCGCGGGAGATTTTTCCACACCAGGAAAAATGCTGCAGCCAAAAGGCGATCTCTCTTATGAAGAGCTGCTGGAATCCTACACAGAGCAGGTAACAGCGGTAGCAAATGCGGGCGTTGATCTTCTGGTAGCGGAGACGATGCTGAGCGTAGACGAAACGTGTGTCTTTATGGATGCTGCACTTTCTGTCTGCGATCTGCCGATTATGTGTTCTCTGACGCTGGAAGCAGACGGTTCTGCCCTGTTCGGCGGAAACGCTGTGGAAGCAGTTGAGACACTGCAGGAAATGGGAGCATCCGCCGTAGGACTGAACTGCTCGGTCGGACCGGATCAGCTTGAGGCAGTCGTAAATTCCATGAAAAAAGTGGCAAGAGTACCGGTTATTGTAAAACCGAATGCCGGCCTGCCGAAAATCACGCCGACCGGTGAGGCAATCTACAGCATGGATGCGCCGACGTTTGCAAAATATATGAACATTCTGGTAGACGCGGGTGCAGGCATTGTCGGCGGCTGCTGCGGAACGACACCGGAGTATATTCGTCTGGTGAAAGAAATGCTGGATGCGAGAAAGTAAATCAAAGATTACAATTCGCAGGAGACTGTGAGATGTAATGAATTCCCCTGTTGCGGACAAAATCTGTACGGGGGAATTTTTTTACGTTACCGGAACTTCGTTGAATTTTCCGATAAAGTAAAAAGCCCTCCGGGCAGGATTCTTTCTTACAGAGAGCAAGACAAAACAGGTTTCAACGATCTGGTTTGGTGGACAGTCTGGGTGGAGAAAAAAAGATAGGAAGTCTGGAAAAAAGACATGGAATTGTGGAGAAAAGTCTGGTAGAATACGTGTCGTGTGGAAAACTTTCCGTAAGAAAGGATGATGAAGGATGTATCAGAATTATATTTTTGATTTATATGGAACTCTGGTAGATATACATACGAATGAAAAGAAAGCGTATCTCTGGAAAAAAATGAGCCTGTTCTTCGGCATGAAAGGGGCCGCCTATGAGCCGAAAGAACTCCGGATGGCGTATGAGACAAAAATCAAAGAGCAGGAAGCTGCGCTTAAAATGGAATGCCGCGGCAGCCATGTACCGGAAATCGACATTGCGGATGTGTTCCGGCAGCTGTTTGAGGATCAAGCTGTTTCGGTAACGGAAAAAGAAATTGCAGATTTGGCGAAAATGTTCCGTGCGATTTCGATAGAAGAACTGAAACTGTTCCCCGGCGTGCCGGAAATGCTGCAGCGTTTAAAAGACGCAGGAAAGAAGGTTTTTCTGCTGTCCAACGCACAGGCGCTTTTCACCGCGCCGGAAATTTCCCTGCTCGGCCTTACGAAATACTTTGATGGAATCCTGCTCTCATCGGATGCCGGTGTGAAAAAACCGGATCCGGCGTTTTATGAGATGCTGCTGAAGCAGTATCACCTCGATCCGGCAGAATGCCTGATGACAGGAAATGACGATATCGCTGACTGCCACGGTGCAGCCTCTGCCGGAATTGCAAGCCGTTACGTGGCAACGCGCCAGTCACCGAAAATAAACGACCCGCTGCCGGAAAACTGTGAGAAGATCGCGGCGATTGCGGAGTTATTTTAACTGAAGAGCATTCAGCAGCACTCCTGAAAAAATAATGCGAAAAAAGGGGCTGTCGCACTACGTTCATTTTCTTAGTGCAACAGCCCCTTTTGCTTATGTCAGGAAAGGAATCCTTCAGCTTTTCCGCATTCCTTTATCCCACCGGAATTTTCGATAGCAGGCATAGATCAGAACACTGCATACCAGCCATCCCGCCGGATAACCAAGTGCAATCGGAATGATGGAATCAAATATATGAGACATCACAAACAGATAAATCTGGCGGAACACGACGAAGCTTCCGAGCATCACGATCATCGGTGTTCTGGTGTCTCCTGCGCCGCGCAGGACGTTGGAGTAAACCTGGTTGACGCAGCAGAGAATGTAGAACGGGGAGAGCAGATACAGGAACAGAGTTCCATAACGAATCACAGCTGTCTCCTGGTTAAACAGATAGACCATTTGCGGGGCGAAAATCAGCAGAGGAATCATCATCACAATGGTTACAAGCTCAGCAAGCAGGAATGCGGTTGTAGCACCCTTCTTTGCACGGTCAATGTAGCTGGCACCGACGTTCTGTCCGGTGAAGGTGGTCGAAGCAAGACCAACACTCATCATCGGCAGCATCATAAACTGGTCGATTTTCATGCAGGCACTCCAGCCTGCCATAACATCCGAGCCGAATACATTGATATAGGACTGCACGAAAACGTTGGAAACGGAAGTCACCATCTGCTGGATCGCTGCCGGCAGTCCGACGCAGACGATGCGGTACAGCAAAGACCAGTCCATGCAGAGCTTTTTCCAACAGATGCGGTATGGGCCGTCTGTTGTGGTCAGCACATACAGCGTCAGAACCGCCGAAAGGCACTGTGCAATAACGGTTGCAAGCGCCACACCCTCGATTCCCATGCCGAAGGAAACGACAAACAAAAGATCGAGCACGGTATTGACAACAGCGGAAAAAATCAGGAAATACAGCGGATGGCGGGAATCGCCGACAGCGCGGAGAACGCCGGAGCCCATGTTGTAGAACATCAGACCGGCAACACCGCCAAAGTAAATTTTAAGATACGTTGCTGACTCGCGGATGACGTCGTTCGGCGTACTCATCATGCGGAGCATGTACGGTGTAATGAAGATGCCGAGAATAGTAAAGACAATAGAGAGAAAAATGTCATCACCAGTGTCGTGCTGACGGTGCGGCTGACCTTTTCATCCGCCTTTGCGCCATAATACTGAGAGATAATGACACCGGCACCGGTGGAAAGTCCCATGAAAAAGCCGATCAGAGAATTGATGATCGGACCGACGGAGCCGACGGCGGCGAGTGCTTCCTTGCCGACAAAGTTGCCGACAACGATGCTGTCAACGGTGTTGTAAAGCTGCTGGAAGAGATTTCCGGCCATCAGCGGAAGCGAGAAGAGAAGAAGCTGTTTCCAGATAGAGCCCTGGGTCATATCGCGGGCTTTGCTCTTTTGTACTGTTTTCGTCATAGTAGTCCCCTTTTTTACGTTGATTTTACCTTCTTTTTTATTGTAGCACTTTGAAGTTGTGATGGAAATATCAGTTTTTGACGCGATTTTCGGACTTTATTGATATAAACAGCCGAAAATAAAAGTGAAAAGAATTGTTTCTGAAAAAATTGTCTGGTATAATAAGGAGCAGATGCGTAAATGCAAAAACAACAGATGCTTCAAAGACCGGTGCAAAAACGGAAAGATCAGGGGGATTTTGCGGTGGTTTTTTGGAAACTGCGCGTCACAGAACAGGATAGAAAGAAGGTAACTGAAATATGGGAGATTATTTTGTATGCAGG
>ENA-OQCJ01000090-OQCJ01000090.1-human-gut-metagenome-genome-assembly--contig:-NODE-90-length-12080-cov-1.243454_pt1 | contig 12080 bp, 15 predicted proteins | sample MGYA00242501_ERZ504584 | MGnify/ENA primary metagenome ERZ504584 (study PRJEB26092, sample SAMD00036341) | human gut metagenome | host: Homo sapiens | study: EMG produced TPA metagenomics assembly of...
CTGGTGTGTCTGTCCTCTTCGCCATCCAATGAAAAAATTATTCGGACTGCGGCGCAGATGGCACAGGCGTTTCAGGCCGGCTTTACGGCATTGTATGTGCAGACAGCAGAAAAAACAGAAAAAACACCGGAGGATCTGGCAAGGCTGCAGAAGCATGTTCGTCTGGCAGAGCAGAGCGGGGCAGAAATTGTAACGACACACAGTGAGGATATTGCCCTGCAGATTGCAGAATACGCAAGAATTTCCGAGGTGACGCGGATTGTCATTGGAAAGAGCATGATGAAGCAGGGCTATTTCCATCAGCGAAGGGTGTGGACCGAGCGTCTGACGGATCTTGTGCCTGATCTGGAAATTCACATCATTCCAGACTCAGACGTGTACCGGAGATATCAGAAACGAAAAAAATTTCCGGAGTGGATGGAGCTGCCTTCCTGGAAAGAACTGATGCTTACGGTTCTGATTCTGGCTGCTGCGACCGGAATCGGAGAAATCTTTTTTCGGCTCGGTTTTACGGATGCCAATATTATTACGGTATATCTGTTTGGCGTCATGCTGACATCTATTCTGACCAGCGGTTATACCTGTAGTGTGGTCAGCTCTGTGGCAAGTGTTGTCCTGTTTAATTATTTTATGACAGAGCCAAGGCTTTCGTTGCATGCGTATGGTTCCGGCTATCCGGTGACCTTTGCGATCATGCTTGGCACTTCAATCCTGACCAGTACGCTTGCTTCAAAATTGAAAGAAAATGCAAAGCTTTCTGCACGAGATGCCTTTCGAACCAAGATTCTTTTTAATACCAGCCAGCTTCTGCAAAAGGCAGAGGATGCGTCGGAAATTTTTGATATTACGGCAACGCAGCTGATAAAGCTTCTGGGAAGAAATCTGGTTGTGGCGCCGGTAGAAAAAAAGAAAAACGGCATTGTGCAGGGAACTCTTTATAACGCCGAAACAGGAATAAAATCAGAAAAAGTTTTTAATGAGAAAGAACAGGAAATCCTGCAGTGGGTTCTGAAAAACCGGAAACGGGCGGGAGCTATGACAGAACGTTTTTCTGAAGAACCGTATCTGTACCTTTCCATCTATGCGGCACAGAACAGATATGGTGTGATCGGCATTTTCATCGGACAAAAGCCACTGGATGTGTTTGAGAACAGTATCCTGCTTTCTATTCTGGGAGAGTGCGCCATGGCACTGGATCGGGAACAAAGTGCGAGAGAAAAAGAAGAGGCGGCAGTCATGGCGAAAAATGAGCAGCTTCGGGTGAATCTGCTGCGGACGATTTCCCATGATCTGCGCACACCATTGACATCAATTCGCGGCAATGCAGACTCTTTGATCAGTAACTTTGACGCACTGGACGAAGGGATGCGGAAACAGATTTTTTCGGATATTTATGAGGATGCCGGATGGCTGATTGAACTGGTGGAAAATCTGCTTGCGCTTACGAAAATAGAAGATGGAAGTGTAAAACTGCAGTTATCCGATCAGGTGGTTGAGGATGTAGTCCGTGAGGCGCTGCGCCATGTAGAACGGCGGAAAAACGAACATAAAATTACGGTGGACTGCGGGGAAGATGTACTGCTCGCCCGCATGGATGCAAAGCTGATTGTACAGGTACTGGTAAACCTGATCAATAATGCAGTAAAATATACACAGGCAGGATCCAAGATCCGGATTACGGCCGGAAAAGAAGAAAAAAACGTATGGATTGCGGTGGAGGATAATGGACCCGGCATTCCGGCGGAGTGCAGGGAGCATGTATTTGAAATGTTCTATTCCGGAAAAAATAAGGTGAGTGACAGCCGCAGAAGCCTTGGTCTTGGGCTGGCGCTGTGCCGCTCCATTGTAAATGCGCATGGCGGGGAACTGGTGCTTCGTGACTGCGCTCCGCACGGCTGTCATTTTCGTTTTACGCTGCCGCTCAGTGAGGTGAATTTAAATGAATAAGACATTGATACTGGTCGTGGAAGACGATACGCCGGTCCACAACCTAATTACGACAACACTGAAAACACACGATTATAAATAACCACATTGGGGTCAGACCCATTACTGTTTAGAAATTTTGTTCCTGTTTTGGCAATTCTGACACTGCAGACTGTGCTGAATGACAATATCAAAACGGCAGAAGATGTTGAAACTTATCTGGGTCTTAACACCTTGGTCGTTGTTCCGGATTTTGGAAGCAAAAAGAAATCCAGAAGACGAAGAAAAGACTGAACATAAACACAGAAAATTAAAAAGGAGCATCTCCGGTTTCGAACTTGAAACCTGGAGATGCTCCTTTTTCGTATGCTGCAGAATGAAAAATTATTCTCCCGCCACCGTCACATCCCGCAGCAGTACCGCACACGGTACCACGCGGTTGTTGAGCTGCTGTGTCTCTTTCGAGAAAGTCAGATTTTTCAGCACATCGTCATAACGGGCGGAAAGTGATCCGCTGGTTGTAGGATGGGAGGTGGTTCCGTCGCTCTCATATGCGAGACGGATCTCACCGCCGCAGGTGCCGCTTACGGCATCCATATCAAACGCACTGAAATCGGTGATTTCTATATGCGGCATGCTGCGTAGCTCGTCGAGTGTTTTCGAACCGCCTTCAACTACCATGTTATTCATGGAAGTAGTATCCTTCATGCCGATATAATGGGCATGCTGAAGGCTGCCCCAGTAGGAGCGGCAGATGCCGTTTTCAAACAGAACGCGCTCGGCTACCGGCATACCGGTTTCGTCGTACGGCGCGTTTTTGGCAGAGCCGTCGAGCGTCGGCACGAGGCGGATGTTCAGCGGATCAGCATCCGCGCCGGTGATGGATTCACCGATTTTTGCTTTTGCAACGCCCATATACTGATAAGAAGCGTTGGTATGCATGGCAAAATACTGGAAGAAGCTGCCGACGGCGTCTCCACTTAAGAGAACATCGGCGTGCTCGTTCTGCCGGGTCGGAACAGCATTCAGACGCTGGCGGCCGGTGTGGAACATTCCGCGCACTTCGGCGATGATCTTCTCGGCAGATTTGTCGGAGAAGCGGAGATCCTTGTAGATCTCAATCTCATGATCATCCTTGCGGGAGTTTGTGACAACCTCGATCTCACAGTCAAAGCCGGAGAATGTGACATCGACACCGCGGGAATTGCGGATGCGTGTCTGCTTCTGATTGACAAAAATCTCATAGGAGTTTACGCGGGAATCCTCTTCTGATTTGATTTCCTGCATGGCCTGCACCAGTTTTACGAGTTTCAGAGGTAAGATCGCGGGAGGCATCAGGCATTCCATCATTTGCCGGTGCATCCGATGGCTCTGCAATCGGGTACCATGGGTTCTGCACAAACTGTGCGGCGAACAGCGCCTGGTCAATTTCCTGCTGCATTTCTTCGCGGGAAATGTTCTGGTGGATCTCTTTTTCTGCGCTTCCGCGGAATTTTCCATCCTCACTGTCGACAAAGACGGTCAGAAACGTATGCGTTACTTTTTTCGCGCGGCTCATGTCGAGCTTCTGACCGATGAAAAATGCCTCGCGGGATTCGGTCTGCTCTTCGCGGATCAGAAAGTCGCTGGCTTTGCTTGTTTTTAATACATCGTATAATTCGTTCATCAGCCTAACCTCACTTTACATTTCAGATACGGGCCGCCATCGCTGACTTTGACCCATTCTTTGTGACCTTTTCCGCACATGCCGGAGCCGAAGAGCTCTTCTTTGTCGGAAACCATGGAGATGCTCTTTAAGAGATCCGGAACGTAGCCGGTCAGGGTGACAGGAGATACGACTTTTCCGGTCAGTTTACCGTCTTTGATCTCGCGGCCGAGTCCGACCATGCACTGGATGCCCCAGTGTTTCGGGTCTTCCATACCGGACTGAACGCTTTCGAGAAGATAGCCGTGCTCAATCGAAGCGATCATATCATCGAGTTTGTCTGTGCCTGCGGTGAAGTAGGTGTTGGTCATACGGGAGTAGACTTTGCGCTCGAAGCTCTCGCGTTTTCCGTTTCCGGTCGGCGTGGTGCCAAGGCGGAGTGCGCTTACGAGATCGCTGATGCCGGTAACGAGTGTACCGTGGTCGATGACCGTGGTGTCGGTGCCGAGCGTTCCCTCATCATCAAAAAGATAACTGCTGACCTGCTGTGCGCCGACTGCTCCGTCGTGCATGGAGGAGAGCTGGGAGGCAACAGGCTTGCCGATATACTCTTTGGCGAGTGCGCGGTCTTTGACAAACATATCCATCTCGACACCGTGTCCGAATGCCTCGTGTGCAATCACGCCGGTGACATCCGGTGCGGTGATGACATCGTACATGCCAGGGGTGACCGGATCGGAGTGGAGCTTGTCGTACAGAACGGCGATGATTTCCTCAACAATCGCATCCATCTCATTTAAGATTTCCACGCCTTTCAGGCCGGAGCAGGAACGGTACGACATATTCTGTTTTCCGTTTTCTGTGCCGATTGCGGAAAGGGAGCCCTCCGAGAAAGCGTAGGACTGCATCAGATCCTTTTTGGAGGAGAGGAACAGCTTGTTGACACGGGCAAAGCTGACGGTACTCTGGAATTCCAGAATTCCTTCATGGGCGGCGCCGGCGTCGCAGAGCTTCCGAAGGTGGGAGAGAATCTCCTCTGCGGAGACGGTCTCCGGGTCAATCTCGATTTCATTCTGCATCGTTTTGGTGATGGCTTCTTCCTGCACGAGAGGAGACTCCATCTGCGCAATGCCGAGTGCCTTTAATGCCTGAAATTCGGATTTCAGCGCGGAAGTAATTTCCTCCGCAAGATCTGCGGCATCGGTGAGGTTGTTGAAGGAATATTCGGTGTAGGAACCGTCCTGCCATGCACGGACAACGAAGCCGCGTTCACAGAAGTGATAATCGCTGACGGTGGTCTGATGCATGCTGACGCGGTAGGTCGTGCCTTTGACATCGGTGCAGAGCACGCTGACATAATCGAATTCGCGCTCGAGCAGACGGATCAGTTCCTGAATCTGTGGTTTGATTTCCACAAGATAGGATGACATTGGAACCTGCATAAGTCTGGTGTCCTTTCTGGAGCCTGCCGGAGTGTTCGATAGAGAACCTGCGCCGGGGCTCAAAATAATAGAATCCGGAAAAAATAGTTTCGAAAAAATCCCGAACATAGTTTCATTATAGAAGTGGAAATGGAAAAAGCAATAAAAAAAGGTTGACAAAATGAATTTTGATGATATACTTTGAATATCAAAACATTTGAAAAGAAAAATGTTTGAGAATGAAATAAGCAAGAGGACAGTAAGGTGAAAAACGGCAGAATTGCGGGAACCGGTTCGTATGTACCGGAGACGATATGGAAAAATGAAGATCTGGAAAAGATGGTGGAGACGAGCGATGCCTGGATCCGGGAGCGGACAGGAATCGGTGCGCGCCACATAGCCGGGGAGGAGACGGTTGCCCAAATGGCAGTAAAGGCGGCGAGAAGAGCGCTGGAAAATGCCGGGATCTGTTCGACAGAATTGGATCTGATTCTCGTCGGAACTCCTCGTCGGAGAGCATCTTTCCGAATACCGCCTGTCTTGTGCAGGATGAAATCGGTGCTTTCCGTGCCGCCTGTCTCGATGTCAGCGCCGCCTGCACCGGATTTCTTGCGGTGTATGAGCTGGGCCAGCTGTATATCCGGAGCGGCAAGGCAAAAAACGTGCTGCTGATCGGCGCGGATGCCCTGAGCCGCCTGGCGGACTGGCACGACCGCGGAACCTGCATTCTGTTCGGGGACGGCGCGGGAGCCATTGTGCTGACGGCGGAGGAACAGGAGACAAAAGCGTGCGAAAAGATCCATTCCGATGGAGAAAAAGGCGTGTCGCTGACCTGCGAAAAGGGAACGTATCTGCAGATGGACGGCCGTGCCGTGTTCCAGTTTGCCTTATCCCGCGTGCCGGAAGTCATCCGCGAGGTGCTCGCGGAAGCCGACATGGCGGTCGAAGAGATTGATGCGTTTATCCTTCATCAGGCAAACAGCCGCATCATCGACGGCGTGGCAAAACGACTGAAGGCACCGAAAGAAAAATTTCCGCGGAATATCGAAGCATACGGCAATACGTGTGCGGCGAGCATTCCGATTCTGCTGGATGAGTGGAACCGGTCTGGCAGAGCCCAAAAAGGACAGAGAATCGTTCTCTCCGGTTTCGGAGCAGGACTGATCTGGGGCGCGGCGTACCTGGAATGGTAAGAAACGCCCATATAAAATAAGAAGAATAAGAAAAAAAGTGAGGACAAAAACATGTTAGAAAAAGTAAAAGAAACCGTAGCAGAAGCACTGGGAGCAGATATCGATACCATCACAGCGGAGACTTCCTTCAAAGAGGATCTCGGAGCAGATTCCCTGGATCTGTTTGAAATGGTCATGTCCCTCGAGGACACCTGCGGCGTGGAAATCCCGACCGAGGATCTGGAAACGATGGTAACTGTCGGTGATGTTGCAGAGTATCTGGAGCAGCACAAAAACTAAGAAAGATCGGGAAGCAGGAGGAAGCGATTCATGATCACAGAAGTGACAAAATTACTCGGGATTCAGTATCCAGTCATTCAGGGCGGCATGGCCTGGGTGGCGGAGCATCATCTGGCAGCGGCAGTTTCCGAGGCCGGCGGCCTTGGCCTCATCGGAGCATCGGCGGCACCGGCAGAGTGGGTTCGGAATGAAATCCGCGAAGCAAAAAAACTGACGGACAAACCGTTCGGCGTCAACATCATGCTGATGAGCCGTATGCGGATGAGGTGGCAAAAGTGGTTGCCGAGGAAGGCGTAAAAGTCGTTACGACGGGCGCAGGAAATCCGGAGAAATATATGGAACTGTGGAAAAACGCTGGTATCCGCGTCATCCCGGTGGTCGCTTCTGTGGCTCTTGCAAGACGAATGGAGCGCGCAGGCGCAGATGCCGTTGTGGCAGAAGGATGTGAGTCCGGCGGCCATATCGGCGAGACGACAACGATGGCACTCGTTCCGCAGGTGCAGATGCCGTAAAAATTCCGGTCATTGCGGCCGGTGGAATTGCGGACGGACGCGGCATGGCAGCAGCCTTTATGCTGGGTGCCGAGGCGGTTCAGATGGGAACGCGTTTTGTCGCTTCGAAAGAGGCCGTTGTGCATGAAAATTACAAGCAGCTGGTGATCAAGGCGAAAGATATTGATACCCGCGTGACAGGCCGCACAACCGGTCATCCGGTGCGGGCGATCCGAAATGAGATGACACGCCATTATCTGGAACTGGAAAAAGAGGGAGCTCCGTTCGAAGAGCTGGAAAAACTGACGCTCGGCGGTCTTCGAAGAGCCGTTGTGGACGGCGATGTCAAACCGGAAGCGTGATGTCCGGTCAGATTGCAGGTATGGTAAAAGACGAGAAAAGCTGCAAAGAAATCATAGAGCAGATGATGAATGAGATGGAAGAACTTCTGAAAGGAGCACCGGCGCGGTTATGAGTAAAACAGCATTTATGTTTCCTGGACAGGGTTCCCAGTGTGTCGGCATGGGCGCGGATTTTTATGAAGCATGTCCGAAAGCGAGAGCCGTCTACGATATGGCATCCGAGCTGATCGGGATTGATATGAAAAGACTCTGTTTTGAGGAAAATGAACATCTGGATCAGACAGAGTTTACCCAGATTGCACTGCTGACAACCGGAATGGCGATGGAGCAGTCCATCCGGGCGTGCGGCCTTACGCCGGATGTGACAGCGGGCCTCAGCCTTGGCGAGTACAACGCGATTGTGTCCGCCGGCGGTATGGAAATGGCGGATGCGATGAAGGTCGTCCGCAGAAGAGGCATCCTGATGGAGGAGGCCGTTCCGGCAGGCGAGGGCGCGATGGCGGCGGTGCTCGGCATGGAAGATGCAAAAATCGAAGAGATTTTGAGCGGGATTTCCGGCGCCTACATTGCCAATTACAACTGCCCGGGTCAGATTGTCATCACCGGATATGAGGCGGCAGTGGCAGAGGCTTCGGAAAAGTTAAAAGAAGCAGGCGCAAAGCGGGTACTTCCGCTGAACGTAAGCGGCCCGTTCCATTCCCCGATGATGGAAGCTGCGTCCCAGGGGCTGACCGAAGCGCTCGAGGGCGTCGGCTTTATGGAGTTGAAGATTCCGTATGTGACGAATGTAACCGGCCAGTATGTGCGTGATACTGCACTGACGCGCGGCCTTCTGATCCAGCAGGTGGCATCCGGTGTGCGGTGGCAGCAGAGCATCGAGGCAATGATTGCGGACGGCGTTGATACCTTCGTGGAGATCGGACCGGGAAGAACACTGACCGGCTTTTTAAGAAAAATCAACCGGGAGGTAAAAGGTTACAATATCCGCACCTATGAGGAAATGCATCAGGTGTGCGAAACTTTATTATAGATAGTGGATTATGCAGCAGGAGAATGAGATGTTAAGTGGAAAAACAGCAGTAGTAACGGGCGCATCCCGCGGAATCGGGCGTGCGATTGCAGAAAAACTGGCGGCGGAGGGAGCCTTTGTTGTCATCAATTACAATGGTTCAAAAGAGGCGGCCGAAACCGTGCTTGCGGGAATCCGCGCGGCAGGAGGAGACGGCTGCGTGATGCAGTGCAATGTATCGGATTTTGCGGCGTGTGAAGCGTGGATGAAGGAAATTCTTGCTTTGTATGGGAAAATCGATATTCTGGTCAACAACGCGGGCATCACAAAGGACGGCCTTCTGATGGGCATGTCGGAGGAAGCCTTCGACCGTGTCATTGAGACAAACCTCAAGGGAACGTTCAACTGCATCCGCTTTGCGGCACGGCCGATGATCCGCCAGAAGAGCGGCTGCATCATCAACATGGCTTCTGTGGTCGGCGTGGCAGGAAACGCCGGACAGGCAAATTATGCGGCATCGAAAGCAGGTGTGATCGGCCTGACGAAAACAGCGGCACGGGAACTGGCATCCCGCGGCATCCGCGTCAATGCGATTGCGCCGGGCTTTATTGAGACCGATATGACGGAGGTTCTTTCGGATAAAGTGAAAGAAGCATCCGTATCCCAGATTCCGCTCGGTCATTTCGGAAAGCCGGAGGATGTGGCGAACCTGGCCGCATTTCTGGCATCCGAAGCGGCAGCTACATCACCGGACAGGTGATTCACTGCGACGGCGGCATGGTGATCTAAGAAAAGGAGAGTTGGAATGAAGAGAAGAGTAGTCATCACAGGGCTGGGTGCGGTAACCCCGATTGGAAATACCGTGGAGGAATTCTGGAACGGCGTCCGCAAGGGAGCCTGCGGAATCGGAACGATTACGAAATTTGATACAGCAGAATATAAAGTACATCTGGCAGGCGAGGTCAAAGGCTTCGTGGCAAAAGAACGCATGGATTTCAAGGCGGCAAGACGAATGGGAACTTTCTCCCAGTATGCCGTTGCGGCAGCAAAAGAAGCGTTTGCAGATGCCGGCATTTCCATGGAGAATGAAGATCCGTTCCGCGTCGGCGTTCTGGTGGGCTCCGGCGTCGGTGATCTGAATGCATGCGAGCAGGCGAAAGCCAAAATTGATGCCGGAAATCCGTCCCGCGTCAACCCGTTTACCGTTCCGGTGATGATTGCGAACATGGCGGCGGGAAACGTTGCGATTGCACTCGGCGCGAAAGGAAAATGTACCAGCGTGGTAACGGCGTGTGCGACAGGAACGCACTGCATTGGCGATGCCTTCCGCGCAATTCAGTACAACGACGCGGACATCTGTGTGGCAGGCGGTGCGGAGAGCGCAATTACGCCGGTCGGCGTGGCAGGCTTTTCGGCACTGACCGCACTTTCCGAGTCGGAAGATCCGCTGCGGGCTTCGATTCCGTTTGATAAAGACCGGAACGGTTTCGTCATGGGTGAGGGCGCCGGCATTCTCATACTTGAGGAGCTGGAGCACGCGAAACAGCGCGGCGCGAAGATCTATGCAGAGGTAGTCGGATACGGCGCAACCTGCGATGCGTACCACATTACTTCTCCATTGGAAGATGGAAGCGGTGCGGCACGTGCGATGGAGCTTGCGATGGAAGAAGCGGGAGTAAAACCGGAAGAAGTTACTTATATTAATGCACACGGAACGTCCACACATCACAACGATCTGTTTGAAACGCGTGCGATCCGGAAAGCCTTCGGTGATGCGGCAGACCATGTGCTGGTCAACTCGACGAAATCGATGGTCGGTCATCTGCTCGGCGCGGCAGGCGGTGTGGAAGCTGTTGTCTGTGCGAAATCCATTCAGGACGGCTTCGTGCATCAGACGATTGGAACAAAGGAAGCAGATGCGGAATGCGATCTGAATTACTGCATCGGCGCTCCGGTGGAAACCGATGTGAAACTGGCAATGAGCAATTCCCTTGGTTTTGGCGGCCACAATGCGGTGCTGCTGTTTCAGAAATATGAATAAAGCGGCATCGTGTTCCGGTGCAGAAAGGAAAATAAGATGGAATTAGATCAGATTTTACAGTTGATTGATAAAGTTTCGGATTCTTCGCTGACCGCGTTTGATTACGAGGCTGATGGGATCAAGATTGCCATGGAGCATGGAAAAGCAGCTCCGGTGCAGGTGCAGATGAGCGGGGTTCCATCCGGTGCCGGTCTGCAGATGGCAGAGATGATGGGCGGAGCAAATGGCGTGACAGTGAAAGAAACAGCCATGCCGGAGAGAAAAGAAACGGCAGGAAAAAGTACAGCGGCTGAGGAGCACAGTGAAGCAGAAGAAGGCGTTTTTGTGACATCCCCGCTGGTCGGAACGTTTTATACAGCTCCTGCAGAGGATGCCGAGCCGTTTGTGAAGGTTGGCGACACCGTGAAAAAGGGACAAGTCGTAGCAATCGTGGAGGCCATGAAGCTGATGAATGAGATCGAGAGTGAAGTGGACGGCGTGATTGCGGAGGTTCTGGTGAAAAACGGCGAGATGGTTGATTACGGAAAACCGCTGTTCCGGGTAAAAGCGTAAAGCCGGGACGAGAAAGGAAGCAGCGAATGAACAGTTTGACAACGAAACAGATTCAGGAGATTATTCCACACAGACATCCGTTTCTGCTGGTGGATTACATAGAAGATTTTGAACCGGGCGAATTCGGTATTGGATACAAATGTGTGACGTACCGCGAGGATTTTTTTGCGGGTCATTTTCCGCAGGAGCCGGTGATGCCGGGCGTGCTGATTATCGAGGCGCTGGCGCAGGTCGGTGCGGTTGCGATTCTTTCTCTTGACGAGAATAAGGGAAAAATTGCATTTTTCGGCGGCATCAACAAGTGCCGCTTTAAGGGAAAAGTGAAACCGGGAGACAAGCTTCGTCTGGAGACGAAAATTATCCGCCACAAGGGACCGATGGGCGTCGGGGAAGCGGTTGCTTCGGTCGACGGCAAGGTGGTCGCGCAGGCGGAACTGACCTTTATGGTGGGGGCAGCACAATGATTCGAAAAGTTTTGATTGCAAACCGTGGGGAGATCGCGGTCCGGATTATCCGGGCATGCCGTGAGATGGGAATTCTCACGGTTGCTGTTTATTCGGAGGCGGACCGGGAGGCACTGCATGCGCAGCTCGCGGATGAGGCGGTGTGCATCGGGCCGGCGCCGTCGAAGGACAGCTATTTAAATATGGAACGTATTTTGAGTGCGGCGCTTGTGACGGGGGGCGGATGCGGTTCATCCGGGATTTGGGATTCCTGTCGGAGAACAGCACGTTTGCGCGGAGATGCCAGGAGTGCCACATTACGTGGATTGGGCCGTCGCCTGAGGTGATGGACCGTCTGGGTAATAAGTCTGAGGCGCGAAATACGATGCAGGCAGCCGGTGTGCCGGTGATTCCGGGGACGAAGGAACCTGTTTTTGACTGGGAGACGGGTCTTTCTGAGGCCGACCGGATTGGTTTTCCGGTGATGATTAAGGCGGCGCTTGGAGGCGGCGGCAAGGGTATGCGCATGGCGGAGACTCGCGGGGAGTTCCAGAGTGCGTTTCAGACGGCGCAGAAGGAGGCTAAAAGTTCGTTTGCGGACGAGACGATGTATGTGGAGCGGCTGATTCGTCATCCACGTCATGTGGAGTTTCAGATTATGGCGGACTCGTTCGGGAATGTGATTCATCTGGGGGGAGCGGGACTGCTCGATTCAGAG